>SDBT01004488.1_pt1 | contig 23682 bp, 18 predicted proteins | sample 2277101 | NCBI WGS metagenome assembly SDBT01 (sample SAMN10404973, study PRJNA504765) | marine sediment metagenome | isolation source: marine sediment core GS10_PC15, 103 cmbsf | place: Arctic Ocean: Southern Knipovich Ridge | collected 2010 | reverse complement strand
ATATTTCATAAAATAAGCATATTTTAATGAATTTAACCTTTCCTCGAATGTCGGAGCATTTTCTTCCCAGAATTTTAAAGAATTATTATTGATTGAAGTAATTGTAAATCTAAATTGAATTTGGTTCCTAAAATACACAAATTTGTCGCATAATTCTTTTATTACATTGTAATGAGGTTTAGAAGTTATTAACACAGAATTTCCTGCTTCCAATAGCCTTTCTAATACGAGAAAACATTCATCTTTATATTCTGGAACAATATCATGAGATGAAGGAAACATTACTCTTCCGTTTCTTTTCTTAAATCTTTGATTCACCTTATATTTGTTTACTTCCATCTCTTTCCATGTGGAATCGGTCTTCCTACCAAATCTTATCGCCATTTTCTTTGCATAACAATAACGACAGTTATGAGAACATCCTGAAATTAAATTTACATTTGAAGTTGCCCATTCTTTGGTACCTGTTGGAACCTTTTTCTTGATTTTCTCCATAATTTATTTCATTTCTAATAGAATTATATAAACAAAAAATGATAGGGCAATTTCAAATATATAATGAAATGTTACTTAGATTATTTTTCTCATTAGATATATTTAATTCTCACATATCTTGTTTGAAAAAAAAGGATGCCAAGATCACGCTATAAGTTTTATTTTTATCAGAAGAAAACAAGATTATATTAGTAGTGATTTTACGATAGTATAATAAAGTATAGAAAAAAATTAAATAATTAAAGGTGGTAAGAATAGCAAGTTGTAGACATTGTGGAGAAGATGTTTCTCCTCGTGCAAAAGCATGTCCTCACTGTGGAGAGCCATATCCTGCTGGACGTGCTCAAAAATTTCTAGATGATTTTATAGCGAGTCGAAAGAGAAAGAGAAAGAAATGGTTGAGATAACGCTCCTGCTCAAAACAAAAATAAATTAACTGTATATATTGGTCCTACTCCCTAAAATTTCATTGACAATTCGTTTATTCGCTAGAAATGGATTTTTAATTTTCTTTTTTGGAAATTCTAAAGGGGATGTAAAGAGTTTTTCTTTCTCTATCAAAAGATTGTATGCATGATATAAGAGGAACTCGAGATTGATAACATCTTCGTTGTTATAGGCTAATAATGTTTCGAGATATTCTCTTTTTTTGCTTTTCTTAAATTTATTCCACAAGAGGACCGCAGTATAGCCATCCAAGTCTTCAAGTCTTCCGCGCGAGATTCCAAAATTTTTTTCTATTTAAAAATTTTATTTATACAGAATTTTTGTAATAAGGTTAAATTGTGGAACAAATTTTTTTCTGATTGATACAACCTGATCAATATTTAAAACTGCTGTATGAGCGATTTTATTCCTTTCGTTAACGATCATTTTGCATATTCTTTTTAATTCTTCTAGATCTGCTAAACTAAAAATAGACTTTAATTGGTCTCTATACTTCTTAACATCGTCATCAATAGACTCCTTTTGAAAATCCTCGAATATTCTTACCCACGTCCCTAATGAAATTGTCTTGTCTTTGAATAGCCATCCAAATTTCTTTTTAAAATCCTCGGAGGTTTTTCTTCTAGTTCTTCTGTACTCAATAATTAGTGGCTTAAACTTGATGGAGACTTTATCATCTAACATTATTTCTAAAGCCTTAGAATATCCTAATATAATATCAGATGCGTCAAAATTACTATCTTTATGGTGGTAATCAATAAGTTTTTGTTCTACAGTTATTAATATATTAATTATCTCCTGCTTTGTGATACTGTTAATATTTAAGACATTTTCTAACAATCTATTTATTTGAGCAAGTTTCTCTTCGTAAGATTGAATTTCAGACTTTCCTTTTTTCCTAGCTATTATTATTGCCTTTTCTAACGATTCTTTTGCATTAACATTATCTAGCTTACGAGAATATATTTCTGCTAAGTTGCTAAAACATCGATCATACTCATCATCTAGCTCCACAGCTAACTTGAAATAATTAATTGCAGTATCATAATCATCTAAATCAGAATATATTCCCCCAATATCATTATATACCGCTGCCTTTTTTTTTTCATCCTTAATATATTTTAATTCACGTTTAAAAAATTTAATTGCTAACTTAGAAAATCCATTATCAGCAAGTGCATTTCCAAAGATAAATAAATAGTAGGCATGAACTGGTTCTTCTAACTCCTTAAAATATGAACTAATTTCAAGAAATTTTTCTTTCCCCATAGAATTGATGATGTTGATGAACCACGTATTAATAAGTGTTTTTTGTTCAGGATGTTTTTTAAGTAAATCTGGAATATCTACTAAAAGATTCTTAGATTTCTCAATTTCTCCAGATAAATAGAGAACAATGAAATAAATTAATTTTATTTCAAATTCTTCTTGAAATAGGAGGAGTTTCTCAAGAAAATGTTTAGAATTCTCCCATTCACGCAAGTAAAAATAAGACATAGCGAGTTTCAAATATAAAATACTTTTATAGTTATCATTTGTAAATTTCTCTGAAATCTGTAAAGCTTTTTGATAGAAACCTAATGAATGATGAAAACTAAAACTCTTTTGTAAGAAATCACCGGATTTAATGAAATTTCTAATTTCAATATCTATCTTAATATTTGTTAGTTTTTCATAAGACATTTTCGTTTCATCAAACTCTTCAATTTTCTTTTGAATATTTTCAATCTCCTGATAAGAGATTCCATCATCAAAAAAATCTAATGCTCTATTTAGATAATTTCTTTCTTCTGAGAAATTATTCAATCTGTTTGACGCTACAGATAAGTTCACAAATAAATAAAACTTTTCATAATTAGAATCTAATTCAATAATTCTTTTCTCTACTGCCTCAAAAGTCTTATTAAATATTTCCTGCAAGCCAGAATGCCCGTAATTTTCTCCTATATTTTTAAGACAAACTATCCTATAATATTCTTTGCTCTTACCGAATATTTTTTCATCAATTTCCTCATTCGATGAAACAAAACCCTTTGTATTAGCTGTATCAATCCATTTAATCGCTTTTTGGAAGAATTCTCTTGCCTTTTCATAGTTACCTAGATTTCTATGGATTGTCCCTAATCCATCGTATAAAAAATATTTCTCTGTGTCTAAAACCTTAGATAAATGGTTCTTAAGGATTATTTCATTTAAAGTCAGAGCTAAATCAAAAAATCCAGAATCAATTAAATGACTACTTACAAATTTCCAGTGGATAAAATCCCATTCGAAGTTATATTCTTCTAGCTTGAAAATTAATTGATCAAGTTCAAAAGAACAATTTAGCAATTCTAATTTCTCTTTTAAACTAAGGTTTGTGAAATATAACATTGACGCTACTGATAACAAATGGTTAAAGAGCAATGGATATTGAGTTATCGTTGCTTTATCTTGTGATACATCGAGAATTTGATATACTAATGTTCTTAATTTCGTTTTTAAGGGGAAAGCGAATAAACTTGAAAGTTGCGTAAATAACATTCTATTTGTTGTATCTGAGGATTCATGGAGCAAAGAATTTTTTAGGTTTTCAGTTAAATAAGATTTTAATATATTTCCATAGATTACAGGATAACTCTTACCGGAATATATAAATGAGCTTTTGTATAAGTCATTTACTTGAAATATCGAACTCTCGTACTCCTTTAAATAAGCTTGAACATTAATTATATTCTCTATATCATCCACCTCAATATAGTGTCTCAAAAGAAGTCTGATATAGTTAATAGCTGAAATGTTAGTACCCTCCATTTTTAGAGAACTTTCAATAGGTGTATCAAAAGGATAGATAACATTAGCTTTAAGTCCGTCCTTTTTAAGTAATTCAATTATGTCTTCTGAGTACATAACATTTTTGGAGAGAATTTCAGTAAGTTTAGGCATAATCTTTCTATAGATATCTCTATCACTAAGAATTTTATAATAAATTAAATTCTGAAAAGCGACATCTTTCAGTCTTCTTATTAAAAAAGCGTTATCCAAACCCTCATGCTTAGCAATTTCAATTCTTTCTTCCTCAGTTGCTCCTGAAATTCTCTTTCTTACTTTTTTCCGATTTTCAAGGCACCAATTAATCCATGTAAAATGGATTTTCATAAAGTCTCCATTAATAGATTTTAGCATAACAAGTCTCGATTTTTTTATGAGTTGATTTAAATTTTTAACTAGAATAAATTGAAATCTTCAAGTCAAGTATTATTTACTAAACCTTTTAAAAAGATTTATTCCTCCTCTTGAGATATAATCGGATTCAAAATCGTTCATTAAAGTTTTCATATATTTTGATACAAATAATCTTCTTATTTTCTTTGGCATCTGAGAATATTTAGAAGGAGAAATAAAAAAATTTTCACAATGACAAATTATCAAGTTTGAAAAGAATTTTTCTATTTGGGGAGAAGTAAAGGTCTCAAGTTTTGATGCAATACTTTGGTATGTCTCCCTATTTTCTGATAACCATGAAAATAGTATGAAAGTTAATCCGCTTGATGGAAAAATATTGAGGAATATGGGAGCGGGTCGTCTGGAAGTATCAGCTAAATCGTTAATTAGATTTTCCTGAAAATCATATTCTATAGAAAAACAAGCATTAACCGCTAATAATGATTCATAAGAAAGATGAAAGATCTTGCTAGAAATGATATCAAAGTTTCTCTCATCTTTAGGTTTAATTAACTCATTCGACAATTGTTCTAAAATAGAATAATAATCATTTACACCACATAGTGCCCCATTTAATTTCTTAGAAAACATCCATTCATAGGGGTTATTTTTGTACTTCTTGATTGCTTTTTCATAAAAACTAACGGATACTTTTTTTTTCACATATTCCAGGGCACAAGCCCTATAAGCATATAAAAAATTTTGCTCAATGCTTCCTGTATACTCTTTATTTTCAATTTCAGAAAATATAATAGTATCATGAAAATTGCAAAATCCAAAAAATGTTGAAGCTGAGCGAATACCAATTTCTTCAAACTCTTTAGTGAATAAAGTATTTTGAAGATCAGATGATATCAACATCCCATTTTCTGCAATACGGTTTAAAATCTTATTTCGTTGAATAGAATGTGCCTTAATCACTTTCTCTGAACAATTAGTTTTGTCTGGGAATACGCATTTCTTAAATCTACATCCTCGATATAAGCTAGTAATCTCTTTACTTAATTTAATTTGGATTTCTTTTTTGTCCATATATGTGTATAAAAATTTAATTCTAATTAATTTCTGTAAGTGAAATTTATATGAATTTCAAAATATTCAAAAATTTATGTTTTTTCAGCTAATTTCCCTTTATTTTTAATCAATTTCTTAAAAATTATATTCTCTAATCTCAACTCGACAAGGTTCAGAATCCTAGCCCTAAGATCTCTAAAAAATAACTGCGGATCTGAATGATTTTCCCATTTTGACATTGTCCACTCTTTTATTTCGGGAAAAATTATATCTGAAAAGAAAGAGGTAATCTCATTCATAAATTCAAAAGTGAGAGGGTCAGTCAATTCGACCTGATTATCCTTAAGAGTAAGACTTGAGAGCCAATGTACTACTATTTCAAGAGTTAGCTTTAACTTTGGAGTACTTCGATAAATATAATGCGCATTTTTTATGACTTTTGGATTATTGACGACCTTTTCAAGTAATCCATCATCAACAAACTGATCTAAATATCTATATAGAGTACTTTTGCTTTTCATGGTGAACTTTCCTAACTTTTGGACAGAAGCGACTCCTTTCTTCTCAATATACGCCAAGATTCCCAACTCAGGTAATAACGCTTTGATTTGTTCACGAAAGTCGGGATTAGTCATATCTGTTTAAATTCCTATTTGAGATAGTTACATCTTATTATAGATAAGTTTATTTAAACAAAAAAGAAATTTTGAATAATTGTTAGATTATTAGAAATACAATGTTTATAATAAGAGAAAAATGTTTTTTCTCAAAGATTTCGGCCCTTACTTCTATTACATTTTTCGCACAATAGTTGAATATTTCTTACTGTATTACTACCTCCCTTACTGAACGGTATAATATGATCAAATTCAAGACTCTCTTTTTTGCCACATTCTGTACATCTACCCATATCTCTACGCCAAACTTCTCTCTGAACACCTTTAGGTATAATTCTATTTCCTCTTTTACGACTAGTACTTCTTTCTTTGGAAAAAACTTTTATTGGCACTCTGTTGCCACTCTTATTATAAAAAAATTTCTAAACTTTAACTTTACTCTTAAATCCTACTTGCATTGTAAATTATACAATAAACTTAAATAATAACTTAATAAAATAATAAAATCATGAGTATAATCTCTATATTTATATTAAAGTAAATCATAAATAACAATTAAAGACAAGTAACATTACATTAGAGGTTATAATTCGGAGGAATTTTAAATGGGAGATATAATGAAATACATTCAGAAAGATTCAAAAAAAAAAATAACATTGGAGAAATTAGAGGCATTTTTATGGAAATCCGCCGATATTCTCAGAGGAAGCATTGATTCCTCGGAATATAAACATTATATTTTTGGATTACTATTCCTTAAACGATTATCGGATCAATTTCAGGAGGAATACCAACAAATTAAGGATGACCCCGAAGATCGTGATAATTATAAGTTTTACGTTCCCAAACGAGCACGTTGGTCGACAATCCGAAAGGTTTCGGAGGGAATTGGTGGGGCAATTGATAAGGCTTTTGCCGCTTTGGAGGAAGAAAATGAAGCTCTCCAAGATGTTTTAGTGCCCATTGAATTTGGGGATACTAAACGTTTGAAGGATGAAACCCTTTCCAATTTGATTATACATTTTAGCCAGAAAGAATTTATTCTAGCGAATTCCAACCTTTCTGATCCAGACATTTTGGGACGAGCCTATGAATATCTTATAAAACAATTTGCTGACGATTCAGGAAAAAAAGGCGGCGAATTTTATACTCCTAATGGCGTAGTTAGAACTTTGATCAAGATTTTAGAACCTCAAGTAGGAATGAGAATAAACGATCCTGCATGCGGAAGTGGAGGAATGTTAATTGAATGTTTTCGATATTTACAAGAAAAAGAACAAAATCCAGAAAATTTAACATTGTTTGGTCAAGAAAAGAATCGGAATACATGGGCGATCGCAAAGATGAATATGCTTCTTCATAATATCCTTGATGCGGAAATTCGTAATGGAGATACAATGGCTGATCCTATGAATGATGATGGACATTTAAGGGTATTTGATATTGTTATAGCCAATCCGATGTGGAACCAAAAGGAATGGAGTAAAGAAATGTTCGATAAAGAAGATCCTTATGGGCGTGTACAATATGAAGTACCCACAAAAAGTTCTGCTGATTGGATGTGGATACAGCATATGTTTTCTACATTAAATTCATCAGGTAGAATGGGAGTTGTATTGGATAATGGTGCACTTTTCCGAGGTAATCGAGAATTGAAATGTAGGAAAGGTTTTATTGAAGACGATTTGATCGAAGGTGTAGTTGCATTGCCGGCTAATCTATTCTATAACACTGGAGCACCAGGTTGCTTAATAATCATAAATAAGAATAAACCAAAAGAATTAGAAAAGAAAATATTTTTCATTCATGCAGAAAAAGAATTTGAAGAAGGAAAAGCGCAGAATCATCTAAAAGAAAAACATATTAAAAAGATTGCAAAGACATATCTCAATAAGAAAAAAATTGATAAATTTTCCGAGTTAATAGATTTGGAAGAGATAAAAGAAAATGATTTTAATCTCAATGTATCTCGATATATTGATATCTTACCTGAAGAGGAACCAGTGGATATAAAGGGATGCTTACAAGAATTAAAGAAATTACATGATGAAAGGATTAAATTAGAGAGAGAATTTCAAAAAGATATGGAAGAATTAGGATATGTATAAAGCGTTAAGTATTAATTTACCTAAGAACTGGAATATAATCAAATTCAAAGAAGCAATCCTAAAAGTAAAAAGGGGTGAATCCAAGCGAACTAATAATCAAAAAAAAGGAACTCTTTATTTAACATCTGATTATATCCAAGATGGAAGGATCGATTGGGGTATTCAAAAGTATTTAATTACAGAAAAGGATATAAAACCATATTTACTTGAGGAAAATGATTTAATTATAAATTGTGTTAATAGTTTTGCAAAAGTTGGGAAAGTTGCTTTATTTGAAGGTTATATTGAACCTGTTATTATTGGTTTTAATAATTTTGCCGTAAAAATAGATTCTACTAAAATACACGTAAAATATTTAGTCTATTTTTTTAATTCTAAAATTGGATATTCTGAAATAGTACGAATCATAAAACCGGCAATTAATCAAGTAAGCTTTAGCTCAAAAGATTTAAATGTAATAGAAATAATTTTACCTCCACTTGAAGAACAACAAAAGATTACAAAGGTTTTTAGTAATATTGATAATTTAATAATTGTTTCAAAAAAGAGAATCGAAAATTTACAACTTATTAAAAAAGGATTAATGCAAAGACTCTTCACTGAGGGGATTGGGCATAACGAATTTAAAGATACCAAACTAGGACTGATACCGAAAGAGTGGAATATCAAAAAACTAATTGAATTAGTAAAATTAAATCCTCAATATTCCATCCCTAATAAAGAAGATTATGCTTATTTACCAATGGATGCAATAGATAAAGAGAAAATGTCACCTAATTACTGGGAACGTAGAACGAAAGAAGCCTTAACTACTACAAAGTTCAAGAATGGTGATATTCTATTCGCAAAAATAACTCCCTCGACTGAGCATGGAAAAGGGGCATTAATTAAAAACTTCAAAGAAGAAATCGGTTTTGGTTCCACTGAATTAGTAGTTTTATCTCCGAATGAAGATGTATTCTCAGATTATTTATTTTATTATACTAAAAGAGAATCTTTTAGAAATCGAGCTGTATCATTAATGGAAGGCGCAACTGGAAGACAAAGAGTTCCAACATTTTTCTTTAAAACCCAATTTATCGCAGTACCTAAAGATATGGAACAAAGACAAATTGCTAGATTCTTATCTAATATTGACTATCAAATTATAAATCATCACTATTATATTGATATACTGAAACACGTAAAAAAGGGTTTAATGCAGGTTCTTCTCACAGGTAAAAAACAATTTCCAGAATATATAAATTAAAAAGAAGAAAGAAGGGAAAAACATGACTAAATGTGATGAAATCCAAAAACTCAACATCCCAAACCGCAATATTCCCAAATGGAACGAATGGGAAAATTCTGAAAAACCAGCTTTATGTCTTCTTGCTGAATTAGGTTACAAATATATCAAACCAGCGGATTTAAGGGAATCATCGCTTAGTCATGAACGTTCAAGTCTTCGAGAAGTTCTACTTAAAAAAAGGTTAACTGCTAAGATTAAAGAATTCAATCCTTGGATTAATGATTATAACATCAAACAAGTTTTCCGAATGCTCACAATCCCTCAAGTATCAGAAATTGAATTTAATCAAAAGATTTGGGGTTATCTTTCAAAACCCCATACATTTACCGTAGAGCAGGATATCGAAGATGGGAGAGGACGTAGGCACCAACCAGTCAATTTGCTTGATTGGGATAATGTTGAGAAGAATGAGTTCATTGTTTCAAATCAGTATAAAGTTAATTCATCAAGAGGGAATATAATACCTGATATCGTGGTTTTTGTCAACGGAATCCCTCTAGTGGTAATTGAGTGTAAGAGCCCAATCCTACGGGGCGAACATATTATACCCGGAATTAGACAATTACACATGTATCAAGAAAAAGCACCGAAATTATTTTATTATAATCAAATTCTCATTGCTACAGCAGGATTAACTTCATATTATGGTGTAGTGGGAAATTCTTATTCTCATTTTAAACAATGGAAAGAGCCCTATCCCATTACTGAATCGGATTTAGAAGAATTCATAAAAAAAACAGGGAGAAAAACTGCAAAACCTACACCTCAAGATATTCTCATATATGGACTGCTGGAACCTCACAATTTACTTGATCTAATTAGAAATTTTATCGTATTTCAAACCATTAATGGCAAACTTATAAAGATGATGGCACGATACCAGCAATTTCGGGCAACTAATAAAACAATACAAAGAATTCTTGATCCTAAAGAACGTGGTGGTACGATATGGCACACACAAGGCAGTGGAAAATCGCTTACCATGTTATTCTCTTCAGTAAAAATGAGAAGAGAATCAAAACTAGAAAATCCTCTTTTAGTATTTATTACTGATAGGATTGATCTCATCGATCAACTTAATCAAACTTTTATTGCCTCTGGATTTCCAAATCCCCAAGAAGCAAAAGATGCTGAACATCTCCAAAAGCTAATTAAAACAGGTCAAGGCCAAACAATTTTTACCACAATACAAAAATTTAAACTATCTAACAAAGAATCGGAAGAAGAAGCAGAGAAGGGAGATGAGGAAGGGTATTCCGTTCTTAATGAATCCAAGAATATTATAGTACTAGTAGATGAGGCTCACCGTTCTCAATATAAAACATTCGCAATGAGGATGAGAAAATCGATGCCTAAAGCATTTTTTATTGCCTATACAGGAACCCCTCTTGCTCGCACGGAGAAGAATGAGAAGATTAAAGTAGGTAAGGGTAAAACTGTAAGTAAATTCGGGTCCTTTATTGATGTGTATGATATTCGTCAATCAGTAGAAGATGGAGTCACCGTTCAGATCCTCTATGAAAATAGGCTCCCTGAATTAATTATTGAAGATAGTACAATCGACGCTTTATTTGACAGAGTTTTTGCAGCTAAGACAGAAGAAGAACGGGAAGCGATCAAGGATAAGTATGCTACTAAAGCTAATTTATTAGGAGCGGATGAGCGTATTAAAAAAGTCAGCTTGGATATCTTAGATCATTACGAGACAAAAATAAAACCTAATGGATTTAAAGCTCAAATCGTAGTAAACAGTCGAGCACTAGCCATAAAGTATAAAATGTTCTTAGATCGGTTTAATGCTCCTGAGTCGGTAGTATTAATTTCTCCCAATCGGTTGTATGATGATGATTTGAAAAAATTGGGAGTTCCCTTTATTACTAATAAAACGGATCAAAAAAAATATATTAAACGTTTTAAAGATCACAATGATTCATTGACATTTTTAATTGTATGCGACATGTTAATTACTGGATTTGATGCCCCAGTTGAACAAGTAATGTATTTGGATAAGTCTCTTAAAGAACATAACCTACTTCAGGCAATCGCCAGAGTCAATCGAACATATGAACATAAAACTCGTGGGCTGATTGTAGATTACTATGGAATTTCTCTGAATCTAGAAGAAGCTTTGGAAATCTTTGACACGAACGATGTAGATGGTGTTATGAAACCTATTGATAGTGAAATACCAAGATTAGAACAATTCCATCGCACAGTTATGCAACATCTTAATGGATTGGATAGAACTGATTTAGAAGGAATTGTCTTAGCATTCCATAAAGAAGAGAAACGTGCCAAATTTCGAGCAGATTTTAGAAATTTTGCCCAGACACTGGATATAATTTTACCTGACCCCCGTGCTGAACCGTACTTAGATGATTTAAAACTTTTAGAACGCTTAATTGCTGCATTAAATGCTAGATATCGTGAACCAGGTCTTGATATTGCAGGATGTGGCGGAAAAGTTAAAAAACTAATTGATGAATATATAAGATCTCTCTCAATTACCCAACTAGTAGAGCCAGTACCAATTCTTTCCCCCAAATTTCAAGAGAAGTTAGACCTATTTAAAAAACCGGAATCCAAAGCAAGTGAAATTGAACACGCTGTCCGCCACGAGATCAGCGTAAAATTAGATGAAGATCCCGATTTTTATACGAGTTTAAAAGAGCGATTGGAAAAAATTATTGAGATGTATCGACAAGAACGAATCGATTTGGCAGAAAAAATAAAAGAATTAAAAGCATTAGTAGCAGATGTGAAAGCCAGACCTGATATAGCTCGGGCGATGGGGCTTAATTCTGCGGAGATGGCTTTCTATAACATATGCAAACGCGAGATGGAGCAAGTAGGTATGATTAATGATCGTGAGCTTGTCCAGGTAACATATGAGATATTAGAAAAAATTGAACCTCTCATAAATATCGTGGATTGGACACGTAAATCCGAAACTCAACGAAAAATTAGAAAAAAAATTAAAAAGAAATTGCGTGAAAAAAATCCCTCCTATACTATAGAAGAACTTAATCAATTAGCTGTTGAATTAGTAAATCTTGCGAAAGTGCATTATAAATATTAGGAATGGTGTATAAAATGGTACTTAAAATGAATCCCGAGCACATTGTTCAATTCGGTGAGAATAAATATTATTATATAATTGAAAGAACTCAACGGAAGTCTGTGGGGGTTATAGTAGAGCCTGATGGAACAATAACTGTTCGAGCACCACCGGATATGGATGAGAAAACCATAATCGAAGCTGTCAATAAGAAGCGTAAGTGGATTGCCGACAAGATTAAAGCTAATGAGAAAGTCAAACCTCCTATTCCAAAAGTACAGGAACCCGTGAGTGGGGAGAAATTACGATTTAAAAATGCTCTTTATCGTCTTCAAGTTCATAAGTCAGATGAGAACCATACTCATTTGATTCGAGTTTGCCGCACTTTGCACGTTTATGTCAATAATCAATTGGATAATGAAGTAGAAGCAAGTGAGATCAAGAATATAATAATTGAATGGTATAAACATAAAGCACTTCAATTTTTGATAGCTAGAGTTAAACGGTATTCCCGTTATTTGAGAAAAGAGCCTAAAGGAGTAAAGATTCGGGAAATAAAATTACGATGGGGAAGTTGTACTCCGGATGGAAATCTTTTTTTTAATTGGCGAATTATTATGGCTCCTGTATCTGCTATCGATTATGTCGTGATTCATGAATTGTGCCATCTGGAAGATCCTGATCATTCTGCTTCATTTTGGAATGCATTGGAATCTCTACAACCCACATTTCGAAAATGGAAAGAATGGTTACATGTAAATGGAAGGCAGTTAGATTTAAGATGGTAAAATTACTTCAAAAAAATTTAAGCTAAGACGAAATAATTATTTAATAAACATAAATCTAAAATATAATATGAATTCTCGCAGAAAGTTAGATAGAAGTTCCTCTGGTGGTGGTAAATCATTTCAAAGTCCTCAGTATAAAAGATTTGATATTCTTGATTATAATATTTACTTCCAACCTCTTAATGCTAAAAAATATTTTAGGAAGCTTATTAGAATTCAGAATTTAGAAAATGAAAAATTTTTCCCCAATGAAAAAGCGTATATTCAATCATATTTTGGTGAAATATCTCAAAATTTTAATCATAATAAAATAAAGTATACAGCTGAAACTAATTTAAATTTAGTCAGCGATATTTCAACGAATATTGGAAGATCAGGTTATGAATTTATTAAATCTACAGAACTTTTAGGGTATATTAATAAACCTATTTTACTGTTTTATGGTATTGAACATTTATCTGCATTTTATCTTAATATGCATTATAATTTTACTCAAGAAAATTCAAGATTAGCATCAATTAAGTCAAGTAAATACTTTAAACATGGAATTGATTCCAATCAATTTAATCATATAGGTATTGACGAAGATTTAACCAAACTCTTGGATTATAAAGTTATATTAAATAAAAACGGATTTGCTTCAAGATTTTTTTTATCATTAGGATTTCCGTTAAATGAATATTTTTATCCACAAAGACAAATATCCCTAATTGAAATTAGACGCGATCTATAAGTTAGGAAAAGAAAATATTGATAGTATTACCGATATTAAGTTAAAATCTATTTTGGAAGATATTAAGGTATATTCAAGAAGAAAATAAACAAATCTTTATGTTTATAATTTATCGACTCCTGTAGCAATGTAAATTAATTTTTTTTCTCGAATCATTTGAGATATTATTTAATAAAAGTAAATAGTATTGAGATCTTTAGTAATTGCTAATAATAATATGATTTTAGATGATTCAATCTTTTTTGGATAATTAGATTACTCGAAAATAATCATAAGAAAAGAAGGTAAAAAAAGGTTGTTTAAAAATGTTTGAAATAAATTTTTAAGACTTAAAGAATAATAAATTATAGATTTATTACTACTGTAGGATTATATTAAAATGGAGAATTCAAACCAGGTTATTGAAGAAATTGAAGGGATTTTAGAGGAATATAGGATTTTAAAGAGAAGTTTCGAACCTCTTGGTTATTTTGGATTGCTTGGGAAGGATTCTGAAGAAATTACAGAAACTGATAGACTAATTACTAAAATAAGAACACTAATTTCTGAAAAATGCGGAAGAGAATCTGAATATTACAAATCATTAGAAAGGGAAAGTCGCAAACGGGGAAGAAATTATTTAGGTCTATGCATTTCAATTTTAAAAGCTTATTATGAAAAATTAAAAAGATATAATGTATCTGAAGCTTCTCAAGAATTAAGAACTGAAACAATTATTAAAGAAGAGAAAATTAATAAAAAAGCCATTTTTGTAGTTCACGGGCGTAATGAAGAGATTAGGAGTGCTATGTTTGAATTTTTAAGGGCTATTGGATTAGAACCTATTGAATGGGAAAAAGCAATACAAATGACGAGAAAACCAAATCCCCATATCGATGAAATTTTAATTGAGGCTTTCAATAATGCTCAAGCAATTCTTATAGTATTTACTCCAGATGATTTAGCAAAATTAAATCCACGTTTTCTAAAAGTAAATGATCCATCTTATGAAAGGGATTTGACTGGTCAAGCGCGACTTAATGTATTATTTGAAGCTGGAATGGCTTATGGAAAAGATCCAAACAGAGCTGTTTTAGTTGAAATAGGTGAATTAAGACCATTTAGCGATATTTCAGGTAGACATCTTGTTAAGTTCAAAGGAACACCTGAAGATCGTAATATATTGGCGAATCGATTAAAATTAGTTGGTTGCGATGTAGATTTGGAAGGAAATGATTGGTTAAGTGTAGGGGATTTTACTTTAATAGATGTTGATACTTCTCTTCCAGAGGAAATCCAGACAGAAGAACAGATAAATGAACCGAAAAAATTATTAGTGCAAGGTTTATTTGATAATTTAAAAAGACTCTTTATTAGATTATATAAATCCAAAGCTGGTTCATCACCATTATTTGCTTGGACTATTCATGATTCCATTGAAATGCAAGATTATTTTGGTATTACTGCGAGAGGAACAGCATCCCCAGGAAAAGATTTAGATGATTTTGAAATCTACTTTATGGACAAACTATTTAAGATAATACCAAATTCAGCTACACTTAGCTGGGATGATGAGCGAAAAGGAAACTATGGATTATTAATAAATAAAGATACTGCTACCAATACTCAAGAACATACCTTAAAAAAACTTTTTAACCATCTAATCAATTTCGTTAAAAATGAATTTAGTATTGAGATAGAATTTGATGGTTCTATCTCTCTTTAATATTTCTTTTTATTTAGAATTTCCAAACATCTCTATAATTTATAAATTTGCTCATAAAGCATATAATAGATGTAGATCTATATCATAATCAAGATTTGGAGAAATTACAATAGGTTTTATTGATTTTTGGATTTTTAATATTTAATATTCAAAAAAAAAGTTTTATCAAACAAACGGATAAAAAATAGGTTAGTTGAAAATTTTTGAATTATATTAATTAGATTTTAATCTATATATCCGCATTCTCTTCTTATTTTTATAATTTCTTCTTTATTTCTTCCCTTATAATCTATATAATATTCATTTTCATTTTTGGAGAAAAATAGACATTCCTCAAATGCTAAACGTGTAAAATAGCGACTAATTTTTCCTTTTAAAACCTCAAGACCAGGGTTTTTTAAACGAGCTTTCCAAAATAAATCTTTATTTTTTTTAATTAAATCTGGAGGAACAAAAAATATCATTTTAAAATCTAATTCCCAAGGACCTAAAATTTCATTATTATTGAACATTAATTCAGGAAAGTAATGCTTTGCTGGTTCATTTCTAATAGTTTTAATTATATTGTCTATTCGACTCTTTTTTTTTGTTATTGAAGGTAATTCTTCAAATTTTTTATAATCTTCAATTTCATTTAGTTCTGCTACAAGAATTGAAGATCCCTCCTTAGCGTTTTCAATATCACACGTTTGAGTTAAAATAACACCCCATTTAGGGCTTGGTAATATAAAGAATTTTACATCTGGGATACTATTTTCACGTAAACTTTCCAAATAATTATCCCAAACATGTGTTGATGGTTCTTCTGGGATCAAATCAGAGGGTAGAAATTTTGGTAAATTACAACAAATATCTCCCTGTTCAAGTTTATCCTTATGATTTAATGTATATAGCATCGATTTTTCACCATAGACCTCTTAAATTTTATAAAATTCCTCTTTAGGTAGGTATTGTCTAAATTTCTTTTCTAATTCTTGTTTTTTAATACGTGTCAATTCCACTAAAGTCCAAGTTTTATTTTTTATTTCTTTTGTTATTTCTTTATTTGATGAGAACTTATCAAAATAATCTTTTAAAAAGTTATAATTTAACCAATAAGGCGAAACTATATCCCATTGTAAAGCTCCTGTTAATTTATCCAAAGTTTCACTTGAAATTACCCTAAATCCTAAAAGATTGAAAATTTCAAAAATCTGTTCTAAAGAAATAAAAAACAATTTAGTTTTCTTACGCTTTTTTTTAATCCATAAACTTACAAGTGTATCAAACAAATCATTGAGTACAGTTGTACTGTAATCTTCCACTATTGATTCTAATTTGACCTTTAAATTGTTTATAATAAAGATAAATCTATTTTGGAGAAATTCATTAATCATTTTAATGATTTCATCATTAATGGCAACATTTGCATCACTTTGAGATAAATCTCCCATTATAGAATTATAAATTTCATATGTTTGTTCAAGAATAGATTCATTAGCTTCCATCAAATTAGAGAAGTAGTTTTCAAAATCATTTTTAGTAATTTCATAATCTGAAATTAACTTTTCCTCAGGTGTATTTTTAGGAATTTGTTCCATTTTCCATCACAATTAATTTTTTGGTTTTTTCAGTTAACACCAACTTAAAATTCTCTAAAAGAACATCATGAGCTAAATTTAGATTATTTTTAAAGGTTTCGAATGCAGTAATCTCATTGTCTTCCACAATTGAGAAATGAGTTTCTAATTGAATTTTATATTTTTCTTCATTATCTGGTTTTAATCCTCTAATTCTTAAAATTGATTTATGATTTGATTCTTCAGTTTTTAATTTGATACCCATTATAAAATCTTCATAATCAAGATCAAACACTGGAGGACGTTGTAGATATATATTAAAATATGATCTTATTTGAAAACCTCTTTGAGGTAATTCATCAAATAGATCAATGTAATCAAGTGAAATGCTTTTAATCTCTGGTATATTTAATTTTTCAGATAAAAAGAGGAAATTCTTTAGAATATCAGGTAGGATTTGGTCATCCCATGAACTATATTTTTCATTATATTGAAAATATATTGAATCCCTAAAGATTGAAATTTCATTCCCCACTTCTTCAGATAAAAATCTTATTGGAGCAAAAATTAATTGAGGATCGGGTCCTTTTGAAGAAATTAAGTTTATTTTTGTTGGATGTGAATATCCCTCTCTTGAAAGATTTTCTGAGATTTCTGTAAGTGTTTGAATCGTCGGATTCTCTATACTATTAAAATTAATTCTTAATAAAAATTTTATAATTGGTTTAAAACGAATAGTTACCATTTTTTCACCCTATATAATATTTTAAGGAATTTTTTTATTTAATTTTCATTCTTTATTATAATAATAATAATAGAACAACTCAATAAATTTTATTATCTAAAAATTTTTCTCCTTAATTCGTTTTTTATCCTTTTTGATGTTTTTCCAATAAATCTCTAATTTATTATTTATTCAAAAAATTCTCTATTTTTTTGCTTCATTGGATTCGATTTTTAATTTATAAATTTTCAAAAAACCAGTGATATTGGTATTCTCACATTCTCTACTCTTTATTATTGGCATTTAAAAATTCTGGATTCTACATAGAGTAGACGGTATGTAAACGAATATATACTAAATATATAGGTTTTTTGAGGATCGATCTCAATAAAATTAATGAAATTAAGTATCGAATTATTTCTTAAATTATTAATGTAGGGCTTTAACTCTCAATTCTTATCAAAAGAATATTTTAATTTAAAAAAAATTTTTCTAAAAGTTCATCCAAACTGTAAAATTCTTAATCGAAATTTCATGAAATAACAGTAGGTTGACTTAAAAGCAATTTTAACATATGGATTTATATTATTATTTATTTTATACTTTATTAAATAACTCTATTCTAAAAATTGATAAACTATGATTGTAAAAATTAAAAATTGGAGGTATAGATAAGTATGACACCAAAAAAGGTAAAAGATGTAAATGAAAAAATACAAATAACTCTTGACAATGTAAAAGCTGGTATGATTATTAAAAATCATCACAGTGAGGATATAAAAATAGACAACGACTTGATTTCACAAATGAAAGCATAAGAAATGGAAAGTAAAAAAAATGCTATATTTCAGGGCAAAGTAACAGGTGGTTTTCTTTATTTCAAATATTTTGAGGATAATCCCGAAGAGAAAACAAAAGAAAAAAAGAAACCAGGTAGACCAAAAAAAGTTGAAGAAAATACAAAATTAGACGAAGCCATTGAATCAGAAGTAGAAGATGAGGAGCATCTATTATTGGATTGTATCGAAGATTATAAAGCAGAATATAATGTTCAGAAAGTTAATACCAATACCAAGAAGTTTAAAGCCTTTTTCAATGAATGGAAAAAGATTGAATAATTAAAAATTTAAATTTTTTTTCTTTAAACAATTGGAAATTTAGCTGAAGAGTGAATATAAAAAATATTTTTTATCTATTTCAAAGTCAAACTCTTGTAATTTTAAAGCAGTTTCTATAATAAAATCAATACAATATTCCACATCTTCCCTTTTAAAATCCATTTTATCTCTTCCCGATAACCACATTGTTGAAAATTTAACACCTTTAGCATATATTACATTATCTGGGGTTAATAATCTAAATTTGAGATATTTCCTATAATCTAAATTTAAAAGAATAATTTTTAAGACTTCTTGGATCTTTTGTACTGTTTTTACTAAATAATACGAAACCCTACTCTCAGTATAACCATATGTAGAAGATTCAAGTCTCATCTCACGGTCTAAATCAGCCCCAATCCTAAATGGAGATAATTCATAAACTTTTTTATTCTTTTCATAATTTTCTAATAGGATATGAAAAGCTATAGCGCTTTTTTCTAAAGATTCTTTAAAATGACCATTTTCAAATTTATTTTGAGCATTTTCTAAATCCTTTCTTACTTCTTCATCTTGAATTAAATTTAATAGAGAAATCTCAGCAAATTCTATTCCGAAGACAATCGGACAATTTTCTTCAAAAAAGGCTTTAGTACTAACTCGAAAATAATCAATATCATCTGGATTTGGATAAAGCCCTTTATGTTTAAGAGAAACTCTTGCCCTATTTAGTTTATCCATTGATGTTTTTTGAGATAATTCTATACCCTTCAATTCTTTATTTATTTTTGTAAAATATTCCATAAAACTATTCTTTGTTAAATTAGCACCTAAAGATTCAGCAGATAGGTGTAGGAACAATTCAACAGAATCATGAAACATAAGAATAGAGAGATAATTTTGAGGGGATGGTAATTTTGATTGTTCTCGGGCAAATTTAAAGAAATATTTAATAAATGCTAATCTCCTGATAGTTTCGGGATTTATTTCCATATTATATGAACACTCTGGTTTTGATTAAAAGAATCAAAAATAATTCTTAAATTGGCTTATTAAGGAATTAATTAATCTTTAGATTTCAAATTCAACAATTATAAGTATTCCAAATGACATGAATAATACAAATACCATATATTTGGAAAATATTTTAATGACAAGACAACGGGAGATTATAACTCAAGTTGAGGGAATAATAAAAGATTATTATCAACATCTAAATAAGTATGGAGAGGGTCCTACTATCTACATGGCTGAGGAAACAAGGAATTTACATAAAATATTAACAAGAACAATTGCAGCAGTAAATAGAGCTGTAAGTAAAGATTCAGTTTATTATTTATCCATAGAAAAAGCGTATAATAGTAAATTTCACATTAAAGAACAACTTAAGTATATAATTGGATCGTTAGCAGGATTATTAGTAGACTTAAAACAAAATTACATTGATTTAGGCAAGAGTAAATCAATTTCTTTAGAATTTGACTTAATTATTGAGGATATTGATTTAGGAGATAAGAAATATCAAGAAGTAATTAAGGAAATAAATGGTACATATCAAGATTTTTATTTTACTTCAATGTATATCTTAATTAGAAAACTACTTGAAAATCTTATTTATGATTGTTTAAAATCTTATTACGGAACCAGAAATGTAGATAAGTATTTTAATACTGGAGATGATAGTCATCATGGTTTTGGTACTTTAATATCCAAATTCAATGAAATGATAAACGATTCTGATTTTAAAAGGGATGTAGGTGATGTCGAACAAGGATATATTGATTTTTTGAAAGAGTTTCAAGAAAAGGGAAACAAAAACGCCCACTCTCTTTTTAACTTACCACACCAAGATTTTATAGAGCAACGAAAAGAAAAAATAAAAATTTTTATGAAAAAACTAAAGAATTTAATGACCAACAATTAGGAAGAATTTTCATTTATCAATAATTCCTATACTGATACTATAAATAACATTATCCTGATTAAATTTAAAGGATACATCATTGACAGGGTTACCTGAAATATCAGTTTGGCGTTTAAAACCAAATATTGGTTTGAAATCATTATAATTCTGTTCTCTTAAGATATTTTGAATTATTATTTTTATCTATTCTAATTTTTCTTTATTTTCCTTACTAATATCTTTATGATACATAATTTTTTCCTTAATTATTAAATAATAACTTTCATACAGCTATTTTAATTAAAAAAATTAAAAATAATTCTTAAATTGATTTATTAAGAAATTATTTAATCTTGCTATCTATTTGCTCAAGATTTAGAACTGGAATTTTTACTCCTTTGAGTTCTAATTTATCCCTCAATTTTTGTCTTTGAGTAAGTAATCTATCCAGTCTAAATTTTTCTTTGGTGATACCTTTTTCTTTTCCTCCTGATACGGTTCTCTTCTCAGTTTCAAGATGTCTAACTAATCTTTTTCTTACCGAACCTGCTTTTCTCCAGGTGGAGTAATAACTTGGTGGATAATCATATTCATCATCCATCAAATTTTTTAGAATACATGAATCAATATCTAAAAACTCTGGCTTTTTATTTCGATCATCCCTTGGATATATATATTTTGTCTGATCTTTTCCAGTTGCTATGTCTATTTCAAGCCTACTTTTTTGTGCTTTAATATCAGTCTCAATTTGGTAATAAATCCCTTTAGTTCAGTTTCATGTTGTTTTATCAATCTTTTAAGAGCTATAATTCCTTGATCATACCATTCTATTGTTTTCTTCATAAACTCTCAATATTAGTAATTTTTAAAGATTCTATATTAAAAATTTTATTTTGGAATTTTTGGTCCTATTTTAATAATGAAATATTGTTGATCCCAATTAAATCCGAAGTATGCATAAGTTCAGAAATTAAGGCAAAATTTGTTGCATTTATGAGAAAAATCGATATAAATATTTAAATACCACTATATCGTTATCTCCCAAGATAATAGAATATATTTGTGTTTGAATTGTTGATACCTTCTCCAACTCCACATGGATTTTTGGAGAATACCTAAAAGCCAAGTAGTGGGGAAAATAGTATTTTTCTTTATAAAGACTGAAAAGATCAGATATGAGTCCCAATAAAATGTAAATTAAAATAAGACGGAGAAGAGAAAACATAGAAAATGACTTAAATTTTGATTACGGAAGAAAGAGGATAGATGGATCTAAGAAATTGGCCTTAGGGTTATTATTTCTAATACTTTTTGCATTTGTCCAGCAAAGTCAGTCATATAGTGGATTTTCTAGACCACGAATCACTGATTTTTCCGTTTCTTCGTCAACTATTGATGTAAAAGAACCTGTAGAATTTATTTGGACAATTTCAGGCTCATTTGATATAGCTATTGTGAGTTATGGGGATGGAAATCAGAGTCAATTAACAATGATTCGAGAAAATGAGACTTACTCTTTAAAACACTCATATAGTATGGAAGGAAAATATAATGCTTCAATCTACGTGGCAAATAGTTTAAATGGACATGAAGATTGGATTGCCCATTTAATTACTGTTCAAAATAATCCCCCTGTATTCGATCTATCCCTACAACCCAAGGCAGATGAGGATGAAATTGTAAATATTTCAATTTCTAACCTTCAAGAATCTGAGCATGATAAACAATTTGGAGTTTTAAATTATATATTTGATACATCCGATGGTAACCAAATAACAACTAATTCCAGCTCAATTCTCCATAAATGGACTAATGAGGGCACTTATCCCGTGGTGGTCACTGTAATAGATGATCAAGGGGCACTAAACCAAAAGGTAAAAGAAATAGTTATTAGCAATAAAGCTCCCGATCCTGATTTTACTATCGGAGCTGAAATCCCTGCGACTTATAGTTTTGGTGCTGATTTAATAGGTGCCTTTCCCTTTGGATGGAAGTCGATGAATAATGAATCAAAAAATGCCTTTACAGTTATTGAGGGTACAGATGGTCATCAGAAGATTCTAGAGATACAATCCAATCAATATTCTGGTGTTGGGATATACAATACCTTTAGACCTCAATCATTTGGTTCAGTAGAATTTTGGTTCATGTCAACAAATATAAAAAGTTCTGTGGGTGTCTTTAGTTTTAAGGACAGTAATAAAATTGAGCAATTCGCAGTTTTCACGAAAAATAGTTGGTGGTATTATCGAACGGGTAGCAGAGATATTCGAATACCAAATCTAAAGTTATTAAATAATACTTGGTATCATGTTAGAATAGATTTCTTAACAAAAGGACAATACATGGGTTTAAGCCCCAATACATTTAGGATCACTATTGATAAAATTGAATCTAGATTAATTAATTTTCAAGGAAATGATATTGAGCAATTCCACCTTTTAGCTGATACAGAATATTCGGGATCTAAAGCCTATATTGACGCAATTGGCTATTCTTGGACTAATGGCTATGAGATTGGTGATAACTATCATGTTTTTATTGAAGATTATTATGCTACTTTTGATTTTAGTGATGAAATTATTGGGACTAAACCAAATGAAGAAGATTGGAGTTTAGATACGCCTTTATCTCCAAAAGATGGAAAATTTTCCATTGTTGATGTCGGTGAAAGTAGCGTTAGAGAAGCTGTTGAAATAAGAGATAATTCCTCCTCAGCATCTCTTACAATGGAAAATAACTATATTGATCAAGGATATGGAAGCTTAGAATTTTGGATCCTAAGTAAAGATACAAGTTCTAAAACTTGGGCAATTTTGTTGATGCAAAATGATATATTAGCAATAGCTTTTTTAATAGATGATAATGAGTGGAAATATACTCTCAACACTATCGACTATTATACTATTCAAGGTCTTGGCTCTCCAGAAAATAACATG
>SDBT01004487.1_pt1 | contig 23683 bp, 11 predicted proteins | sample 2277101 | NCBI WGS metagenome assembly SDBT01 (sample SAMN10404973, study PRJNA504765) | marine sediment metagenome | isolation source: marine sediment core GS10_PC15, 103 cmbsf | place: Arctic Ocean: Southern Knipovich Ridge | collected 2010 | reverse complement strand
CCGGTCGGCTCGCTCTTGAGATGCCACTTACCGACGACGGCCGTTTGATAGCCGGCCTTTTGCAACAGCTTGGCGACGGTCTGTTGGCTTCCGTCGAACGTGTTGCCGTTTCGGACGAAGCCGTTCAGATGGCTGTACTTGCCTGTCAAGACAACGGCCCGGCACGGCCCACAGATCGAGTTGGTACAGAAGGCGTTGTCGAATCGAACGCCCTCGTTGGCCAGCCGATCGAGATTGGGCGTCTTATTGATCTTGCTGCCATAGGCCGAGATGGCATGCGAGGCATGGTCGTCGCTCATGATGTAGATGATATTGGGCCGCTTGGCCGGTTTCTCGGCGGCCCGACAGAGCGTCGTCATACAACCGGCGACCAGCAACAGGGCCACCAGCGGGCAAAATCGAAGTTTCTTCATCGGACAGATCTCCTCGGGCAGGATCAAGATTCTAGGCGAACGGACGGAAGAACGCCCCAGCATAGCCCATGGTATGGCGGTTGGCAAGTAATTGCAAAAGGGGGACTGACTCCGAGCCACAACAGAGGTCGAACCCTCGAGAGAACGTCACCGGCTCGGTGCCTGTCCCCCTTTTCCACGGGGCAATTTCCACGTGACCCTGGAGTCCCGCCCGAAAAAGGGGACAGGCACCGTCGGCAACGTGACCCACCACTGTCGTGCGAGTGATCGACGGAGCCAGTCCCCATTTTCGGGCTGCCCGGTTGAGCTACTACGCGGCGTTTTCGTCATCTTCCCAGAGGCCGAAGCAGTTGTTCTCGGTATCGAGGCAAACGATAAAGAATCCGAAGCCGGGCACGGGCATCTTCTCGACGACGACCTGCCCGCCGAGCTCTTTGACTTTCTCCGCACTCGCGTCGACCGAATCGACCCCGATATAGTTCATCGCCGTCTGCTGCGGATGCTGCCGCTTCATCAACCCCCCATCAACGGCCGGCTTGCCGTCCTTGTCGGTCGTCTTGATCGCCCAATAGTCCATCGGCCCGGGCATCTTTTCGATTGTCCAGGCGAACAGTTTTTCATAAAACGCCTTAGTCCGCTCGACGTCATCCGACGGGATTTCAAAATGCACGATAGTAGACATGGGGGAGTCCTCCAGGGGAGAGAGTGGAAACGCCTATTCTCCGGTCGATCGGCCACGCCGCGCGGCCGGGCGGAGAATGTATAAATGAATAGTATCGCGTTTCGGCAGGATGTGTCAAGGGGCGGCTTCTTGCCAGTCCCCCACTGCTGCCTCGAGTTCTTTCCACTCATCGAACAAGGGACCTTCAGCCAGGCCATTGAGGTGCGTCAGAAAGGCGCTTACCAGATCGCGCTGCATTGCGTGCTCGATTTCCCTGTCCATCTCGGCTTGTTTGTGTCGGCTGAGTGAGCCCCAATCTGGATTCGTCCGCTTTGAACCGCCGTCACTTGGCCAGCCGTGACGGGCGGACAGACACCTACAAAGGCCCTGCAATACTTCCTTTCCCGACCAGTCGATTCGCCATCCGTTGTCACCGTATGCCATACCGGACCATTCGCTGATCTTGTCCTTGAAGTCATTCAGGCACGTTTCTCCGGAGAACGGCTCCTTGAGTTGCGAGTCTCTACTGAACCTTTCGTGCCATTTCTCAAGGTTTCGTTCAAGGCTCTCTCGAACATCTTCGAAGCGGGGCGAGGCGGCGGATTTCGACGAGTCATTCCATTGCGGCCGATGCCGCAGTGCATTCCGTAGGGAACTCGATGGGTCAGACTTGCTCCACGATAGCCGCGTGTGATAGAGTGCGTATTCTGCGGACTGGAAGACCGTGAGCGATGTCAGTGTTTCGCTGGCTGCGTCACGCACTTGATCTTCAGTACATTGAAACCAGTCTTGCATCACGGGAAGGAAAACAGGCTCTTCGAGCAAGTAGTTCTCAATCTCATTGCGTTTCCAGCATCGCCACTCAAGAATCTCAACGGCTCGATCTCGACGCGTCTTTGCCTGACGTTTGCAGTGCTTGGCCGCACCTTCCTCAGATCGGAAATCCCGATCCTCGATCACAAGCAATGGTCGCGTTCGACCAATCGCGTCGCTTACTCCAAACAGGGAGTCGCCGGTGCCGCAAGGCCATACGTCAACGAGCGGCTGGGTACCGAACTGTCGATCCGCCCATTGCCGGAGAATGCTCGCGTCATACGCGGCCACATCGCCCTCACAGAGAATGGCGACGTTACCTGATCGCGGATACAAGTCTCGCTGTGCCACAATGCGACTCATTCGCCTTCGCCTCCAAGTGGACCGAGCGTGATCAGGCAACCCTCCTCCGCCGCGATTCTTCGGAGTTCTTCGGAGTGCGTGGTCATGATGTACTGATTCCCTTCGCCGATCTCCGGCAAGGCACGAAACAACTGGCGAACCCATCCCGGATGCAAATGGAGTTCCGGTTCGTCAATGAGTATCAGGCTGTGGTTCATTGGGCTCGGATACGACAATCGGGCAATGTACTCGATGATAACCTGTTCTCCCGATGAAGCCATGTGCAGGGGGTAGTCCGAGTTGCCGTCGCGGAAATAGGGCGAGCCGATACGCGTTACCGGATCGAACAGGACGCCCCGATACTCCTTCGGGGCGCAGATCCTGTTAAACGTGTTCTTTACCTTTTCCTCCCAAGGTTCCGGCGAGTCGTCAGGGCGAAGGAGTGCGCCGCGTGCATATTCGCTGAGGTATTTCAATATGCCATCAACGCTAGTAAAGCTTCTGTGTCCCTTTCGACGCTCATCCGAACCGGTTCCCGCATTGCCGTTTTCCACGTCGCCTTCCTGCAGATCAGAATCCTCACCCAAGACGCGAGACTTCAATCCCCGATCTTGTGGAAAAAGGTAGAGCCCGCCGACCTTGTCCAGGAGTTGTCGGCTTCGGAGCTGTCGATTCCGCAATCCTCCAATGGCAAACTTGCAGCCCCAAAACCACGGCAAGGCATCCCGCGGATCTGTCCAGTCCAGATACCAACTCGGTCGTAGCGTTCCGTCGGGCTTTGTTGCCGGCGGATACTTCCATTTGGCACAAATACGACCGTCCGGCAGAGGGGGCGGTTCGTTTGGACCAGGGCGCTGGTCTTGAGTATCCTCGAAGACCTCGCGGATGGCAGTGCGTTCGACTTCGTCAAACTCGACCTCGAACTCAACGGACGCCTCAATCGGTTCCGGTGACAGCCCCCGAACACCCTCCGCTTGATGAATGTCGCCTTGAGACGGCTGTGGAACATCCGTGGTCTGGTAGCCCATTACGCCGCGCAGAGCCTGCACAACGCCGAATAGCAGGGAAGTCTTGCCGCACCCGTTTGGCCCCGCGATAACCGTAACCGGACGAACGCGTCCGATCGAATCGAAGAAGTCGAGGGTAAGCGTGTCAATTGCCCGGAAATTCCGGACCGTGACGGAACGAAGTCGCATGGTTTTGTGCTCCCATGAGGGGGAATCGACTCGCGCAGTGGGTTATTGCGAGAGCAACAGTATATCATCCCATTTTCGCGTTTCTCCCGCAACGGGTCAACCCATCAATAAGAACCCAGCTTGCGAGCGGCCTTCGCTACTCAAGCAATGGGGCAAGTCGTGCAGGGGTATTGTCGGAGAAGCTCATAACGACAACGGCTCGACCGCCATCTGCCGCTCGTGGCGGGTTAGCTCGTACATGTCGGCTAAGAGATTCGCGTCGGCCGGGCGCTGCTCGACGTTGCGACGGGCGAACATGCGTTCTTGCGTGGCTACCATGACGTCGACCGTGGTCTCGGTGACTTGGCCGAACAGCCGGGCGTAGTTGACGAAACTTGGGACGTTCGTCGTTACGAAGCCGTAGACCATCGTGCAGGCGCCGATCGTCTTGCCGGTGAAGATGCTCGTGTTGACCGCCGTCTTGGCGTAGTCGCCGATGATGCAGCCGAGGAATTGCATGCCGGTCGCGACCCGGTGGCCGTCGTATTCCATGCTGACCTGGCCGTAAGTGTTTTTGAGGTCGCTGTTGCTGGTGCCGGCGCCCAGGTTGATCCAACGGCCCAGGTAGCTGTGGCCGATGAAGCCGTGATGCTGCTTGTTGGTATACGGCTCGATGATCGAGGCCTCGACCTCGCCGCCGACCTTGGTCGTATGGCCCAGGGAAACGCCGTCCTTGATGGCCGAATGTTCGATCACGCGAGCCCGGGCGCCGATATAGGCCGGCCCGCTCAGATAGCAGTAAGGTCCGATGCTGGACTGTTCGTCCAACAACACGGGTCCGTTGCTTGTATCGAGGACGACATGTTCCCCGAGCGTGGCTCCTTCGGCGGCGAACAGTCCGTCGCGGATCTCTCGATAGTTGCCCGAGGCAATGCGATCGTCGAGGTTCTCGGCCAAGATGGCCGTGTGATATCGGACCAAGTCGTGGGGATATTGGAACAGCGGCAGCTTGACGTCGACCGGCGGCAAGCGAAGCGGTTCGAGCCACTCGGCCATATCACGTCCGGAAAGATCTTCGGCGGTGGGCAGCCGATGCTCGGGTCCGGTCAGGGCCGCGGCCACGCCGTCGTCGGCTCGAACCACGCCGGGCCGGCCTTCGGCGATCAGTCGCTTCAGTTGGCTCAGTGCGGCGACGGAAGGGACCAGTCGGGCATTGACCAACAGGACCGGCTCCTTCTCGACGGATCGCTCCTCGGCCAACTCGGGCGAATCGGCCCGAAGGAGGCTCTGGAGATGGGGACGAACGAACGCCCGAATCGGATGGCCCAGCCGCCGGAGCAAGTCCAACAGGCAATAGCTTCCGCAGGCCACATCGAAGGCCGGCCGGCCGATCGTGGCCGGATAGAGCCTCGTGACTCGATGGTCCTCGATAAGAATGATGTTCATCAGCGGTAGTTCCGGTGGAAAAAGACCCTCCGTACATTTAGCTTACCCGACCGCCCGGGGCAAGGAAGTCCCCCGCGGGTCACTGGGCCCCCTATCCCGTGAGATCCCGTGTCTTATGGGCCCCTGTACCGGAAATTTGCGGGAATCTCGGGAATCGATTATGATGAATATGTGGAATTGTAGGCTGGACGGACAACCAAGGCAACGGAGAGACGCATGACGAGCCATCTGAGAGATCGAGCCGAAAGAGCGCGGGCAGGCAATCGGCCGGGTGAGGGCTCGCGGCTTTCCTTCGAGCCGCTCGAGGGCCGAATGTTGCTCAGCGCCGGTCCGCTGCTGATCAGCGAGTTCGTAGCGATCAACAACGCGAACAAGGAATTCGCCCTGGCCGACTCGCATGGCCACTATCCCGATTGGATCGAGATCCATAATCCGACCGATAGCGATTATAATCTCGATGGCTGGTATCTGACCGACGACGAGGCCGATCTGACGAAGTGGCGATTCCCGAACAGGCCCCTGGCTTCGGGCGATTACCTGGTCGTATTTGCCTCGAACGAGGACCCGACGGCCGGGTCGGAGTTGCATACGAACTTCCAGTTGAGCGGCGAAGGCGAATTCCTGGCGCTGGTTCAACCCGACGGGACGACGATCGCGCATGATTACGCCCCTCGATTTCCCGGGCAGAAGACGAACATCTCTTACGGCATCGGCGGCACGACGACCCAGAGCCAACCCCTGGTGCCCGAGAATACGATGGTGCGGATGGTCGTGCCGACGAACGATTCGCTGGACAATCTCCTGTGGACGACGGCCGATTTCGACGACTCGGCGTGGGCAGAAGTCGACAGCGGCATCGGCTACGAAACGGAGACCGGCTGGGCCGGCTTCAACGCAAAGATCAACTTCCAGCCGGCTGCGGCGGACGTTCCGCCGGGTTACGTCGTCGACTCGGGTGCAGCATTCGGCAGCCGAGGCCAAGGCCTATCCTACGGTTGGCTCGGCGGCTCGATCACGGCCGTCTACAAACGCTATCTCAACGCCGACCAGCGTTACGATACGACGGCCTATTTGTCACCCAGCGGCGTGGACAAAGTGTGGGAGATCGCCGTTCCCAACGGCACCTACGACGTCTTCGCCGTGTTCGGAGACCCGTGGAGGCCGAGCACAGCGAACACGATCGATATCGAGGGGACCGTGTTGACGGATCCCGATGGGGCGGATAATTACGATGATTATTCCGTCTCGGTGATCGTGACGGACGGCCGCCTGACGATCCAACCGGCCGAGGGAGCCGCCAATCCGAAGATCCTATTTGTCGAGATCAGTTCCGAGGGCAAAGTGGCCTACGACGGGTTGATCGCTACGGACGTCAAGTCCGAGATGCTCGGCAAGGCTTCGTCGGTCTATTATCGCAAGACGTTCAACGTAGCCGATCCGGCCGCTCGCCAGTCGTTGACGCTGCAAGTGAAATACGACGACGGGTTCGTGGCTTATCTCAACGGGGTAAAGATCGCCGAGCGCAACGCCCCCGGTTCGCCCGGTTTCGATTCGACGGCCACGACGGAGCATCCCGACGGCCAGGCGATTCTCTTCGAGGAGATCGACGTCTCCGCGCACCTCGGTCTGCTCAAAGCGGAAGACAATGTGCTGGCGATCCACGGTCTGAACGACGCCGTCGACTCGACCGACTTCCTGATCGTGAGCCAATTGATGAGCGAAGTCGAGATACTCCACTCCGAGCAATACTTCACCACGCCGACGCCCCGCGAAGAGAATCAGGAGGGGGCACTGGGGCGTGTGAAGGACACCCGATTTAGCGTGGACCGCGGTTTCCACGACGAGCCGTTTTGGGTCGAGATCGCCACCGCCACCGAAGACGCCGAGATCCGCTATACAATCGACGGCAGCAAGCCGACCGCCACGACCGGATCGGTCTATTCCGATGCGATTCGGGTCGATCGGACGACGACGTTACGAGCGGCCGCCTTCCTGCCCGGCTATGTCGAGACGAACGTCGATACCCACACCTACATCTTCCTCGACGATGTTTTGACGCAAACGGGCGTCGGATTCCCTCGCAACTGGGGCCATCATGGACCTGACTATGCCATGGATCCCCGTGTGGTCAACGATCGGCTCTACCGAGATACGATTCGCGACGACATGAAAGACGTCCCGACGTTCTCGCTGGTGATGGATCAGGACGACTGGTTCAAGAGCGGTGGCCAGGGGATCTACACCCAAGGCAAAGGTGTCGAGCGGGAAGTCTCGATGGAGTTGATCCATACGGACGGGACCAAAGGGTTCCAGATCGACGGGTCCGTGATGATCCAGGGCGGTTCGAGTACGAATCGCTGGAAGGTCGACAAACTGTCGATGCGGGTAAAATTCAAGGAACCCTATGGGCCGGCCAAGCTCAACTACCCCCTCTACGGCGACTCGGCGGTCGAGGAGTTCAACACGATCGTCGTCGACGCGATGATGAACAACAATTGGCTCCACCCGGACCACAATCAGCGAAAGCGGGGGCAATATGTCCGCGATCAGTTCGTCTCGAACATCCAGATAGCGATGGGGGGCCAATCGACTCGCGGCTTCTACGCCCATCTCTATCTCAACGGACTGTATTGGGGAGTCTATTGGCTGCACGAGCGGCCCGACGAGAACTTCACCGCGTCCTACTACGGCGGCGACCCGGACGACTACTATGTCTTGAAACACAAGAATTCAACCGTCGTCCATCCGAACATCAATGATCCGGGAACGACCTCGGCGGACGTTAGCGCGGCCCGTGCCGATTTTAATCAGTTGTTCAGCATCGCCCGCAGCGGGCTCTCGACACCCAGCCGCTATGCCCAGCTGCAGCAGCACTTGGACATCGATGATTTCATCAAGTACATGATCACCAATTTCTACACGGGCAATACCGACTGGGATCATCACAACTGGTATGCCTCGCGAAATCATAACGATCCGGACGGGCGGTGGCGGTTTCATAGTTGGGACGCGGAGCACGTGCTGAAGAGCGTCACGACGAACATGACCGGCGAGAACAATAGCTATGCAGCGACGGAACTTCACCAACGTCTCAGCCAAAACGCCGAATACAAGCTGTTGTTTGCCGACTATGTCCACCAATACTTCTTCAACGACGGCCTGCTGACCGCCGAGAACGCGGGAGCCAGGTACGAGGAGCTCGTCGGCGAAGTCGACCGGGCGGTCGTCGGCGATTCGGCCCGATGGGGAGACAACCGTGAAGACAACGATTCTCCCTATGTAAGATACACTCGCGACGATTTCGTCATCGAGCGAGATTCGCTGCTGGACGACTACTTCCCCCGGCGTTCGGGCATTGTGCTGAATCAACTGGTCTCTCGAGGGCTTTATCCTCAAGTAACGGCGCCCGCGTTCAATCAACACGGCGGCGACGTGCCGGCCGGTTTCGGCGTGACGATGTCGGCTCCCTCGGGCAGGATCTACTACACGGTCGACGGTTCCGATCCTCGGCTGCCCGACGGGAATCTCTCGGCCACTGCCCTGGCATGGGACGGCTCGCCAAGGGCCCTGGCCGAGTCGACCCGGGTCAAAGCCCGTGTGCTAAGCAACGGGAACTGGTCGGCGTTGAACGAGGCCCCATTCTATGTAGGTCCGCAGGCTGCGGGAAATCTGGCGATTACCGAAATCAATTACAACCCCTACGTACCCACGATCGTCGAAAAGGCCGCCGGATGGGACGACAACGACGCCTTCGAGTTCATCGAGCTACGAAACGTCGGCTCTGAGACGATTGACGTGATCGATGTCGAATTTGTCCGCGGCGTGACGTTCGCCTTCTCCGGCGAGAGCGCGATATCCCTCGACCCGGGCGAGTCGACCGTCGTCGTTCGCAACTTGGAAGCCTTCACGCTCCGCTATGGCGACGGCGTCAACGTGGCCGGCCAATACATCGGCGATTTGGCGAACTCGGGCGATCGGATCTCGTTGCTGGACCACCACGGCGATCCGATCCACGACTTCTACTACAACGACGGCGGCGATTGGCCCGGCCGTAGCGACGGCGCCGGCAGCGCGCTGGAACTGCGCGACCCGGCCGGCGACTACAATAGCTCGGACAACTGGCGATCCAGTAGCGAATACGGCGGCACCCCGGGGTCGCTCGGAGAAGGTCCCCGCAACGATGTGCTCGTCAACGAGGTACTCTCGCACACCGATCTACCCGATTTCGACGCGATCGAACTGATCAATACGACCGAGGCCGCCATCGACGTCGGCGGTTGGTATCTCAGCGACTACGCGGGCGAGAGCCGATCGGCGCGAAACTACAAGAAGTTCCGGATTCCCGACGGCACAATAATCGTTGCCGGCGGGCTGTTGGTCTTCGACGAGCGCGACTTCAATCCCAACGGCGACTGGAACCCCGAGGCGGGGCAGCGTGGCGTCAACGAGTTTGCGCTAAGCGGTGCCCATGGCGACGACGTGTGGCTGTTGGAGGCGGATGCGTCGGGTAACTTAGTGCGATTTGTCGATCATGTGGAATTCGGCGGCGCGGCCAACGGAGAGGCGTTTGGCCGGTCGGGGAACTCGTACGGCAAGAACCTTTATCCGATGTTCGTGGCGACGCTCGGCGAGCCGAACAGCGGGCCAAGACTTGGCGAGGTCGTCATCAGCGAGGTGATGGTGGCTCCGCTTGGCCCCGGCGGGGATGCCGACCCGAACGACTTCGAGTTCGTCGAGATCCATAATGCATCGGCCGAAGAGGTCCGTCTGACCGACTGGCGGATTCGCAAGGGGATCGATTTCGACTTCGATAGCTGGACCCGACTCGCCCCCGGCGAAACCTTGGTCGTTGTGCCGTTCGACATCGACGACTCGCCGGACAACGTGGCCAAGGCGGCAGCCTTCCGCGACTACTACGGCATCGACGAGACGGTCGAGATCGTGGGCGGCTATTCCGGCAAACTGGGCGACGACGGTAATCGAGTCCAATTGCAGCGGCCGGACAGTCCCCCGGCGGATGAACCGGACTATACGCCCCATCTGGTGGCCGACGAAGTGGTTTACGGCATCGCCGATCCGTGGCCCGAGCCACCCATCGAGTCCGACGCCTCGCTCAATCGGCGAACGGCCCGGACCTACGGAAACTCGGCCGACAGTTGGCAGGCCGATGTCCCGACGCCCGGCTCGGTCGATCCCTGGCTGGCGAATCCTTACCCGGGCGACGCCAACCTCGACGGGACCACCGACGTGCGGGACTTTATGATCTGGAATGTCAATAAGTTCACCAATGGAACCGGCTTCACCACCGGCGATTTCACGGGCGATGGGATAACCGACGTGCGGGACTTCATGACCTGGAACGTCCATAAGTTCACGGCGGCACCCGCGCCGGCACCCGCCGATGCGGTCCATATGGAAGTGATCGAGGACGGATCGGCCGTGGCGGACGACTTGCTCGGCGACCTGTCGTGGCTTAGTGAATGGGAGGTCGACAAAACGACCGCCGACAGCGACGAGAACGTGAAGACAGCCGTCGACAAACTGTTGGCGACCTATTGGCCGTAGCCGAGTCGGGACGGAGCATCGATCACACGACGGGTGGCAGTGGCTGACAAGCAGCCCGTGGCATCCGAGCGAACCGCTTGGCGAGTCCAATGTACGCCATCCGCCTTCTTACGACCACCCCCGGCTCCGACCGCCCGAAAAAGGGGGGCAGGCACCGTCGGCCAAGCGAGAACAGACGGAAGAACCGAATATCGACGGAGCCAGTCCCCCTTTTTCGCCCTATTCTTCCGGCGAGACGTCTTCCTCTTGCTTGATCTCGATCCAACGGATGCCCAGGTCGAAGGTACCCCGGCCGCGAGAGTTTCGGCAGTGGACGGCGATCGTGTTGCGGCCCGATTGAAACAGTTCCATTTCGGCTTTGCGCAGCGGACGTTGCCGATAGTCGCGTCGAGAATCGGGTAGCCGGGAGACGGGCTTGCCGTTGACGAAGATTTCGAGCTGTTCGTCGGCGACGTATTGCCAGACGATTCCCACAGGGGCGTCGGGTAACTCGATTTCGGTTCGCAGCCAAAGGTCGGGAGCGGTCCAGGGTGTGTGGACTCGGATCCCCGCCAGCCCGCTCTTGCCGAATCCGGCCGTACCGGTCTTCCACGAGGAATCGTCCAGCGCGACCGCGGTCCAATCCTCGGCCGGCCGCTCGGTCGTGAATTGCCACTCGTGTCCGCCCTCTTTGCCGATCTGGATGCCTTGTACCACGCGGCTTCCGTCCAATAGTCGATGGATCGTGACCGTTTGGTGAGAGGTCCATCCGGCAGGCCGGGCCATGTCGCGGGCCGTCTGGATGATCAGCGTCGGGTCGACCGGATAGCGGCCCAGGCGGCGGCTGTAGATCGACATGCCACAGCCGTCTTCGGTGCGAAATGTCAGCGAGACAAACGGCTTCGACCGCAACGCCTCTCGGTCGTCGGGATACTTGGTCAGATCGGCCCTCTTACGGACCAATTCGCCATAGCTTCCATGATGATATCGGGCGTGATGCGAGAGGACCCCTCGGCTGTCGGCCGGATCGTCGGCCAAAGCAAACTGCCAAAGATCTCGCCCGAGCAACGCCGCGGTCACCTTGCCGGGATACTTCCGCTCCTGCGTTTGTGGATAGTCCAACGGTTGGCGAACGGCCGGCCAATCCAATCGTTGGTCGTCGGCCTTGGTGGCCATCTCGGCCATCAAGACGATCTGAGAGGGTAGTGCTTCGCGGATAAACCGCGGCAGGGCCAAGTGGTATTCCACCTCGCACTTTCCATAGGCGTAGAATTTCCCACGATCTTCGAGCCAATCCCAACCCAGCTCGTCGGTGCGAAACGCCGCGAACTCGGCCGGGTCGAATCGGACGGCCGCCAACCGCGCTCCGAGCACTTCCACACGCGGTCCCTGTTGCGAATTGTCGAGTTGATCCTCGTCTAAATCGGTCGATGCAAGCTGTCGCGAGATCAGGTTGATGAAGTTTGCGGCGATGCGTTTTCCACTTTCGTCGATCAGTTCGAGCGTCAAAGCCCCGACAAACGGTCGGCCGGCGGGGATACGAATGACCAGCGGTTTCTGGAACGTCACGCGGCAACGATCCCAAACGACGCGTCGCGTCTCGGCGGCGGCATCCACCGGGCGCCCCAGATTATCGGTCCCCACGATTTGCCACCGCAGCGTCGGAGCGATCGTTCGCCGTGAGAAATGGCTGACGAAGACCGAGACCGTAAACTGACTGCCGGGAGCGACTTCCATGGCCGGTGGGGCATCGGCTCCCACGAAATCCGCGCCCTGCAAATCGGCCACGGTCATGCCGGGTACGAACGCCCCGTATCCAAACTCCTTGGCCGATCGGTCGTAGTTGACCAACCCGTTGTGTTCCCACTCGATGTCCGAGAGTTCCGTGTAGACATAGCCGCCGATTCGCTCGTGCCGCCTCAGTTGCGTGGTCAGGTGGCGAAACCCCCAGGAGATATCCCGATCGCCCCCTCGGGCAGCGACCGCTCCATATTCCGAGTTGATCAGCGGCATCCCCCGTTGCTGACGGCCGGGTACATAATTGAACGGCGAGCCGGCACGCGTGTTCTTCACCACGTTCTCGATGTGTTCACGCGCCCGCCGGTAGTCGTCGATGTAGAAGTGCCACGAGTTGATGTCGGTCTTCACATGGTCGTGGCGATTGGGGGAGTTGTCCTCGACTAACCGCGTCGGGTCCAACTCCTCCTTCACCTGAGTCCACATCTGAAGGACCCAGTCCTGCATATCGCGATCCGTCTTATAGGCCTCACGCCCCAGTCCCCAGGTTTCGTTGAACAAACACCAGGCGATTATGGCCGGATGGTTATAGTCGCGCCGGATCGTTGCCCGCATCGTCGCCTCCCAGGCCTCGCGTCCCCGAGCCGAAGGCGCGAACGCGCAGGGCATGTCCTCCATGATCAGTACGCCCGTCCGATCGGCCCAATAGAGCCGCCTGGGTTCCTCCGACTTGATATGGATCCGCAGGAAGTTCAACCCGGCTTCCTTGGCGATCTCCATGTCGCGGCGCATGACGTCGTCGCTCGGCGCCGTATAGATCCCGTCGGGGTGAAACGACTGGTCCAATGCCCCGCGGAGATAGATCGGTTCGCCGTTGAGCAGAATCAAACGATGCGTCAAGTCCCCGAAAGTGCCGGTCTCGATGGTTCGCAGCCCAAAGTAAGTCCGGACCGTGTCGGTGGCACCGGCGGCATCCGTGACACGGATCGTCAGGTCGTAGAGACGGGGCGAGTCGGGAGTCCACGGCTCGGCGGACGAGATGTCCATAGGAGCCCGTACGGTCCCCTGCCCCTCTTTCAACCGGACCGTTGATCGATGGCCCGGGACATCGGCGTCGCTGGAGCTTAGCTCGACTTGCACTTTCCCGTCGGGCCCCGTGATTTGCAGATCCGCTTCGATCGACCATTGCCCTCCGCGGCGGTGCGGCGTTAGACGCAGTTGCTCCAAATGACAGACAGGCCGAGCCTCCAGCCAAACCGTCTGCCAGATGCCGCTCGTCGATGTGTACCAGGTGGAGACCTGCTTGCCCAAGGGTAACTCGGGGTCGGTCTCGTCGACGGCGCGAACGACCACCACCGCTTCGCTGCCCGGGGCGGCCTGCTCGGTGATGTCGATCGCAAACGGCGTGTAGCCACCCTGATGGCTGCCCACTTCCTGACCGTCGACCCAAACTCGGGCCTCCCAATCGACCGCTCCGAAGCGGAGCCAGACGCGACGTTCCCCCCATGCCTCGGGCACCCTGATCGTGCGGCGATACCAACCGATCTTCTGCCCACTCGTATCGGCAATGCCCGAGAGTTTGCTCTCCCAACAGAATGGCACGACGATCCGGCGATCGAACCCGTGGGCGGCGGATTGCCACTTCTGCTGGACACCCTGATCGTCTGGGTCGAAGCGGAACTGCCAATGGCCGTTGAGATTGACCCACTGGTCCCGCTGAAAGTCCGGCCGGGGATGCTCTGAGCGGGGGATGTTGAGGCGGGGGATGTCGAGGCGGGGGATATCTGTTTGCGCGGAATCCCCGGCTGACGGCCAACATATCGAGACAAAAACGGCCATTTGAAACCAGGCGTTCTTCATCGCGTGCGACTCCTTCGTGTCGTGGGCCTCGTGCCTTAACGATGCGGGCCTCAGTAGCGTATCGTCCATTTGAGCGTTACTAATGACGACCTTTATTCGTCCGAATATCGCAAGCTAGGCAGGGCATGTGGACTTTTCCGCCGCAACTGGGGCATCGACGGACCGGACCGGCTGAAATGGGGAGGTCGTCGGCAGCCCGGCCTTGCCTGGGCAGGGTATCGCGTCGCTTTCCCTGGGCAATCGCGTTGACCGTCCCCCGGCTGACGCCCAGCAGTCGGGCAATTCCTCGTTGCGAGAGCCTGCCACTGACGAGCAACTGACGGATTTCACCAATAATCTCTACCGCTATCATGCTGTCTTTCCTTTCGATCCGAGTGCAGATCATCCGGTTGCCGCTTGGCCCAGGTCGTCCCAAAAATCGCCGTATTGTGGCTCGGCCTCGGCCGTTTCGTCGTCTAGGATGAACACGTCCCAACAATCGTCGCGCACGGCAGTCGGCCGCATCGAATTCGGCGAACCGGCCTGCATGAGGTCCCATTCTTCTCCCAGCAAGTCGCCGGTCTTCTCTGCGTCGCTCATCGGATTCTCCAGGTGGCGTATGTCTTGGTGGCGTGGCACGGCTCTTTCGGGTTGTTCTCGTGTATTCGTGATAAGGTGCGAGGCTTGTGCGTTCGTCTAAGCTAGCATGAAACGTACATAGTTTCAACTATTACTTTGGACGTTTATGTTCGTTTTGTGTTGCGTCAGGCCAGGGTATTGCGATAAGCGGCGGCGTTTTTTTGGCCGGAAGTCCTGGGCGCGTTGGTCGTTTCGCGATAGGATGGCGGTCTTCGCGAGACGGGCATGCCGTCGCCATATCTCTGGGAGGATCGTCCAATGACCCTGCAGCCGTATGACTCTCAGAAGCTAGACCATCTTGCACTGCAGTTGCTGGACATAGCGGCGATTGTGCGGAAAATGGCCAATGACGGCCGAGAGCACAAGATTGCCGATTTGGCATTGCACGACAGGAAGGCCCGGGAGTGGTGCATGAACCTCGAAGACTGGGCCCACAAGGCGAGGGCCGATTTGGACGTAAAGATAGGCCAGGCCAGGGCCAGACGTCGGGCCATTTCGCCCGATTCGTAGAGGCGTGAAATGGCAGATCTACGGCCGTAAATCTAAGTCATTCCGTACAGAATGATGGCCAGTTTCACTCCCGTTCGGCAAACTTCGCCGGCTATTCCGACCGGATAGGCCCAATCGGCCCCGACACAGACCCAGTCATCTCGCGGCCGACGACCGGACGATGACCGGACGATGACCGGACGAGGTCGATCCACTGGTTACCGCAACGCCTCGGTCCGTCGGGCCGTCTCCAGCAGGAGCGATTGTCTCTGTTGTGGGCTGAGGTATCGGGCCGCCGTGCTTCGAGCCGTCCTTAGCAGCGAGTCCATGCGAAGATCCCACACTCGAACGGCGTAGTCCTTCGCACCATACGTCTCGCCACTGCCGGTGGCCAGCCACTGGCTGTCGGAACTGACCGCCAGCGCGTTGATCGGGCCGGCATGGCCCCGCAGTACGACGGAAGTGACGGCCGGATCCGCGGCCGTCATGTCCCAAAGCCGCGCCGTTCGATCGAAGCTGCCGGTGATCAGCCAGCGTCCGTCGGGACTGTACGTCACGATACATACCCCCCCGCCGTGTCCCGGCAGTGTCACCGGCTTGGCCGTCGGGTCAGACGCTTCGAGGTCCCATATGCGGACCGCACGGTCGTAGCTGCCGGTGGCCAATTCTCGGCCGTCGGGGCTAAAGGCGATCGATGCGACCCAGCCCTGGTGCGAACGGAGAACCAGCGGCGAGGCTGCAGGATCCGCCGCCTTCAAATCCCAGAGTCGGGCCGTGCCGTCGTAACTTCCGGAGGCCAACCATCGGCCGTCGGGGCTAATCGCCAGCGAGCCGATCCATCCTTCGTGGCCGCGTAACACGATCTGCTCGGCAGCGGGGAACCGAGCCGTCAGGTTCCACAGGCGGATGACCTTGTCTTCGCCCGCGGTTACCCCCCAGCGTCCGTCGGGGCTAATCACGGCGGCGAGGATCGGTTTCGCGTGGCCACTCAGAACGATGGGTGCCGCCCCGGGGTCATCGGCCGTGAGGTCCCAGAGCCGGGCCGCATTGTCGCCCCGGTTCCCTTCACCGCCGCCGGTCAACAGCCAGCGTCCGTTGGCGCTGAGGGCCAGGGCATGGACTTGGCTGCCATGGCCGCGCAAGACGGTAACGGAATTCGACGGATTCTCGGCCTTCAGGTCCCAGAGCATCACGGTCCCGTCGCGACTGGCGGTGGCCAGCAGTCGCCCACCCGACCGGATTGCCAGGGCCGTGATGGGGCCACGATGGCCGCGAAGCACCACCGAGGACTCGGTCGGATTCTCGGCGGAAAGGTCCCAAAGGCGGGCCGTCGTGTCGGCGGCGCCGGTGACCAACAGGGGGCTATTGGGGCTAATTGCCGCGGCGCGGATTGCGCCTTCGTGGCCGCGAAGTCCCCTGGGCTCGGTCTGGATCAACGCATCGCGAAGGACTTGCTCAGTCGCCCGATCCGGCGGGAGCCCCTCTTGGATCTTCGCCTGCAATGACTCACCCGCTAAGAAGACACTCTGTTGCGGGTTGTTGGCAAGGCATTGCTCGGAGTCTTCGGCCAACTGGCGTGCGAAGGCTATTCTTGCCTCTCGCTTGGCGACTACTTGCTCCTGCTCGGCGACGGCCTGTTGTCGCTCCGCTTCCTGTTGGCGGCGCTGAGCGTCGAGCATGCGGCGCTCGGCCTCTCGCTGGGCCGCCAAGGCATTCTTCGTCTTCCGGTCTCCTTCACGAGCGAGTCTCGCTTTCTCTACGGCGGAGGACTCGACAACTTGAAGCCGGTCTTCGGCTCGAATCCGCCGGCCGTCCACGTCGGCCAATTCGGCCGATGCCAGGAAGTATGCCCCCGTGGCCGTCATCGCGGCGACGAACAGCAACAGACATGCCGCAACGATCGAGCCCGACACCCAGGGCCGGTCCTTGCAGTATCGCCAGAACCGCTCCCGGTCGCTCGGCGGCCGCGATTGGATCGGCCTGCCCGACAGCCAACGATCCAGGTCATCTACGTCGGCCGTCTTCTCGGCCACCGACTCCTCGGGTTCCTCGGGCTCCTCGATCGTCACGCCCTCTTGCATGAACTGCAGGTGGCACGAGGGGCACGCCACCTCTTGCGAGTTCGGGCTGATGATGACGTCAAACGAATGCTGACACAAGGGGCAATGGGCCACGACGGTCGGACTGGCCGAGGCCGGAGTCGCTTGTGTGCAGTCGCGATCGTCATCGCGTGGGGCATCTTCACCCGATGCTTGAGGTTGCGTCATGCTGCCGCGCCCCTGTTGGGACCGTATTTGCTGGTGCTGGTCGTCACGTCCTGCAAATTCCGTATCTGCCGGACAGAACCTACAATCAGACATCGGCCAAATGGCTACCCGTCCGTCCAAAATCGGAAGGCCCCGCTACATCTGCCAAATCCGGAACATGCCCCATAGCACGAACAACCGGCAGAATGCCAACGACCGAACCTTTTCGAGGGAATTTCCGAAGACTGCGCAAGCAGTAACGGTTGCGAAGAGAAAGTAGGGTGGGCACTGCCCACCAAGAACCACGAGCAGCACGTCAAGCGAATTCTGGTGGGCAGTGCCCACCCTACGAACTGCCTAACTGGCTGTCTGCTTGGCGGTCGCCTGCTCTTGGATCACCTTGTGGACCGAAACCAGGGCCTGTCGGGCCTTGAGACAGACCTGACGGAAGACCTCCGGACGTGAGACGCCCGAGAGGCGAAAGACCTCATTCCCATCGCACCGGAAGATCAATTCCCCGGCATGATGCCACTCCTGGCCGGCGAGCACATCGACGTCGATCGTGTCGAAGTCTTGAAGCGGAATGGATCGCTCGTCGTCGGCCGAAAGCCCCTTCTGGACGACGAGTCGGCGGTCGGTCAGTGTGTAGCGGCGACAGAGGAAGGGGGCCAATTGCAGTGCATAGACCACCATACTGACCGGGAGGGTTGCTACGGCAAGCAGGGAGCCGATGGTAAAGAAGCTCCCCAGGCCCGTGCGAATAGCGGACAATCTACCGACCCAACGGCCAGGACTGGTCGCCGCGATGGTGGGCCAAACGGTCATGGCAGAGCGTTCGTCAACGCCGAGGAAACTATCGACAGCTACGGTTTCGGTCATGTCGGGACTCATCAAGCGGAGAGCTTCAGTTGAGCCCTAAGTAGACCGTATCGCCGGGTCATCCGTCAATAGCTGGGCGAGGAATCCTCGGATGGCCGCTGGGCCACTAGAACCCGCCGCCACCGAAGCCGCCGCCGCCGCCGCCCTGGCCACCGCAGCCGCCGCCACCGAAGCCGCCGCCGGAGCCGCCGCCGACGAATCGACCGGCGCCGACGCGACCGCCCCGGCCGCCGCCGCCGCCCCCGCCACCGCCGCCGCCGCCGCCCTGGCCGCCACCGCCGAAGCCACCGCCCTGGCCGCCGCCGCCGATGCCGCCGCCCTGGCCACCGCCGCCGATGCCGCCGCCGCCGCCGTTCTGACCGCCGCCGGCCGAGTTAAACGTGTTCACCTCGGAGACGCCGGAGAACAACGGAGATGGAGTAATTCGCACATAACGACGATCGGCCGAAACCACGGCCGTCGCTCTCAAATTGGTTCCCTCGGGCAAGACCTGGATCACGGGCATGTAACCGACGGCTCCGCGACCGGCAAAAAACGGATTGGCAACGCCCCGGCGATCGAAGTCCCGTGCCCCGATCAGGCTCGCCAGCGCCGAACGATCGACGGCGGCCGCAAGCTGCTGGGCCAAGACCTGCCGACCGACCACCTGACGAATGGCCATTTGACCGGCGGCCGCGTTGGCGACCTGATGCTGCTGGAGTTGCTCTTTCCGGCGGCCGTTCTCGAGGTCGAAGACGACCGCGGCCTTGTCGCTATCGAGCGAGATCTTTCTGCGTTGGTGGGTTACCTTGTCGCTATGGAAATGCGTGTAAACGTCGACGGTAACCTTACCCGCGGTGACCTTACCCCACACGCGGGTGATCAACAGCCGATAGGTGCCGTCGAACGCCTCGGGGCAGGTGTAGATCTCGTGGTAGCCGTCGGCCGCGTTGTCGCCCACTTGCGCAGCCGTATCACCGAGCATGACGCCGCCGGCGCTGCTTCGCTGGTTTCGCAACGAGCAGACCGAGCCCGAGGGCTCTTCGACCAACAGATCAATGTCGGCGTTGCCGTCCCAACTGACCACGACGATGCAATCGCGTCGCAGGGCCTCGTTCAGTTCGGCCTGATATGTCTTGGCCTCGGCCAGGCGGTTGTCCCTGCGGAGTTCGGCCAACGTCGCACCGGCCACGCGGAGACCGGTCTTCCAGATGTTGCTCTGCCGATCGGTCCATGCTTGGCGGAGGATTCCCAGTGTGGCCCATCTCTTGCCGTCGAGATCGTTCATGCGCTGCGACGCTCGCAGGCCCAGCATGTAGGGCTCAGCCCAGAGAGGCCGCATCTTCGACACCTCTTGGCAGACCTTCAACGCTCGCTGGTCCATGCCCAGGTTCAACAAATAGGCCGCCAGATAGGTCATGTCGGCCGGGTCGTTCATCACATCAACGGCCGACATCAGGGCCCGTTCGACTTCCCCCCGCGGATGACCCTCCAACTGCATCGCAACGGCCAGCGTCTGATACATCCACGTCTCGTCCTGGCCATGTCGCAGGGCCGCCCGGATCAGGGCAATCACGTGGCGAAAACGATGAGGATTGGCCGTCTGAAGCCGCAGACCCTCAACCGCTTCGAGAACGGCCTTCGGGCTGGGCTTGTTGCCCTCGGTGTTGTGGTTCTTGAAGAAGTCGTTCCAGACGGCGTCCGGATCGACATCCGCATCGAACTCGATGTTGATCGTCACGGGCTTGGGAGCCGCGGCCAGCGTCGTAATCTTGGCAGGAACGGGCTTGCTCAGATCGTCCTTGACAGCGAAAGCCCGGAAGCCACCGGCGGGGAGTTTCGGGATGATCTCGGGCGGTACCTTGAAGCCACGGCCCATGCCACCGCCGAAGCCGCCCCGGCCTCCTCCACCCATTCCTCCACCCATTCCTCCACCCATTCCGCCGCCCATGCCACCACCCATCATGCCCCCGCCCCCGCCCATTCCCATGCCACCCATGCCGCCGTATCCGCCCATGTTGGTGCGAATCGGGATTACGAGGTCGCCCACGGGATAGACTTTCGTGGTTAGCTCTTCGTTCGCCTTTTCGGGCGTGGTGATCAGCAGGACCTCATTCTTGATCATGTAGGTCAGATCGAGGTCGCCGAGGATCAACCGCAGGGCCGATTTGAGCGTAATGCCCTTGAGCTCCGCGACCACCTCGACATCCGAGGTCATTGCCACGTCTTCGAGCGCTCGGGTGTCGATTTTGACTTCGATCTCGTGATTGTCACGGATCGTGCGGATCACATCGGAGAGGGGCGTGGGGACCGGGAAATCGAGTCCCTGGGCTTCCGATTCGAGGGCCTCTTCGATTGCCCTCTCGCTCTGGTTTTGGGACGCCAGGCTCATCGAGCTATACTTCTCCTTCCGCTCGGCAGACAGCCGCCGCCAGACTTCGGCCGGCGGATAAAGGATCGGCGTGCGATCGTCGAACGGCACGTGAGCCTCCTCGACACTCGCCAACGTGTCGACGATCCCTCGCTGTCTTATTACCCGCAACCTCATGTTGTTGCTGTGGTAGCGGACCTGTCGGGCATAAAGCGTCGCGACGATGGCGGTAGGCATATCGGGATGCTTCTTGAGGACTTCGGCCGCGGCCGCTTCTTCGGCATAGCGGTACTCGCCGTCCCTCATCAGCGCGTCGAATTGCGCCATCCACTGCTTGACCATCTCCTTGTCGCGTTGCATTTCGAGCAAAGTCAGTTGTCGTTCTCGGGCCTCAGCCAGATGCGTCATCTGCTCCTGAATCCGCTTCTCGACTTCCGTGGTCCGGCGTTTGGTCTCTCGCAGGGCCCGTTGCAGCGCGTCGACCAACTGGTCGCGAACGTCGGGCTTCAGATCGGCCGCCCGTCGGACGCTCTCGAGGGTCAGTTTGAGGTTCTGCGTGGCCATGTCGGGCGTGGTATTCACTATGCGTCGGGCCTCGTTCAGTGCATGTTGCACTTCGGCCCGCGTGACTTGCTCGAGCATATCGCGGCGTTGGACAAAGATGGCTCCGGGGCCTGCTTCCATCGGGAAGGGATCCGCACCGCCGACGATATTCAGGTCTCCGCCGCCGTCGCCCAGATCGATCACACCGGGGGCTGCCGCAGGGGGTGCTCCACCTACGGCCACGTCGGCCGTGGCCGGTTGCGGCTGTCCACCGCGAAGCTGCGTCACCTTGGCCAAAATGGCCTTGGCCTCGGGGTTCGTCGGATCTTGGCGAAGGGCATCTCCGGCCAGCTTGGCGGCCCCATCGAGGTCGCTACCGATCAATGCCTGGCGGGCCAGACGGCTCATATCGCGGACGCCCGAGCTGATGGCCTTGCGAGCCACCTCGAGTGAAGCCGAATCGACCAACGGCAGGCTGAGCCCCTCGTCGATCGCGGCCTGTTCGACCAATTGGATCAAGTAGTTGGCATCGGGGTTCGACGCACCCGGCTCGACGGTCCACAGAAGTTCTTCCGCGCCGAGAGTGGGAATCTTGATGTCGAAGGGACCCTTGCCCGAGTAGGTGCCGATCACCACCGTATCGCGATCGGATCGCAACGGCGGGATGGGTTGGGGATAGACCTTGTCGAAGTCGGTGGGCCACTTCGCGGCGGCGGACGGCCAAACGACCGTCGCGCGAACCGCCTCGGCCAATTCGGCTCCGGCCTTCGCGTCGTCGACGATCACGACACCGCCGGTGCGACCGGCCAGGGCGACAAGAAGCTGGCGGGCTAGACGGGGGCCGACGGCGTAGCTGCTAACGGGAATCTTCTCTTTGGTCAGTTGCTCGGTCAGGGTCAGAAGACCGCCGGTCTCCAACAAGTTGGCAGTGTTCTCACCGTCGCCGATATAGACGACGGCGCGGGCGTTCTTCGAGCCGTCGAAGCGATCGGCCGCGGCCGACAGGGCGCCTTCAACGTCGCTGGAGCCCAACGGCACACGGGCGTCGAGCTTCTTCATCGCGGCGGCCACTTCGGCACTGCCGGGTGCCACGAACGAATCGGTCAGCGGCACGGCCTGTAGATCGGCTGCCACAATCTGGACACGGTCGGTCGGGAGCAATTGTGCGATTGCTCCGCGCAATGCCTCGATCGAATTCGTTCGATACGGGCCGGCCTGACTGGCCGACGTATCGATGACGAAGACGACGTCGCGCGGTCCAGCGTCGGGCTTGACCGCGTCGGGTTTCAGGCTCAGTGCGAAATAGTTTCCGCCATCGGGATGCGAAAAGCGGTCGAGTCGAGCTGCCTCAGGGCTCGGCTCCGCACTTACGGCAGCAGTTGTTAGTACCGCCATGGCCGTGATCACCAGCGGCAACACGACCCAGCCAAAGGAATTGTGCTTCGACATGTCTATGCTCTCCCACACGCAAAGATACAGGCGCATCACACAGGCTACCGTGTTCCGTAGCGGCAGTCCGGATACGCAGAGAACTCCCTGGAAAAAGCGGCCTATTGGCCAACCAGAACAATTCTACTCAAAGCATCGAGATTTTACCAACGAAAAACCAATCTATTCAGCCCGATGTGGCGGGGCTATGGACCCCCAGCAGGTGGCTGATTGGTGGGCCATCATGGTATCTACGACGGTGGGAAACGAAACCCGGCCCAGGTAGCTCGTTGCCACCTGGGCCGGAAGTCTGGTTCTGGTAATGGCTTACGGCGATACATGCCGGCCAGAATCGCTGGTGATCATAGGCGATCCCAGTCGGATTCCTCGTAGCCGGCCGCCGAGTTTCTCTGACTAAGTTTCACGAGGTCACCCCAACCTATGGCGGGGACTTGGCTCGACAGTCCCCCCCAGACGGCTCGCACACCATCGATCGACCACATCGCACACCATTGCATGCCGCCCAGCGCGGTTTGCGGGAGTTCGACCGCCGAGAAGTCGTCGTCGGTCGGTTCCCGGGCGACCGTCTCGGCGTCCAGTGCGTTGCGAGTGATGGCGCTGACGTCGTCGACCCATTCTTCCGTAAGACAGTTGAGACTCGTCCGCAAGACGTCCACGCCTTCGTCGAGTCCCAATTCGCCCTGCTCGACCAGCCGAAAGACGGCCAACAGGGCCGCCGCTCCGGGCGGATCATCCGCCAGTCCGAGGATCTCGAGGCCCGTGGCGTCCTCAAATCGATTCGACAACTCGACCGCTTCCCAGCCAAGGCTCTCGATATAGCTGTTCAACTCGGCGCGGCGAACTCCCGAAGGCTGCTCGAACTGCGCTTCCAGAGCCTGTAACAGCTCCTGATCCGAATGGATCAATAGCTCCCGAGGGAGCCAGGAGAATAAATCGAACTGAGGCTCGGCATCCGTGTCAATGCCTGACTCATCGTTCCACGAATCGTTGGATTCGTAGTCGTATTCCGACTCGTAGTCGTATTCCGATTCGTAGTCGTACGACTCGGATTCGTCGTCGAAGGACGTGGTCGTATCGGACTCGTCGTTCCACGATTCCTCGGAGTCCGACTCGTAGTC
>SDBT01004486.1_pt1 | contig 23685 bp, 17 predicted proteins | sample 2277101 | NCBI WGS metagenome assembly SDBT01 (sample SAMN10404973, study PRJNA504765) | marine sediment metagenome | isolation source: marine sediment core GS10_PC15, 103 cmbsf | place: Arctic Ocean: Southern Knipovich Ridge | collected 2010 | reverse complement strand
TTTTGTAAATGTTGGTGTTAGTGGTGGAGCCTGGTTAGAGGGTGATTTAAATGTTGCTGGTGTTGCTAGAGTTCGGGATCTCAATGTTTTGGGTGACATAAACATTGGCAATGCAGGCATAGGTTCTATTTCTTCGCCGTTTTTCTTTGGTGATGGTTCTGGTTTGATTAATGTGCCTGTTATTGCTGATGTTAATGGTGCGGATATTCGTCCATCAGCAGTCAGCATAGACCGAAACCTATCAGTAAGAGGTGATGCAAACTTTGTGAATGTCGGAATTTCAGGAAGGCTGTATGGAGAAAGTTCTGGTGTGGCTCAACTTGAAGTTGGAACTGATTTGAATATTTCAACAGGGATAAATCATGGAGTGAGCATTTCAAGTGATGTAAACAAGATTTGCTTCCCAAGCAATTCTTGTGAAATGTACATAGACTACAACGGAACAGCGATGGTGTTAAGCAGTTAAGACTGAAGGTGTAAGAGGATAATGAGAAAAGGAGTGATTTGATGCGGGTAATGGTCTTTGTTTTTCTATTGTTACTTCTGCCAATGGTTTTTTCTCCATATATCTTTGACCAAAACAAGGTTGGAATTGTTGGCGGGGCAAAAGTAACAAGTTATTCGTATGAGATGCAAATAGCTACTGGCCAGGGGCTTGTTGGAGAGTCCAGCTCAGATGACTACAATGTTCAGGTTGGATGGATTTACACTCTTCTTGCAGGAAAACCGCTTATAATAACGGTCTATGTGCCTGTGGTTGATGCTAATATTAATAGCAATCCAACAATAAGTTTTGATGTCAATAAGAATACTCTAAGTGACGTAAACAATGAAACTATTTTTGTAGACTTGAATGGGGCTGTAAGCACAGATTTTGATTACTTAATTGACTGTATTGAATTCAGCGGGTCATTCTACTGCAGCTATGTTGAAACAGAACTGGTGCAAAATGCTGATGCAAATGTCAGCTTTAGAGCAACAAATGATGCAAACGAACAGGCTAACCAGGTTGACAGGATTGTTCACTTTGATATAATAGCCCCTGTTATTGACAGTCTTTCAGTTTCTGCTAGTGGAAATGATATTATTGTTACTTTTGAGGCAAGTGATTCTTTTACAGGTGTTGAAGCATTTTATGTGAAAGAAGATGGTGAAAATTGGATAAGGACTAATCGTGGTTCAAGACAGGGGCAAGGCAAAATTTGGAGGAAGAATTACCAATTTTCAGGCAAGGCGTCAGCAAGCCACACTTATCAGGTGAAGGCAAAGGACTTTGCTGACAACAACAGCCTGATTTCAGAAGTGAGTTATTCTCCACCAACTCCTCCGACTCCGCCTAGTCCTGTTCAACCTGGTGCTGGGAGTGGACTGACTCCTCTGGAAGAGGGTGAATTTGAAATAATAATTGTAAGGATTGATTACCCTGTTGAGGTTGGCGAAAAGTTTGACTTCACCTATATCCTTATTAACAACACAAGTTCTGCTGGCAATGCCTACGTTGAATACTGGTTAGAAAAAGATGGGAAAAAAATTGTAAGTGGAAGTGAGACAATTTATCTTCAGGCAGGAGAACAAAAGGAAATTAATGAAAACCTGTTGTTAACTGGGGAAATGGACGGAGATTACCAGTTTAAGCTGATGATGACAAGAGAGGGTCAGGATCCAATAACTCTGGAGAGACCAAGTCGCATAATGCTTGGAGCACCAACAGTTATTGAACTTGGTTTTGTTTCATTAGAGGCCAGTTATGAAACAGAACCATTGGCTTTTAGTATTACCGTTAGTTCAAATAGTGACGAAATTTTACCAGTGCTTATAGAGGAAAAAATTTACAAAGAAGGAAAAATTGTCTGGGTAAAGGAGCAGACAGTTCCAATAGAAGTATTTCAGAGATTTTTTGAGGAAATTTATGGACTGGAAGCCGGAGAATATGTGTTGGAAATAACTGCAACTTATGGGGATATTGAAGAAAGGGTTGAGAAAACATTTGAAATAAAGCCGGGATCTGAACCAATTCCTGGTGTGCCTTTTTTGCCTGAATTAATTTCAATTTCTTCGCTTTTCTTTGATTCCTTATTATGGATTATACTTATTTTGATTGTAATTGCAATACTGCTTTTGATCAAGCGTTACTTGAAGCGAAAAAAACGAAAAGGCTGGACTCCTGTTGGCAAAGACCTTAAAATCTGGAAATAAAGGGGTATTCAAAGTATTAGCTGATTAAAGTACTGTTTTGACAAAAAGAGTTTTTTGTTGCTTTAGGAAAACAATTTTATATAAAAAAGAGCCTTTATATTGTATCTTTTGGAAGGTTGAATTGAATGAAAATGCGATTGTTTGTTTTGTTGTTTGTCACGCTTATTTTGCTTGCAAACCAGTCTGTAGCAGCAGAAGAAAACATCACTGAAGTGAAAATTGATGACATTCCTGTTATTGCAAATGCCGGAACAAAGCTTGATTTTTACATTTCTGTTGGAAACAGAATTGGACCACCTTGCACTGCCCAGATAGATTATTGGCTTGAAGATAACGTGGAAAAGGTAAGCAATGGAAGCGATAGCTTATTTCTTGAATCAGGGGCTGTTGAACAAATACAGGCAAGTCTTTTGCTTCCAAGCAATCTTTCAGGAATTTATAACTTCTTTTTGGAAATGAAATGTAATGATAGCATTGCCTTGGCAAATAAGACAATTGAAATAAGGCAAATCATTCCAACAATGCCAGAGCTTGGAATTCTTGAAATTTCTGACAATGAAGAAAATCAACAGCTGCAATTTTCTTATCAGTTGAAATCAAATCAGGACAATGCTGTGTCAATTCATGTGGATGAAAAAATACTAAAAGACAACAATGTTGTATGGGAAAACACGCAAAACATTGCGCTTGCCGGAAGCACTGTGCTCAAAAGGTTTGGTCCTGTGTTGCCCCCTGGAAACTACAGCCTGATTATCAGTGCAAGTCATGGGTCTGAAACAGCAAGAATGGTAAGGGAATTTACTGTAGGCATTGTACCTCCACTTTTTGCTTTTACTGAAATAACAATAGTTGCATTACTTGCTCTGTTTTTTGTAGTATTGTTTGCATCACTATGGTTTGTTGTGAGAAGACTCTACAGAACTGGGAACACAACATTTTCAACAAGCTGGAGCAAAGGGCGGGCAACAAAAATTAATAATGTGCTTTGTCCTGTTGAGTCAGAATCAAGTGGAGTATTGGAAGACTTTGAATTAAGTCAGTTGCTTGAAAATGCTGAAATTAAAGGAGCAAAAAGGGAAAAGGCAATTGAGTTTGCAGGCCGGACTCCGGTGGTGCAGATTGTTAGGGGCTGCATTTTAACAGGCAAGCGCAAGAAGATTGTTTGTGAAACAACAGTTGCAATGACTGTGCCAAATAATACTAACAGGAATTGGAAAAATGTTGTGGTGCTTGCAGGCATACCTGAGTTTTTGGGAAAACCTGGAGAGATTAAGGCAGATTGTGAAATACTGTGCTTGGAAGACAGTCCTGTTATAAAATTTGTTCTGCCAAAGATTGGTGCACTGCAGTCAGCAAGCATTTCCTACAAGGCTCCTACAATGGTTTCTCAGGCAGAGGCAAACAGTATTCCATTACCTGCAATAATTAAGTACAGGGAAGGCAAACCATTAATTATTGCCCAGGTGAATGTTGAAAAGCAGGCTGAAAGTACGGAAAAAATAAAAAAGAAAAGAAAGACTGTTAAAAATGTAATAGTGTGCAAAAAGCATTCAAAAACGAAGAAATAATGCTTGTAAAAGGAAAAAGCTTTATATAAAAATAAACCATATATAAACAAATGTCTGGAAAATCTTTTGCTAAAAAATGGCTGTTTCTTACCTTAATAGTTTTGCTTTCAGCCGGTTCTGTGCTTGCAGAAGAAAATATCACGGAGCTTAGAATTGACAGTATTACAACACCAATCGAGGCAGGCGGAAGACTTGACTTTTCTTTCTCTGCCGGAAATATGTCAGGGCCTCCATGTTCTGCAGAAATAGAATACTGGTTTGGACAAGAAAGCGAAGAAATCATCTTGGGCAATGACAATTTTTACCTTAATGAAGGTCAGGTTGTTACTGAAAGTATTTCCTTGATAATTCCCACTGATTTGTATGGGGTACGAGATTTTTACCTGGAAATGAAGTGCAATGATTCAATAACTCTGGCAAGCAGGATAATAGAAATTAAGGGAATGTTTCCAACAATGCCTCAGCTTAGTGAGTTTCAAATAGAGCGTACAGGTGAAGAAGAGCAGCTGCAATTCAATTACATAATAGAATCAAACAATCCTGAACAGGTTGCTGTGCATGTGGATGAAAAAATAATGCAAGACAACAATGTTGTCTGGGAAAACTCGCAAAATATTGCAGTTGCTGGAAGTGCTGTTATTAAAAGTTTTGGACCAATACTCCCTCCCGGAAACTACAGTCTGATTATCACTGCAAACCACGGACTTGAAACAGCACGAATGGTAAGAGAATTTACTGTAAGCGGAGCTGTTTTTCCAATTCAATCAGTCATTCCTGGAATTGCGATTGCAGGTCTTGTCTTTTTGTTATTTTCAGGTTTTGCGGTTGCAATATACTATACTACTAAATCAAGACACAAACATTCCATGTTAGCCAGAGTGCAGAGTGGTGAAGAAACACCGGCTGCAAAAATGCAGAGTGTGTGTCTTCTTGAAACAGAGGTAAGCGGAGTTTTGGATGAAAACACCTTAGATTTACTTTTAGATGATGCAGGGCTTGCAGAGGAAAATAGGGCTTCTGCTTTTGAGGTTGCAACAAGGGTTCCAATCATTCAAACAGTTAGAAGCTGTGTTTTTACTGATCAAGATGGTGAAATGAGTTTTGAGACTATTGTAGCAAATACAGTGGTTAACAACAGCAATAGGGACTGGCAGAATGTAACGGTTTTTGCAACAATTCCTGATTTTCTTGTTAAAGATATTAATGATGTTTCATCTGATACTGAAATGCAGGCAGAACAGGAAGGTTCATTGTTAAGGTTAAATTTGGAAAAAATTGGAGCCAAACAGTCTGCAAGCATTGTGTACAAGTCGGCAAAACTGATTTCTCGTGATGAAGCAGGTCGTGTAAGTCTGCCTGCTGTATTAGACTATAAGAAAGGCAAACGTTTGAAGACAAAAAAAGTTAAAGTTAAAAAAATAGTAGAAGAAAAGCAGTTGCTAAAAAAGTTGTTTGAAGAAAATAATAAAAAGAAAAATTAAGCGCATGAATAAGGCTTGAAAAGTGCAAAATGGTCAGAGGACACCTTTTTTATAAATGATTACTTTTACAATTAATATAGCTTATTAGATATAATTTAGTGTTAGAGGTTATTGAATGCCAAGTAACAAAAACAGAAAAGACAAAAAAGGAACTGCTCCTATTGGAAAACTACGTTATCCAAAAAAGGATGAGTTTGAGATTTTTGGTGTTGTAACACAGTTAATGGGTGCAAACCAGCTCAAAGTAATGTGTCAGGACAAGGTTGAAAGAGGTTGCCGTATTCCAGGCAAGCTAAAGAAACGTGTTTGGATTAGGGAAAACGATTTGGTCATTGTAAAGATTTGGGATTTTCAGCCAAGCAAAGGTGACGTTGTCTGGCGCTTTTTCGGAAACCAGGTTGAATGGTTTAGAAAAAAAGGTGCTTTGGAAGGATTGCCAATCTAATTGATTGCCAATATAAACAGGCTATTTCTTGCAAAAATCACCATTAGGCATTTGCCTAAGCAAAAAAAGCACTATTTAAATATCAGTAAACATATTTGTGTTAGGTGATAAAAAAATGGATCTTGATACAAATCTCTTACTTGGTTTTGTTGTACTTGTTGTTGTAGGTGCCTCATTACTGGCCTATCCTTATATGGAGCCAATAAATATTGGGAACGGCAACGGCAATGGTGTAACAATTCCACAATTTAAGGAAGTTCCACGTTTCCAAAGCTATGAAGAATTAAAGGCTGCTTTTGACGAAGCAGATTACGGTTACCGTGGTGGCATAATGGAAGACATGGCTTTTGGAGTGCCAATGGCTATGACCACCGGTGCCCAAAAAAGCATTGGTGCTGAAAGCGGAAGTTCAGACTTTTCAACCACAAACATTCAGGTTGAAGGGGTTGACGAAGCAGACATTGTAAAAACAGACGGGAAATACATTTACAACTTTTCTGACAGAAAGCTTGTAATAACAGACGCTTATCCAATCGAAGGAAGTGAAATTGTTTCTGAAACAGAATTGGAAGGAATGAACCCTTTGGAAATGTTTGTTTTGGGTGACAAGCTTTTGGTTTTTGGAAACTCTTACTTTGAATATGATGAAGCAAGAAAAATTTCAGGAGACGGAATTGCAGTAGAGGAAATGACACTGCCTGGTTATTATGGTGGGAATAATGTGAAGGTAAGGCTGTATGACATTTCAGACAGGGAAAATCCAAAGCTTGAAAAAGAGCTTGACTTTGAGGGAAATTACCTTACTTCAAGGATGATTGGAGACAATGCCTACTTTGTTGTCAATGCCTGGCCAAATTACAGGGACTGCTTTGAAGGAGAAGAATGCATTATTCCAATGATGGCTGAAGACGGTGTTGAGAAAAGGGTTGCAAAGGCAACAGAGATTGGGTACATTGCTCCAATGCCGACCAGAAGCTTTGTTACACTTGGCTCAATAAACCTTGATTCAGGTGAAATAGAAAAGGAAACAATCGCAGGAGATGCGCAAAGTGTTTTTGCCTCAAAGGACAACATATACCTTGCGGCAACAGCCTGGCTTCCAAGGGAAACATTTATCCCTGAAGGGACTGTTATAAAAGATATTGAACGGGCAATCATTGGCGACGTTGAAGAAACTGTTGTAAGCAAGTTTGGCTTAGTTGACGGAGAAATAGGCTATCTTGGTCAAGGACATGTTCCAGGACATGTGCTGAACCAGTTTTCAATGGACGAGTTTGAAGGAAATTTTAGAATTGCAACAACCATTGGATGGAACGGCTCAAACAGTCTTTATGTTCTGGAGGAGGAAATGGAAACAATTGGCAAATTGGAGGATCTTGCGCCAGGAGAAAGCATTTATAGCGTGAGGTTCATGGGCCCAAAGGCTTATATGGTAACATTCAAAAAGGTTGACCCCTTGTTTGTCATAGATGTTTCTGACCCAACCAACCCAACAGTTCTTGGGAAATTAAAGATTCCGGGATACAGCGATTACTTGCATCCAATTGACGAAGACCACATTATTGGAGTTGGAAAGGAAGCAATTGAGTCAACTTATGGGGATTTTGCATGGTACCAGGGCCTTAAGATGGCAATCTTTGATGTAAGTGACGTGGAAAATCCAATTGAAATGCACAAGATTGTTATTGGAGACCGCGGAACAGACAGTTATGCATTGCAAGACCACAAGGCATTCCTTTACGATAAGGAAAAAGAACTTTTGGTTTTGCCAATACTCCTTGCAGAAATTCCTCAGCATATAAAAGATTCTCCCGATATTGGAAGAGGCGGTCCTGCATACGGAGAATACGTTTTCCAAGGAGCCTTTGTTTTCAATGTAAACCTTGAAGACGGGTTTGTTGAAAGAGGAAGGATAACCCATGTAACAAAAGAGGACGAGCTCAAAAGAGGCTATTACTTTGACAATGTTTACAGCGTTAAAAGAGCCCTTTACATTGGAGACGTGCTCTACACTCTTTCAAACAATATGCTAAAGGCAAACGATTTGGGAAGCCTTGAAGAATTGAAAGAATTTGTTTTTGGGGCCTAAAAAACCCCTTTCTCATTTTTTTCTTTTTTTAAAAAGCATTAAATACAAAAAAGACCTTTAAATTTATAAAATGTGTTATATAAAAAAATTAATAATTCCAATTTTGCTTTTATTTCTACTTGGAACAGTTAGTGCTGCAACCTGCTCTAGCATTGAACAGTTTGGAATCACCTGGACATTTGATACAAATTACGAATGCGGACAGTTTGCAAATAATGACTACTGGGTTGTTGGACCGGTAATTATCACAGGCATATCTCCCAATTCGACAGTATTAGAATTATCAGGGAGTGTTCCCACACCTGGTCGGATTGTCAATGGCTCAATGATTAACCCACTTCCAGAAAATAGAACTTTACAAGGTTATGATTCATATATGTACATCTGGCATAACTTTAGCCTCAAAACCCCTCCTTTTCCAGAACTTTACAGTGAAGCTATGAATGTTGCACGTTCTGGTGGAAATCCTATTTCAGAAGAAACTCCTCTCAATGTCCCGGTTTCATCATCCCTGATATCCACTATAACTGATATTCCTACAGAACGTGTTTCATTAAAGGTAGCAGCAGTTTTAACGGTTCTGTCTTCTGCTCCGGCAGCAGGAAGTTTCAGGCCTCCTTACTCAGGCAATAATAAAACAATATATTTTGACAAGAACATGCTTTCTGAATCCGGCAAAGGTTACGACTTATTGGGAACTCTTACTAATGTTGAAGTCACACCCAATGCAGAATGGGCACCTCTGCAATCCAGATTTTCTCATGTATGGTTAGACCATGTTCCAGGATGGCAAGGTCGTTATACTCATCCGGTAGAAAATATGAGAAATTACTCTCGTGACTTTTCAAGAGAAACTGGCGATGTAGTTTTGTATCTTAATACAAATGTATCTAACGAAACAAAAGAGCCCTTTCTTATAGGGATGATACAGTTAGGCATTGATAATTACCGAAACATTGAGCTTGGTACGAATTTGGCTGCCGGTAATTGGCCGGCACAGGAAGGTCAAGGTATGGGCAGAAAATTTCCAATAATCTTCGCCGGAAGGATGTTGGGAGGAACTATAGGCGAGTATTCTACTCATGCCGACAAGATGCTTAACATACCAGTATGGAATCCAGAACTCTCTGTTGGAGATTTCAACCCGGTGTTCCAAGAAGATTTACAGCATTGGTACATAACGCAGGCAGATAGTGAACGTGAAGTTATAGGCGTAAACAATCCCCCTGGTCTTTTACAGTACACAGAGGAACTTATAGGGTTTCCAGAGTGGGGATCAAGACATTTAGGGTATGTTGCATATCCCTATCGCGATGATGCAAATATAAATGCTAATTACCGCAGTATTTGCGGAGTAGGTATGATTGGAACTGCATTAGCTATACACATTATGAGCCTTGAAGATGCCTGGGGAAACGATGTATTCTTAGATTACCACGACAGGTGGTGGGAATGGGAAGACCGGGGAAAGGATTCTCCATCTTTCCCTTTTGTCACGGCAATGTGGAATGAGTATCGAGATGATTTTGGATGTATTTGGATGGATGTTAATCCAAATATAGTTGGCGGAATAAGGGAGAGTCAATATGATTGCAATGGAGATGGGGTTTATGATGTTGATTGTTATTTAGTTAGTGATTGTTCTGATTATTTAGGAAATACTCGAGCATTAGATTATGACCCTTGTGGTGTGGGACCTTGTGATGCCGTTGCAGAATGCGTTTCCACAACAGCCCTTCTTGGCTACATTTCCGAATGGAAGCAGGGTAGCCTTGGAATGTTTTCACTAATGCAAAAGATAGAGAATTGGAAGCAAGGCTGCTAAAAATCAACTATTATAAACTCCTCTAGCCTTACTCTTTTTAATATGGCTAAAGAAAACAGGGAAGAATTTGACTTAAGAAAATTCGTTCCAGAAGAAGAACAAAGAAAAACCTTTGCAAAGGTTTTTGATAAGAGAACAATCCATGCATTGCACAAACTTGCTTCAAGGGGCTATTTTGATATTGTAGTACATGTCATAAGCACCGGCAAAGAAGCGCATGTTTTTCTCGCACGCGATTCTGCTGGAAATTCAAAGGCTGTAAAAATTTACAAAACTGACACAAGTGATTTTAATAAAATGTACGAATATTTGCATGGCGACAGGCGCTTTGGAAAAGTAAAAAGAAACAAGCGCGACATAGTTTTTGCATGGGCAAAAAAAGAATTCTCAAACCTTTTGCTAATAAACAAAGTTGGTGTTTCCTGCCCTATGCCAATTGCTTTTTTTGAAAACGTTCTTGTAATGGAATTTATTGGCATAGAAGAAATTGCTTCTCCTGCTCTTAAAGAAAAACCGTTGGAGAATATTGAAAAAGTTTACAAAACTGAAATAGATTTTCTTGCAAGACTTTTGTTTAAAGCAGAGCTTGTACACGCAGACTTTTCAGAATACAATATTTTAAACAGGAACGGAGAGCTTGTGCTAATTGATGTTGGTCAGGCTGTTTTAACAACTCATCCTGAAGCCGAATCATTTTTTGAAAGAGATTTGAACAATGTTGCAAACTACTTTTCAAAAAAGGGTTTGAAAAAAACCGCGGAAGAAGTTAGGGCAGATGTTAAGGCACTAAAGGAGAAGGTCTAAAACATGAATTCTGAAAAACTTGTAAAAGTGTTTGTTGTCTTCCTTATAGCTTACCTGATTTCAAGCCTTGTACTGCTTTTTGCAGGCCTAATTTCTCAAATAGTTTTCTGGGTTGTTATTGCACTTGCAGCAATCTTTGCATTTATTGTGCTTCCGAGGATTAACAAGCGAATTTCAGAAAATTAACAAACTAATTATTTTTTGGCTTTTTCTTCTTCCATTAAACTGATGAATATTTCGCCAAACCATTCTTCCTGCCAGGCATTTACTTTTCCGCTGTTTACTAAGAATAAGAGTGGTATAAAGCAGTAGACCATTGCAAGTGGTGTTTGTTCTTCAAGCAGGTCTGTGAAGCTTACAAGGCCCTGGCTGTCAGCCTTTTCTTTGATTTTTGCAAAGACTTTGTCAACCTGTTCTGCTGCCTTTTCTTTGTTGAATTCAAGGCTGAATTCCGGAATTTCCTTGTCCCGCAGAATGCTTTTTTTGTATTTTGTTTTTTCCAGAATTTCACCAATGCTTTCAACCAGTTCGTCAAGTGAAATTTTTCCTTCCCTGAATTGTCTTTGTCCTCTTAATTCGGGAATTGTTTCTTCAATCATTGCAAGTTCTTCCCTGCTTATTTCCTTGGTTTCTGTTTCGTCTTCTTCTTCAATACTGCTTATTTTTATTGTTCTTGCTTTTAGCTTGAGCATGATTGCAGAGGCAAGAATTGCGTTTGCAGGAACTCTCAAATCCTGTCTTTCAAGAAGCTGTATTTTTTTCCAATACAAGTTTGCCAATTCTACAACATCAATGTTCCAGGGGTCCATTTTGTTGCTTTTAACCAGTTCTATTAGAATGCTTTTCCAGGCAGGCTGATCAATCAAATCAACAAGATATTCTTTTTCCTGCCCTTTTGGAACAGCTTCAAGATTGTCAAAGTCGTTTACCTGTTTCTCAAAATCAGGTTCTTCTTCAAAATTGGCTTCTTCAGGTATTTCTTCAGGCATAAGAAATTTACCTCTGGCAAGGTATTTAATGCTTTTGTCAAACCAATTCAGCCTAGCTCAGGAGAGGAACTTTATGTTCCTTCCTGCCATGAAGCCAAGTATTTTTTCTGCTCTTCTGTAAGCTTGTCAATAGTAACTCCAATTGTTTCAAGCTTTAGGCTAGCAATACCTTCATCTACTTCTGCAGGTAAGTTGTGTAATCCTGCTTTTAATTTTCCCTTATTTTTAATACCATATTCCAATGCAAGTGCTTGCCCGCAAAAGCTTAAGTCCATTACTTCTGATGGATGTCCTTCTGCTGCTCCAAGATTTACAAGCCTGCCTTCTGCGCAAAGGAAAAGCTTTCTTCCATCTTTCAAAACATACTCGTCCAATTGCCACCTTATCCTTCTCTTGCTTTTTGCAAGCTTTTCAAGTCCCTTAACATTTATCTCGCAGTCAAAGTGGCCTGAGTTTGCCAAAATTGCACCCTCTTTCATTTTTTCCATGTGGTGCACATCAATAACATGTTTGTCGCCTGTAACAGTAATGAATATATCTCCCAAGGAGGCAGCCTCTGCAATTGGCATTACTCTGTAGCCATCCTGTTTTGCCTGCAGCGCCCTAACCGGTTTAACTTCACAAACTATAACATTAGACCCGTAGCCCTTTGCCCTCGAGGCAACTCCTTTTCCGCAGTCTCCATATCCAGAAACCACGACTGTCTTTCCTGAGAACAAAACATTTGTAGCTCTTTTTATTCCATCTAATGTACTCTCGGACGTCCCGTAGTAGTTGTCAAACAAGTGTTTTGTTTGGTTGTCGTTTACCGCAATTATTGGATACTTTAATGCCTTGTCTTTTTCCATTGCCTTTAATCTAATAATTCCTGTTGTTGTTTCTTCTGTTCCGACAATCAGGTCTTTTAGCATTTCAGGTCTTTTTGTGTGGATTTCTGAAATTATGTCACATCCGTCGTCTATTGTTGCGTTTGGATTAAAATCAAGGACATTGTTTAGGAATCTGTAATAATCTTCGTTTGATTCGCCTTTGTGGCCGTAAACATTTACTCCGTCTGCTGCAAGTGCTGCTGCCACGTCATCTTGTGTGCTTAAAGGATTGCATCCTGTTATTGCAACTTCTGCTCCGCCAGCAATTAATGTTCTTACAAGATTTGCTGTTTCTTTTGTTATGTGTAATGCCATTCCAACTCTTATTCCTTTCAATGGCTTTTCTTTTTCAAAACGTGCTCTAACTGCACTCAACTCAGGCATGTTTTGTTCTGCGTATTGAATATTCATTTGTCCTTGTTCTGCAAGACTTTCGTCTTTTACTTCATGTGCCAAAAAATCCACTCCTAAAAAAAGTTCCTTTTTTATTTAAAAATTTAGTCTTTGGAAAAGTTTTTAAAGGAGAGTAACACAGTTTTTCTATGGTGAGGTTTAGACTAGTGGGTCGCCCTAGAAAAGGCAAAGGTGGAAAAGGCAAAGGTGGAAAAAGCAAAAACTTGACAATTTTTAAAGTAAAAAAGCCTGCAGGAAAATCAACTCCTAGAAAGAATTTAATTCGTGCAATTGCAGCTAATGAAAACAAACTTTTTAGACTTGAAAGACAATTAAAGACTATAAGAGATCCGCTCAAAAGAGTTAATCTTTCTATTGAATTGTGCGGGCAGAAAATAGTTCTGGCAAATAGCCGAAAAGACCTTTTCAACTGGTGGCTGAAACACCCTAAGATTCTTGCTATTTTGGAGGTGCCTCTTACTCAAAAAAAGTTGCGTGAGCAAATAGTGGAAACGAACGAAATCATAGCTGAAGAGGAACAAAATGCAGATATTTGGCGTAAAAGGAAAAATCTTTTCTTTAAGTAAGTAAATTCAAAATCTTACTATTTCTTTGAATTCATTAAATCTTGCTTCAATGTCTTTCATTGAAATACTGCACAATTTTTCAGTTCCCATTCCTTCTGCATTGAATGAGGCAACTGTTGAACCGTAAATTATTGCTTTTCTCATTTGTTCTTCGTTAACTATTTTTTGTTTTGCAAGAAATCCAATCATTGCTCCGGCAAAACAGTCTCCGCATCCTGTTGGGTCAACTACTTCTTCCAAAGGATATGCCGGTGCAACAAAGCTTCCTTTTAAAGTTCTTAACAATGCTCCATGTTCTCCTTTTTTGATTATTGCAAGGTCTGAATTAAGTTTAATGATTTCTTTTGCAGCTTTCAAAATGCTTGATGTATTGAAAAGCATTCTTGCTTCTCCGTCATTCATTAAACAAATGTCTGCTTCTTTTACAACTTCTAAAACCTTGTCTTTTTTGTGTTCGATGTAATAATTCATTGTATCTGCTATAACAAGTTTTGGCCTTTTTTCCATTTGCTTCAAAACATTAAGCTGTGCTTCTGGGTCATTATTTCCAAGAAGCAAAAAGTCTGCATTTTTGTATTCTTTTGGAAGCTCTGGTTTAAAATTTTCAAGCACATTAAATTGTACGTCAAGTGTTTTTGCTGAATTGATATCGTGTCCATATTCTCCTTTCCAAAAAAATGTTTTTCCAGGCATTAATTCAAGTCCTGTTAGGTCAACGCCTTTCTTTTTCAAAATAGCCATATTGTCTGTTCCAAAATCTGAACCAACTGCGCTTACAACTCCTGGTTTTGAGAAAAAGGAAGCTGCAATGCTTGCATATGTTCCACTGCCTCCAAGTGTTTTGTTTGTTTCTCCAAAAGGTGTTTTTATCGAATCAAATGCTACGCTTCCAAAAACAACAATGTCAACCATTTACTTTCCCTCCTTCAATATCATTTCAACATTTTCCATATTTTCTTTAATTTCGCCGTTTGCGTCAACAACTTTTAAAAGTCCTTTTTCTTCATAGTATTTTACAAGCGGTGCTGTTTTTTTCCTGTATGTTTCAAGTCTTGTTTTTACAACTTCCGGCTTGTCATCATTTCTTTGTACTACTTCAGAACCGCAGTCGTCACATTTTCCTTCTTCCTTTGGAGGAATGTTTTTCAAGTGGTAAATTTTTCCGCATTTGCCGCAGCTTCTTCTGCCTGAAAGTCTTTCAACAATTGTTTTGTCACTTGCTTCAATGTCAAATACTCCGTTGATTTCAAAGCCAACTTTGTCAAGAATGTTTTCAAGTGTTTCAGCTTGTGAAATTGTTCTTGGAAATCCGTCCAGAATAAATCCTTTTTCAGTGCCCAATTCTTTTAGCTTGTTTTCAACAAGTTCTGCAACAATTGAATCGTCAACATATTCTCCTGATTCCATTATTGCTTTTACTTTGTTGCCAAGTTCTGTTCCTCTTTTTGCTTCTTCCCTTAACAAATCGCCTGTGCTAATTTGCAAAAGCCTGTGAGCTTCACATAATCTTTGTGCTATTGTCCCTTTTCCTGCGCCAGGAGGCCCCAAAAAAACAAGTCTTAAAACCATTTCAAAAACCTAAACAGAAATTGGAAGAATGCTATTTTATTCCTTTTGGCTCTAGCATCCTTCTCCTCTTTTCCAGTTCTCAATCTTTTGCATTAATGTAATCATGTTAAGTATGCCTTGTTTCCATTGATTAATATAGTCTGTTAAAACAGAATTGTCAACACATTGTGGTTTGCTGCTTTCAAAGAGGTCAAATATTTCTCCACTGTTTAGTGTCTTGTTGTATACCATTACTTCATCAATTGAGCCGTTAAAGGATCCAACAGTTCCATAAGCAGTACTTTCTACTCCAATGTACAAATTACCATTAGTACCTGATTCTAAAGGAACATTGATTGTTTTTTGGGATACGATTAAGCCGTTGTCATAAAAATCCAATGTTTTGTTTTCAAAATTAAATACAACTGCGACATGATGCCAGCCTGTATCCGGAAGGGAATACCCACTGTCTATGTTTTGCCAGAAACTGCTGATTCCATCCCCATAATATCCAAATGCCAAATTTCCTTTTGCTGCTTTATTGCCTCCTCCGACAAAAAATCTGTAATTGTCGCCATCTGGTGTGCGGGTTGTTTTGCTTACGATATACATATCATTTGATGGCGTTAAAGTAGCTGGTTTGATTAGTGCGGAAATTGTCAGGACTTCATTCATTCTTAGGCTAATGTCGTCATTAACCACAACATAATCTTCAAACCCGTCCAAGACCAAAACATTGTCAATGATTCCATTTAGTCTAGTATCTGTGCCATCCCCCCTTAGTTCATTGTCACTGAATACACCATAATTTTCTCCATAGTAATCGTCCGTATTTCCATTAAACCTCCACCACGAAACCAGCCCTCTAAAATAATCAGGACAGTCGCAGTCAAGGTCATCACAGTCGGTAAGACCGTCACAATCATTATCCAAATTGTCGCTGCATCTAATCTCGGTTTTCCCATCATAATTTGGAAGAGGACTTTGCTTCAGGCAGCTTCCAAAAACACCTTTAGAGCAGGTTATTTCGCCCTGAATGCAAACCCCTTGTTCTCCTGAAAGATTGCAGGGCCTTTTCTGACCATCTTGGCATGGTATGCATTTCAATGCACCGATATATTCTCCACTGCTTAAATTTGGATTACCCCCAGGGCATGCTATGCTTGCTGTCAAAGGGCTAAAATCCCAGACCGTGTCCAAGTTGCTTTTCCAGTTGCAAACATACCTGTTCGCCCTTGCCTTTTCCTTAAGGGGCGTAGCAAGCTCAAAATACTTTCCATAAGAGTCTTGCCCAACAGCAGTAATGACATGGCTTAAACCGTCTTCTACTTCCATCTGGTAGTTGATTGTGTCACCTACCTCAAACTGGCCGTATTTTTCTGCATTTTTAACATAGTATACTTTGGTTTTGGTGCTTGTTGAAAACATGACTTCTATGTCCAGCAATGCCCCTGGGTTCACAACTTTGTTGTCGCTTCTAATCACTATAGTGTTTCCTTCAACCTTGTAAACAGGCATCATTTGGCAAGTTGGATCCTGAAACCTGCAGTCAAGGTTTTCTGCTCCGCGCGTTACCTTGATTGTGTAATAAGGAAAAACATAATGGTTTTCAAAATCAAAGTCTTGCGAAGTAAGTGTGACGTGACCTTCAGCATCTTCTCCTAAAACAACATTGTAGACTGGTTCAGAATCCTTGGCAACGACGTCACAGAATTCAGGCACGTTGACAAAAATTGAGTAAAACTCAGGATTGTAGTAATTCCATCTTCCGCTGAAATCCGTCAAAAGTATTGATGAATTAGACCAATCAAAAAAAGCATCAGGGCTGTATTCTTCGTACATGCCATAGCCCATCCTGCTGACTATATTGTTGCTTTCCTCTACAACTTCAACATTGCTTATGTCCCACGCAACCATGGAAATCAGGTTGTTCAAGAACCTGACATCTCCAAACACATTGCCAGGAGTAAACTTACCAATAATTGTATTGTTTTTGAACAAAAGGTTTTCCACGCCTCCTATCTGAAAAGGGCTGCCGTGTTCAGTATCAATAGACCCCTGTGGCTTGTAGAACAGGTTATTTTCAATCGTAAAATTCTTTCCGTTTCCAACATTAAGCCAGGTCATTTGGCCTTCAGTATTGTAACCTATATTTCCCCTTATTGTTAAATCAGTTGTCCCTGAACCATAGCCAACCTGAATCAAATCAGTATGGGCTCCAGAATCAGGCAAACTGTAGAGGTCATGGAATTCATTGTTTTCAACAAGGATTCTGTGTCCTCCAACTAAAAGCCCGTCGGAGTAAATTTGATAAAATTCGTTGCCTGAAATTAGGATATCTTCCCCGCCAACACTTGCACCATGAAGGGCATCAAAGGCCACCGAGTTTTCCAGGATAAAATTGTTGCCGTTACTCTGAATTGCAGTGCATTCTCCCATGTGTGAAATTCGGGAATTGCTTATTTTGGCAAAGTCAACGCCAAGTATAATGCCTGCATTATTTCCTGTGCCAACAATATCCACATTAATAAATTCTAGGACATTCGCACCTCTCCAAGCATTAACTATTACCCCATACCAACAACCGGATTCAGAATCATTGCTCTCTATCCTAAGGTCTTCAAACCTGAACATGACGTTTACATCGCTTTCAATATCGTTACTGTAATTGTCGATCGAAATTTTTGTAAAAACAGGACTATTTCCGGTCTTTGGCTTGAAAGTGACCCAGGCAGTCCTGTTTGGAATATTATATTTCCAATTGTTTGTATAGCTTAGTGAATAGCTTCCGTTTGAAAGCAGGAATGTTATTTCTTCATCCAAATGCTGGTCTGCAAAGGCAATGGCCTCGTTCAAGGTGAACTCGTTTCCTTGCGAACCGTTGTGGACTCCGCTTCCAGTTAGCGAAACATAGTATGTTGCCGCGTTTGCTGTTCCAATGAGTATAATTAAGCTTAGTGCAATCAGTGTGTGTTTTTTTATCTGCATTTCAGTTAACTAAAAAGTGTTTCTTTTATTTAAATCTTTTGGCTTTTTTTTAGCATCCTGTTCCTGCTTTCCATTGCTCTATTTTTTGAATTAGGTCAAACATTGCAAGGCTTCCCTGCTTCCATTCTGAAATATAGTTTGTTAAGGCTGTCAGGTCAACGCATTCTTGTGGTGGTTCTCCTGGACAGGGTAGTGCGCCAATGGCAACTCCTTCTTGTCCATTTACTGAACCATCACATGCAGGGCTATTCATTACAGGATTATAGTCTCCTCCGCCATCACCATACATATTTGATACATCTGTAAACAAAGCTTTAAAGCTAGCGTCATCTGCAAGCTGTCTCTCCGAACTGGAAAGGGCAGGAAAATCAGGGTCTATCTCATAATACCCATAAATATTATTTTCGTGATTAACAAAAGTTATTGTTTCACCTACATCTACTTCATTTACAAAAACATTTTCAACAATATTATTATTGAACTCTGCAATTGTTGAACTACCCCTATCGCCAAGGGTAGTGATACGAAAACCATGAGTTATAATAAGATCTGGATTATCTCTATCAGAGATAAACGTATTATTATTAATAATTGCATTATTGAGGCCTCCTCCAATATAAAATACACCTGCAATGACATTATTGTTTGTCATTGTCACGGAAATAAGCTCATCACCTTCTCCATATATTTTAATTCCTTGTCCGTCCACAGTCCCATTACCTGGATCAATACCTGATCGTTTCCGGTCAAATGTATTGCCAGTAATGACAAGATTAGTTATGGGTAGATCAATATCAATTTGAAACAAATCAGCATGTGGTCCATCAGTAGCAGAAATAAGACTCATATTACCATTAGGACCATCTATATCATATGCTGGATTATTATTCACAGTGAATCCATATCCTACATCACTATAATTTAAAAGATAATAATAGATTACTGATTCGTTATATTCTATAACTTTGCCTTGAATGCCTGTAGTTTCTTGGGTTATAATATCTCCCTCAGTAAATGTTCCTGTAATAGTTCCGGTAACATTATTTCGTGTTGTATTGGGTCGTAGATCATACAGTAAATTTCCTTCTACTAAAATGTCGTCTGCACTAAGTCTACCATAGGGAGGAACTGTTACTAAAATCCCATCAGCTGCAAGATGATGTACAGTATTATTCTTTATGATGTAGTGGTTGCCCGAAGCATAAATACCTCTATAAGTATTTGAAACTTCGCAACCTTCAACGACAACATTATCAACTCCTCCAAAATAAACTCCATAGCTGTTAAAAACAAAATAAGGTTCATAATATCCTTCCACCAAGTTCCCATTAATTGAAGCTGGTGCCGATTCTATATCACAATCAATAAATTTCAAATAAGAAGTATCTGAAACCCTAATTCCATCATCAACTCTAAATCCTTCAAAATTAAGGTATGACCTGCCATTTCCAAATAAGTTTATATTATCCAAATAAACAGTTGTCCCATCAGGAATAACATTATTAGCATAGAGTCCAATGGATTTTATCGTAAGACCTTCTAAGCTTATACTGCTATCGCTATTTTTCCATGTATTAGCAGCTGCCCCACGATTAACTCTCTCAATATAATTACCTTCTCTAACCCCTCCAATATCTGTAGAATAAACAACAGTATAATTTTCTGCAGGAAGAGGGGTATTCTCCTGATACATATAAAATTGTATCCCGCTTTGTGTTGTTTCATCAATAACTATTGGTGTTTCTAAATTATAATATGCTAAAAGATTTCCTGCAGAACGCTCACTTTGAATTTCTATCTTACAAGAATTACCAAAAAATTCAATATCCTCAGTACTAACAACATCTCCTGAACCTTGAGTCCAAGATTCCTCACAATCAACAATTGTAGTTTTATCTCTATCATAATTCTTAATCTTAATAGAAGTAAAGCTAGGAGAATGCCCAGTGTCTGCTTTATAAGTTATCCAATTATCTCGATATACTAAATTAGTTACTCTGTCTACGATTGTATCTTCAATAAAACTTCCGTAATTTCCATTCCTGAATAGAACTGTGTCTCCTTCTGCAACTTTTGGTCCGGTGCCTGAGTACCAAGTATAGGCTCTGTTAATTGTTTGCCATGGCTGGGCTGATGTTCCTGGATTTGAGTCATTTCCATTTGCCACATCAACATAGTATGTTGCTGCGCTTGCTGTGCTTATTATTGTCAGCAGAAGCAGTGTTGTCGCAATCCATTTTTTTGTTTGCATTTCAGTTATCTAAAAGTGTTTCTTTTTATTTAAATCTTTTTTTTGCTTTTTTAGCATCCTGTTCCTGCTTTCCATTGCTCTATTTTTTGCAGCAAAGAGAGCATGGAAAGGCTTCCTTGTTTCCATTGGGAAATATAGTTTGTTAAGGCTGTCAGGTCAACACATTCTGGAAGTGGTCCTACAGGGCAGTTGTAAATGCATTTGCTGCAGTCCATGTGCCCTTGTGAATCGGTGTTGTTTGGGTTGTCTCTTGTCCAAACACACTCATATTGGTTTCTGTAAGTATCCCACATATCTTCTATCCAATAATCTGCTCGTAGAGGGTCGCCATCAAGATTAGTTGGACTAGTCCTTTGAAAATTATGCAGCCCTATAGTTGGTTCAGCTAACATTAATTCCATATATCTGTCTTCATAATCAAATAAAGCATTATGATTCCACAAGGTTTTTGCAGACATAATCAAAGCAGATAAAACTTGCCCTTGCATAGAAGTTGAAGTGCCGGAAGAGCGGTATGGGCCATTTAACCAATCAAGGCTATCTGCACGATAATAAATGGAATGACCGGTTCCGAATTCTGGCAGTCCTAAATGTTTTTGTTCATATTCGATACATTCCTGTCTTGTGCCGGAAGAATAATGGCCATATGCTGCAAAACTTGCTGTTGTATACTTTGCTGTTCCTGATAGGTCTGTATTGCCGTCATAGGTTGTTGTTAGGATTAAGTGTGTATTGTCTTCAATAGATTCAATTGTATAGGTTTTTCCGTCAGGCAGATATGCTCTGTTGTCTCCTGCAACACCAAATTTATACCCATCCTGTAATTTATTCTCTCCAGCATCATCTACCCATTTTGTATTAATTCCTTCAACAATGGCACTGTCGTTAGTTACTTTTACGGTCCCTGTTTCATATCTAGTAACTGTTGGGCGACCTACAAGCGTGTAGGGCTGAGCATAAACGTCATTGTCTTTTACATAAAATATCCCGCCATCTTCACCAAAATCAATATAATCAGGCGGCCAATTACTATTACTTCCGTTATATTCTACCATGTCGTTGTTAGGACCATAGCCATTACTATAAAGATAATCTCCTGATTTTTGGCCAATATTTTTCATGTCATTATCGTTTAACACAAGGCCTGCAAATAAAATAGGCCATTTACGACCTGGATTATGCCCGCTCTCAGCATGCCATACATAACGGCCATCGCCATTTTGAGTTACTGCGTAATAGTCTATTCCTAACTGAACAAACCGAATCATCAGGGTTTCTTTTTCGGCATTTGTATAATTGGAATTAAGTATCAAGGATCCAATACCAATATTTCTACTTATATCCCTGCCATACTTTTCCATACTATTTGTTGGAAAAAATTTAACAGCTTCAGCAGTTGGCCAAAACTCTATCCACGGCATTTCAAATAAAGCTGCTACACTGTTAATATTGGGTACGTAGCCGGCAATGCTGGGATCCAGTGTTCCCAATAAATCATAATTCAAATTACTTTTGTTAAATTTGACAGTCTTATCAGTTCCAATCCAAGGTGGTCTGAAACTGTCTGCTGGAGGAGCCGAAGATAAAATTGTAAGAATTGCTGCATCTGAGAATTGCCCCCATTTTGGAATAACTTCTTCAATACTTTTCATAGAAACCAAAGATGAACCGGCAGTTACTACAAGTGGATTCGTAACACTGACATTAAAAGCTACATTTTTATTAGAATCGTAATAAGAATTCGCAGTAGAATCAAACCCTTGCCTGCCAGCGCTATAATTGGGGTCTAATGGTATAACATTCAACATAGAGCCGTTTTTTGTCCGCCCGGCTATTTCAGTAGATGGTGGGTCAATTCCAACAATAGTAACCGGTCCAATCACCCAGTAATCTTTGTTTGCAAATTGTCCGCATTCGTATTCTTTGTCAAAGGTCCAGGTGATTCCAAATTGTTCTATGCTGGAACAGGTTGCTGCGCTTGCTGTTCCAATGAGTATAATTAAGCTTAGTGCAATCAGTGTGTGTTTTTTTATCTGCATTTCTGCTTTAATTAGGCATTTCTAATATTTAATGTTTTTTCTTTGCAAAGAAGTCTATTACAATCTGTTCCTTGCTTGCGGAAAAGCTTCTTACCTTTTTATTTCTCAAAACCTTTGTTTTCATTCCAAGTTCTTTTGCTGCTTCCTTTATTTCCTTCAAAGGTTGTTCTGCTCCTGTTTCTCTGTCAACAAACCTATAAAAATGAATGATTCCGCCCTCTGGTTTTAATGCAATCATTGCTTCCTTGAGGAAACTTTCCCCTCCTTTTGGCAAAGGCATTACTATTCTGTCGCACTTGCCCAAAAGCATTTTTGGAACCACTTTTTTTACATCTCCCAAAATGGGCTCTATTTTGTTTTGGCACTTATTCAGAGCAATATTATGTAGAAGTCCTTTGTATGCTTCTGGGCTGAGCTCTATTGCATATGCCTTTTTCATTCCTGAAAGGCGGGCAAAAACTATAGGGAATGGCCCTACTCCGGCAAAAAACGCGCCAATTACCTCCTTTTCTTTGATTAATTGTGAAATTCTCATCCGTTCAGTACTAAGTCTAGGGCTAAAGAATACCTTTCCTAATTCCACTAAAAAGCGACTTCCGCTTTCTTTGTACATTGCTTTTTTTGACCTTTTTCCGGCAATAATTTTCACCGGCTGAACCCTGAAAAGTCCTTTGTGCTCTCCTGAAACCATGCATACTGTTTTGAATTGCCTGTTTGTGACAAGCAAGGCCTCTCCAATTATCCTTACTCCATCAAGTACGGTTACGCCGACTCCGAGCCAGGCATCATCATCTATGATTATACCCCCCTTTGTCTGTAGAGGTTGCTCGGTGATCTTAATGCCTGTGGCGATGCCGTGGTCGTATGAATAGAAGCTGCAGTTAGGCGCTATCTGAACGCCCTCGCCGATCTTGATTGAACCTTTGTATGCCGAAAAGGTGCAGCGTGGCTGGATGTAGCAGTGTGGGCCGATGGACACAGAGCCGCCCTGGCCGGTCTGAATTATTATATCCCTGTACAGGTGGACCCTGTCGCCTACTTCAACAGGGCCTCCGCCCTTTGCCTGGAAGATAAGCACCCTGTCGTCAATAAAGACCTTCGAGCCGAGAATAAAATTGTCATGGTATATTTCGGCTTTTGGTGAAATATACCCTTTGGGGTTCCACCAGGCGAAGTCGTGACGGGCAAAGTGTGGAGGGGCAAACAGTGTAGCCAGCCACGTTGCAAGCCTTCCGGCCGGGCTTATGCCAGCAAAGAGCATCCAGAAGCGCGCCCATATTTTTTTGATAGTGATCTTGCCCATTACCGACTCATATTGTTTTGTGAAAACAGTTAACTATAGCCACTTTTCTCTATTTTACTCAGGTTGCAGAGCTTTCTTGTGAGAATTTATGGGTTAAGGATCGAAGCAATGTCCTCTTTTCGTTCTGGTCAAATCCTAAGAACCAGACGACGACTGAGTATGTGGTGAATGAAATAGCACCTAATATCAACAAGTTGATGTAGTTGGGTTCCATGAGTCGGAATGAGAGTAGAGATGGTATTAACAGAGCCAGCAAGGCTACCGCCAGTGAATTTCCAACCCTCTTTAGGTATTCCGAGTATTGCAACGA
>SDBT01004485.1_pt1 | contig 23687 bp, 30 predicted proteins | sample 2277101 | NCBI WGS metagenome assembly SDBT01 (sample SAMN10404973, study PRJNA504765) | marine sediment metagenome | isolation source: marine sediment core GS10_PC15, 103 cmbsf | place: Arctic Ocean: Southern Knipovich Ridge | collected 2010 | reverse complement strand
CAATTGTAGATGCAAATAAATATCAAAGTAATATTCATTGTTTAAGTAAGAGTGAACAAGATTCTGTCTGGCAACAGATGATTAGTGATGGTTCGCTTAATCAATTTTATGGAAATAACACAATTAAACTACATAAAAAATCAACAGAAAATGATGCGATTTATCATTCTTTGTTTTATTGTAATCCATTTGATTCAAATATTAAACATGTGTATCGTTCAACAGCTTTCAATATGCCTGAATTTATAGTTAGATTATTAAATGTTAACACAGAATAATTAAACTTGATCCAAAGGATCGTGTTTGATGGAACAATAAAATTATAGAATAATGAATTTAAAAAAATATAATTTAAAGTAGTAAAGAAAAATGACTAATACTGGATGGAAAAGTGTGGTAAGAAAACCAATATATTCATCATGTGTTATTGGAGAAACTTCATCAACATGTGATAAAAGATTTGAAAAGTATTCTTTGATGAAAGAATTAGCCGAGAATGTTGGAACATTTGGTGTTATTTATTTAGTATATAATTCTAAAAAGAAACATAATACTGTATTGAAAGCTATTCAATATGTTGAAGGTGTTACTGAAGTAGAAATATATATTATTTGTGCGTTAACAAATGCACAAATCCCAGGATTTATTGGTTATGTTAGTCATATTATATGTGATGAAGTACCAAGTGACTGGTTGATTGGTAGAGTTGATGAGTTTAATGCGCCAATAGTATATATTGAGATGGATGAAGCTGAAGGTTCAATGTATGATTTGTTATTTGTTGTAAAGCCTAAAATGAAGGTAATTGATATGAAGAGTATTATTTTTGAAATCATTTATTCTATGCATCAAGCAAGAATTACTGTAGGACTTGCTCATAGAGACTTGAAGTATGATAATATGTTATATATAAGTGCACCGCCTAGAACATATACTTTGAGAAATTCTGTGAAAATCAAAGCTTCGTCACCATATCGTCCATTAATTATAGATTTTGGTCGATCAAGAATAGAAATAGGTAATGAATCAGATCCAAGATTTGATTTACCTAATGATGAAGATTATTTATTTGACCAACTTGCTTTGATGAAAATCATTAAGGATATTGGATTACTTAATAATATAACTGCAGATATTGTTGATAAATTTAATACAAAAGAAATCATTGATTTAGATGATATTCTGGAATTACCATTCTTTGATGAATTAAGAGAGAAATAACATGATCTAGATAGATCTAGTTTATTTTTGTTTATTGGTATTGATCAATATCATCAAGCTCATCAAAGTTGAGATGTCGAGGTTGATGATGTCCATGAGGTTGAGCAACCGCTCTTGCTCTTGCATTATCTCTCTCCAAATGAATATTGGCGGTAGATGCCCATTGATCTACAATGGATGCGGGGCAGATGACAATCAATGGTGTGGGTAGAACAGGAACAGGATATTGATATCCTGTTCCTGTTCTAGACTCATCTAATACGTTAGATAGATTCGTTGCCATCTTTTATATCTTGTTTTTAAGATAAAAGAAACTAATTTTTACGATTCAAATATTTTACAAAAGTAGATTCTATATCTTATTCTATGTCCATTAAGACAATGAATTATAATATGATACGAAAACTGTCGGATCCTATGTCAATTGAAGTAGTGGTAATATCTGATATAGTCAGGATAAAATCATCTGATGCTGGAACTTGTTTCAAAGTAAATGTTTTGCATTTCTCAGTACCAAGACTTTCGCAAATCTGAACGGCTTCCTTGACGGAGCTAACAGTGTAAGTACAATCTAATTGTAATCCACAGTTGCTAGCGATGGTGACAATCTGTTCATCTGGTTTAACTAATAATCCTGAGACTGCTTCAGGACATTCATCTGCATTGATAAGGTTAGCATCTCTTCTGAAAAACAGGATAAGAAGAATGATGAGAAGAATAGCTAATATAATGGCAGTAATCAAAGCAATCCAGAAAGCTGCAGGGGAAATGCCTTCTTTTTTAGGTTCGAGAGTTTTGGTTCGAATAGTAGACATTTTCAATTTAGTTACACTTTAAATTGTAGAATTAAAAAGTACAACTAAATGGGATGTTCAGGAAGTGCATTGTCAAATCCTTTCCCGGAAAATATATGTGGAGATTCTGACACTATTGGAGATGAGATTCCAGTTTCTAATGCTTGTTTTTTCACTACAGATATAGGACATTATTGCGGGGACGCAGGCGGATTTACTCAAACATGTTTTGGAGCTATTAATGGTTCTACTGAATGGATAGATGTTGGGGCTGGAGAAGGTTGCGGAGTATGTTCATCATGTAATGGATTAGATCAAGGTGATGGCAATGGACTTTGTGGATTCGGATCAGGTTCATGTTCGTGGGCAGGTGTTAGACAACAATGTAGAAGAGTAGCATTTAATGGTAACCCTTTAAAATGTTGTCGAAGATCAAGATTTATTCAAGGTAATGACTTATTTTGTTTTGATGATAACTTTAAACATAGTACTTGTCAACCACAACATAGGGGATTTTTACAGCCAGCATGTACAAGTATTATGGCAACATATTGTTCAGATGATACTGAGGAACCTTTTGCTGGCAAATGGATTGGAACTCCAGGCACTAGAGATTGTAGAAGATTTGTTCAAGAGAATGCAGGTAAATTAGATTTTTATGGTCCTGTTATTGAAGCTATGATTACTAGATATTTAATCACTGAAAATAATCCTATTACTTCACCGGAAACTCATGGTGCATCCCATGATCCTTTCATAAATACAATTATAGAAGTTTGTCGAGAGAATCCAGGAGCATGTGATACTGTTTTAGAAACCAAATGTGCTGGTATTACTAGAGGTCAATTGTCAGCAAATGTTAATCTTGCTAATTTATGTGGATGTTTTATGCCTGATATTGAATATGCATCTCTATCAGAGTTTGGTATTGAAAAAGAATGTGATCCAGTATGTGTATTAGGAAGTAGTGTTCATTTACATGATACGACGACAAATGACCCTGCTCGGTTTCTAAAATGTAATCAATCAATTTGTGTTATTGATGATGTTACGATTAATATTTTAGCAAAAAGTGTTGTGGGGGATATTACGTTTGCACAGGCCTGTGGTTCATGTGCAGGTGAGGGAGGAGATGGTTCATGTAGATGTTATATTAATGATACAAGTATTGCAGCTGTAAATTCTTTGATTGGAGATGTATCATTTGAACAGCAATGTGGTGGCGGAGCTCTATGTCATAAGTCTGCTCCAGTAGTAGGAGCGCCTCCGATTCAAGTCGACTGTGATACTGGTGAAACTCAAGATAGTACTGGAGAAACAAGTTCTTCTGCTAGTCAAAACACAACAAGAAATTTATGGATTATAGTTGGAATTTTGGGAGCTATTCTTCTAATATTACTATTATTCAATGCATCAAGAAGAGAACCACAGCAGCCAATATTAGTTGCTGGAAGACCAGAAAAACCTACTAGACCTTTATTAGGATCTGTCAGACCTGCCGGAAATACAAGACCATTACTTACTAGACCTACTTAATTGATTCTATTTTTTGATGATTTCTATTCATTCATTAAAATATCAAAATGTGTATACATTGTAAACTTAGACGCACAAAGGCTTCACGTGAAGCTCGAAAAGAAATAATCATGATATGTTTACGTAGATTATTTTATTCAAGAGATATACGAAGATTAATTTATTCACAATGTAATAATGTTTTTCTAGATGAAACTCTTCTTATTACAATTCCATATTCTAATAGTAGTCCATATCATCCGGAAACACGTACAATTAGACTTTCAGAAGATGTTCATGAAAGATGGTTAATTCGGCATACTGGTCAAATTATGTAATTCGTTTAATCTTCTTTTAAGAAAATACATGACAAAACTGCGTCAAAATGTCTGGAATACGCAATTTGGCGAGTTCACACAATTCTGGGTGAGAAATCCAAAAACTCGGATCAGATATGTCCCCATGCAACATACATTCAGAATATTTTTCGTCGTAGTTTGTTTTAACCTCTATATAGGATTTAAAACTATTCAAATCAATGATTCCGTTACTCTTCATCCGGGTAAAACACATAATTTCACCACAGTTAGCGTACACACTTAGTACAATGGTTGGGCAAAAAATGTCCAAATGACCTCTATCCTGACGCCAAACATAGTGTCGATTTAATGACATGTTCCAATGACCATTTTTATCGCGGCGTGACATATCAATCATCAACGTATCTTGTAACAGTTCAACCCATGGCTTGGTCATTGATATATGACATATATACCAATGAAGAATGTGTTTGCGACCGTATCCGTCTTCTTTACTCAATTCACAAAATTTGTGTGGTTGTTGGGAATGAGCCAATTTACTAGCAGTCGCCATTTCATCAATTTCGTCTGTTGTGAACCCACCGGTAAGACCCTCCATTTCAGATATTTTACTAATAACTTATTAAATATTTTACCAAATCAATTATAAACTATGCACTTTAGTGCAATGTTTATATTCACTGTTCAGATGACTAATCCCTCTTGGGATATGTAAAATGACTAAAGTATAAAAGTTTGAAACAAATAAACAATAATGAAGAAAGTTGAGACTATTAAGATTCCAAAACAATATCTGACAGATCCAGAGTATTATAGAGATAAGAAACATAAAAAATGTATTTTTGATGATGGTAAAGGATATCAGAAATTAGTGTGTGATATAAATAAGAATTATATGGACTCCGAACTATTATATAGTTATTTTCCATCTAAGAGTGTTAGTGGAATTACTACAGATTCTCAAGATTTAAATGGTCATCTCGCTCTTATATATACCAGTTATCAAGAAATGTATGTATTAGGAATTATAGAAAAGAGATTACCAGAAAAGATAAAATGGATATATGATAATGAATTATCAGAACAGGAGCTCTTACTGAAAATTGAGAATAGGGATAGGGACTTAGGATGTCATCGGTGGCAACACAGAGTAGTTTCATTTTGTTTAGTAATTCCAGCTAGCTGGGAACCTACAGGAGAATTTATTAAAAGATGCTTTATATCATGTGATAAAATAGCACCTACATCAATATATATATATTATCATCTAGAAGAATGTCCATGTTGTATAGATCTTACAGGAAGAATTCGGCGTCGACGTGAACGAGTGTTAAGAAAAACTCCTTTAAAATTTGGACACTATATCGGAATCTATAGTATTGAACAATTGTCTATTGCATTAGATTATTTTGCTGAATGCGAAACTCCTTCGAATACTATTTGTTTAAATAAACCTGAGATTGGAAGGTTTAATTTCTATTATTATAAAGATCAACACGAAAATTTTGTATGTTATTTACGAACCAGAACCCATTGTAATGTTTGCCATAGAATCCCAGTAGATTTACTTAAATGTCCATGTCTGAATGCGTGGTATTGTAGTAATGAGTGTCAACTTACAGATTGGATAGAACACAAAAAGGCCTTTCATTAAGATATATTCATTGTCCATTGGACATAGAATTTATTCATCTGTACTAGCATCAGAACTAGCGTCAGTAGCTTCTTTGACTTTGGCAAGGATTTTTGCCATAGTATTTGCTTTGGCCTCAGTGGTTGAATCAGTCTTAATTTCTCCCAAGAGTTGAGTATTAATGACAGTTTTTCCATCTCCAGTCATGACTACAGGAGTAACTGCAGGATCCTTTGCTCCTTCCAAACGTCCCAAAGCCAATACACTTGAGCCTCCAGCTGCTTTAACGATGTGAGTACCGCAGAACATATGAGCACATTCAAACTTTGCACAAACCGGATCACTGGGGTCGTGTTCATCCAATACTCGTTTGCACTCCCTACCGCAATACTTGCCTTTTCTGTCTCCACTTTTGATTTCAACTTTGCAAGTAATGACAGTTCCAGCTGGGGCCTTCAATTCGTTGAAATCCTTAGCCTTTCTTGTAGCAGCCTTGTCAGAACTACTTCCATCGTCGCTCTTCTTTGCGGCTTTTGAAGGTTTTCCAGGAGCTTTCGAGTTGGTACTTACACCACCAGCAGTATTTAGTTCAAGTGTAGGCCATTGAACGGGCTCAGGAAGAAGGTCTCTCAATTCGGCAATAGCATCATCTTCCTCTTCCTTAGGAATATCTGCACCTTTGTTGCGTGCAAATTCAATGATCATTTTGGCCTGTTCCCTGGTAGCAATATTGTAAGTATGCTTTAACATCTGCATTCCAATAGCAGTTGCAACTTCTTTCATATTAATCCTGGATTTCCGAGTCGTCGACATTTTGTCTTTGTTCTTTACTCTTTTGGAGCAGCATAAAAATTGCAATTCATATTACAATTTGTGGGACAGTAGTTATAGAACATAAATTACTACTATATAGTAGTAATGCATCCGATGTTCGGTGAAAAGTGGAAATTATTTGTCTGGTTGAATTTGATTATCTCTGACTTTTTTTAGAATAGAAAATCCATCAAAAATATTCTTTTCGACAATCACAGATTTGATAGGCTTTGGCACATCATAAATAACTCCTGGAAGAACGACAGTTTCAATATGTGACATTTCTGTGCCTTTATAAGCAATGAAATTTTTCTTTAGAGTTATAGTTTTTCGCGGATATCTACATTAATACCTTCAGTTTCATGAACTGGTTCACCAGTTTGTCTAAATGTAAAAGGACTATCAGATTTTTTAAGATTAATATCAACATTAACTTGAATATTCTCACGAATACGACTTATTGTTGACGGAGTATCCTTTTTAAACATGTCCTCTAAGTTTTCCACAAGAATTGCTAATCTTTCTCCTTCATTTTCACTTTCAAGTCTTAAAATGCTTTCAGTTATAAGATTTCCTCGTCTACGAAGTTTGACTTGATCATCACCCATATTTTCTTTGGCTTCAGTAGGAAGCATGGGTAAAAGAGCTGCATATCTAGGTGCAAAGCCAAGTTGTTTACTTGGATCGAATGTTCTTCCAAATGCTGTTCTTTTAACTTGAGAAGTTGTGCTTTCATCAACCATATCATTTGCTTTCTTAATACGTTCATCGATGGTAATAACGTCTGGATGATCTCCTTCATCAAAATCTGTATAGCTTGAGAAACATGTTGAGACAAATCTTTCATAGATTTTTGGCATCAAATCATCTCGAACCCATGCTTTCAATTCTTCATTTTTACTTGTACGTTTTGATCTTGTTCCATCTGTAAACCATTCAATATGAATAGCATTACTTGATTTACTGTTTGAAACATCCATTGCAAGCCAAACTTTTTTCTTAAAAAGAGGTCCTCCAGAAATCTCTTCCACAATCATACCAGAATTATTTTGGTTTTGACTCTTGATAAGTCTTGTAGTTCCTAAATTAAACGCATTACCTCCTCGAACACCTTTAGCTCTAATCAAACCAGCAGCAATCTGAAGATATCCATATATAGCTGTTTCTTTTCCTTTTGAAGATTGACATTTATCTTTCAATCTCTTAACAAATGCATCAATAATATCAATTGCCCATTTTTTCTTAATGTTTTCGTCATCTAACTGTTCACCAGTTAAAGGTCTAGTTGTTTTAGTTGAGACTCTGGGTTGAACTCTAGGTTGAACTCTAGGTTGGGCTTTAGGTTGAACATCAATAAGAATGTTATTTAATATTGATGATATGATATCACTAAACTTCTTTTTAACTTCAGAAAACATTTGTTGAAATCCAAAGACATTTCTGGTAATAACGTTCAAATGTTTAGATTGATCTTCTTTCAAGATCAGATCATCAGATCTTATATTTTTAAGATCAATATATGTCCAAATTCCATCTCCTTCAGATAATTTTTCTGAAATAGATCTTTTATCTTCCTTTGAACTTAATAGTTTTTCTGCAATAGCTACATTATCATTTAATTCCAATGCCTGAAAGGAATCAATAAAAGAGTCGTTGATAATTCTGGAACCTTCTTCTTTCGATGGAGGAACTATTTCTCTTTCAAACTTATAAACCAATCGATAATTACTAACATCATCATCGTTTATGGTATGTTTCTTGATCAACAAATTTCTAAATACGGAATTATCTGTGTTTGCATCCTTACAAACTAAAAGCTGAGCCATAAGCCAAAATTCTATATGTTCTGCTTTAACTTTAGCAAGTTCTTCATCATTTAATCCAACAGGAATCTTACTAATTGCAGCTTGAAGGGCTTTAATATAATGTCCAATATCATTAAGTGTTTTTCCTTTTCCTACAAAACGATACCATCCAGCAACTGCTCCAAGCACCTTTCCTTTACCTAATGAAGTTTCAGGATTCCAAAGTACATTCTTTCCGGAATTATAAGAATGAGCTTCTTTTTCTGTAACTAATTCATAGGTATCAACATTGTAATATCTACCAATAAGAAATGCTTTGACTACACCAACAGTAAATCTTAGAACTTCCAAGGATGAAAGATCAACAGAAGACATTATCAATTTTTCCTTATGTTTAAAAACGATACAAATAAAATTTTTAAAATTCATTTTAATCATTGTTATCTAAAATGGCTGTGAGGACCACTACTTTTCAGATTGCATTGATTGTAATTATCATAGTTGGGATTTTGATTGTGATTCATGCATCATGGACATTAGCTCAACTCAATAGAACGGTTGGAACCGCATGTGCTTGCAGCGGTGCATCAGATAATGATCTGAATAATCTTCGAACATACTCAATTATCATGTTGCTGGTTGGAATTGGCATCTTATTCTACAGCGTTATTATGTTTTTGGTACCTACATCAGCACGCCGAGATGAGGTATCAGGCTCTGTTCGTGAAAGATTCAGCCGTAAGACAGTTTAAACTATGCAAATCAATTGCAATGTTTATATAATTATTATACAAGCATATAAATCTTTATTTTTGTTATAATAATCAACTCCTTCAATATAATTTGGAGCATTGGATTCATATATCTTTATCCAATTTTTGGAAATATCATTGATCGATTTAAAAGTATATCTTTTGACAAATGTAAGAATATCATTATGAACAAATAAATATACACTATCATGATCATTGACTGGTAACCAAAATATTTCATCATTCAATTCTATATTTTCTGCATCATATTCTGTATATTGACCTAAATATTTGTAACAGAGATAATTATGATATGTAGATTCTCGAAATGTAAAAACATTATACATTGTGTTCATTCAAGACAAATAAAATGATTTTATTAATGTTTAATTAATAATTTAATAAAGTCATTTGTTATTTGTTATGGGTTATGGGTATGGATTTCTTTTATCTTTAGTGAAATTACCAGAAGAAATCCTATCAAAATTGAAAGATGATGATAGTAATTTTTATGAACTAGTTGAACCTTTTGTTTTAGAAATAGCTGTATATTGTAAGGAACTCGAAATAACAGATATTGAATTTCCTTTAATTGCTGTGAAACAACATGCTGGTTCTAAAAGTAATTCATGTGGTCCTCGTGAAAATTTGTTATCATCTATTATGAAATTGTCATTGCGTTTTCCTGGAACAATTTTTGCTATATATCATTTTTATTGGGATTTTTATAATCTCACAATATACACATTTTCTGATAGTAAATTACTTGGAGAACATAACATGAATTTAGAGTTCCAGCAAATTGGTCCTTATTGCATAGGAAATCCATATAGTTTCTTCAAAGTATCTATACCTAATAATTTAACTTGTTTTTTCAATAAAGACAAATGTAATTATGATTTTGAATGGATAGATATTGAATTTAAAGAATTAATATAATAGATGATAAATAGTCATCATGAACAAAACACGTGATTCAACTAAAGAAGAACCTTTTATAGTATTTGATGATGAACATGAAACAATTAAAATTAAGACTGATCAAGGTAATTATGTTAATATTCATAGCGATATGAAACTTTGCGATACAGGATTAGATGGAAAAGATAAAAAGAAATGTGCAAACTGTGGATTTCTTCCCGAAAGAGACAGGCATTTATTTATGTGCAGTTGGTGTAAAGAGATTTATTATTGTGACAGAAAATGTCTAAAATATCACTGGCCTATTATACATAAATATCAATGTAACAAGAAATATAAATAAATACTTGTCTTTTTGAGACGTGTATTACTGTTTGGTTAAACTATGCAATTGAATTTCAATTTTTTTAATTGAAAATATATAAATAATATGAATGAAGTTTCGTATAATTGTTGTCAATGTAATTTAGAATTTAAGTATCTTGTTGATCAATATTATGATACAGATGGAAAAAAGATATATGCTGCATTTTGTCATTTTTGTAAGGATTTTGGATTTATGACATCTGGACCATATACTGGTAGACCAATTTGTGGTGATCATTGTACAAATGTTGTAGATAAAGATGAGTATCTTTCTGGACAATTTCTTCCACTTTCATGTTGTTTAGATTGTCTTCCGAAACTCATTGAAGGTTCAAATTATAAGGAAGTAAAAGAATACAATATGAAAACATATTCCGATTGATTAATACTTGTCTTATAAGAGACGTGTATTATGGCATTGTGACTTCTTGATAAATGAAAGCGACATCAGTTTCATAACCTGTTTCATTATTGATATCATTAAATATTTTATGCCCAATTATTAGTATTTCATGAAAATAAGTTAAACTTAGTGCATTCACACGTCTAGTTTGTCGATTGTGATATCCATCATCACCATCATTTGGATCATTTGGATGTCTTCTAAGAACCATTTCATCGTAACTACCATTTATGATATCCGGTATTTTACCATATACATCAGATGGGCCTTCCCATTTTCTATCATCCATTACATCATAATTAAGAGCTTCTTTAATTATTTTTTGTATTCCATCATGATCATAAAACTCGAAATGGGACTCAACAACAATCCTGTCTTGAAATACTACAAGATAACCAAGTACAAAAAGCTTAGTCCCCTTAATAATTGGAGATCCAAGATTAGCTACTTGTGGAATATGATGAAAATCACCAACATGAGCTCTAGGACATAAATCCTAGATTAACATTTTGAATTCTAAGAAGTCTTTTCGGAAATGGTGTATCATCCATTTCTTCATTTGTTAATCCAGTTCTCCATGTGTAATCATCTATTACTAAAGTATAAACTGTTTCCTGCCAAGCTTTTATAGCTGCAAGTTGTTTTTGAGGAGTATCTAAAACTTCAGCATATGGAGCCAGAGATTGAATTTCTTTGATTGCATCTGATGCAGCAGTAAGATTAAATTTTGCACAGAATGCACTAAAATCACGATCAGTTTGACATAAAGAATAAATATTCTCTTTTGGTAAGAATGAAACCATCTGAAGAAGTAATTCTTCAGGTAATACCTTGATATTTGCTATAATGAAATCTTCAGTGACTTCTATATCATGTTGTCGTTTTTTAGACTCAGGATCCATAATTGAATTTGTGCAACTCTTTAACAAAACCTAATTTAATTTGTATAAAATACTTGTCTCAAATGAGACGTGTATGATATGTGACTTGTCACATAATATATGCCTTATTAAACTCGCTAACAGTGTAGACTTTGATTCCCAATTCGTGTGCATCTTTGGTCTTTTGTGTTAGTTCGAGGGGATTGCCCGTGATTACTGCTGTTGTTCTTCGTGTCACAGCCTTTCCAAGAGTTCCTTTGTGGTCACAGATATAGTCTTCAAGATCATCGTCATCCAAAGTAGTGAAAACAAAAGTCTTACCATTGATTTTCTTATTGTATCCTTTCTTGGCAAGATCAGAGAAATACTTACGATTGTTTTCGACTACAGTAGGAAAATCAATCATAAAAACTTTGAACTTGATAAGACCTTCAATGAATTTCTGAGCTCTTATCTTACCAATTCCATGTAACGCTAATAATTCTCTGCGGAGATTAGCTTCAGTTTCAGTAAGAAAAGTGGGTATTTCAACTGTGATTTGACGCAGAAAAGTTTTTCCCATTCCTTTCGGAAAGCAGTTGGAACCATACATTAAACGATATAGTTTCGCAACAGGAATCTTTGTGGTGATCTCTTTACGATATTTGGGAGCTGTCTTAGCACCAATGCGGAATACTTGGAGGAGACGTTTTTCGTCTGCGCGCAGAATATCTTGCAGTGTGAGCAGTCCACTTTTGTTCATATTCTTTAAAGTCCCCTCTCTAATACCAATAACATTCAAACTTTTGAAGAAGTGTTCCAGTCTTTTCATTTTGACATCTGGATTGTTCTCAATATCTTCAAGGATGATATCACAACCAGACCATTTCCATGCAGGCTTTACGGCGGGTTCCAACAAAATAGTCCCTGTTTTCAGAATTTCGACGATCTTCGGAATGATACAACCGCTAAGAGTTACGCGAATTTTTGTTCCTTGACAAATCTTCCAAGTTTGAATACAACGACGAGCATTGTGTCCAGTTGCTTTTGTCAATCTTCTACCTTCAATGTAAACAGGCTTGAATGACACGACAGGTACTAAGACGCCATGTCTTGAAACACGCCAGTCAATTTCTGTGACTTCAGTTTCTTTCAATTGTTCATCTAATTGCATCTTGAAGGCTATCGCTGTAGAAGGATTTTCGAGTTCATTAGGTATCTTTCGCCAGTCATCCAACGCCAAAACAACACCATCTATGGGATATGGACATAATTTTCGTTGTTCGGAGTAGACTTTGACTATATCTGCAGTGACGAAATAACCGCTTTCATGAGTAACTACTTCAAAGCCGATGTCCTCTAGAATCTCGAAACATTCAGATGGAGGAGGAATGTGTTCATCTTCAATGAATACAATGTCAAAAGCTATGAATTTGATGTCCTTTAGTACAGATGTTGCTGTGCATGAGTTTAGTTTGCCACAAATAAAGTTTCTAGAAGTAGTAAAGTTTCCAGCCCTTGGGTCGCTAGAATACTTTTTACTCCAAACTTTCTTATCCATGACAAACTCTCCACGAACAACAATGTTTTCATGATCCAAAGACTGAGGGAATTCAATGTGTTCTAAAACGTATGAAATGTCAGCACCAACTTTTCCGTTACCACGAAGGAATACTTTTGAAGCTATTCCATTTTCATATACAACAATACCGGTTACACCATCAAGCTTTACTGACCAGACGATATCATCTTCAGTGAAAAGAAAGTTAGTAAGTTCAGTTCCTACTTTGACTTTGTTCAAAGATGGCGCTAAATACGGAAGTGTTGAGCGCCTACGTTCGCGAGGAAGAGCTCCAATGAGCTTGTATGATTCCTTGACTCTTTTCTTGAGACAATGAACTAGTGCATCAAAAGAGTTGTCAGAGATCCCACTGTTACCATCATTATGATATTTGTCATTAAGATCACGAACCAACTTCTGAAGCTCATCATCTTTCAACTTCTGTGCATACTCTTCCGGATGTTCATTGATATATATGAGATCCATATTGATAATCCGTATTTATGTTATAGTTATAGAAATTTTTGTTATCATTTTATTATAATTCTTATTTTTGTTTTAAATGTTATTATAAACAAATTATAGAAATAATGAATCAATATAATTCCTATTTACACAATGTAAAATGGAAAAGGTAAATACTATTGTTGAGATTACAGTCATTGTTACACGAATATTAACAAATGCAGGATTTCCAATGGATATCATATTGATGATTTTAGAATTTATTAATAGTGATAATTCATATGCTCAATATGTCTTGAAATCTAATAATAAAGCACTTGTTCAATATATTGATTCTTATGAACGATGTGATAACACATGCAATACATGTGGAATTTATCTACATAGAGGTGATAATGATGACCATCAAGATGACGGCAATTTATATTTTAAGGATCCAGATCCAGATGACCGTTATATTGAACAATTCTTATGTTTTCATTGTATGAGAATTAAGTTTAATTATCGTATAAACGATGATACATATGATTTAGTTGAGAAAGTAGATCCAACAAAATGTTTATCTTCTAGTTCTAACAATGATTATGTTCAATCAAAATTATGTTGTATTTATATAGATCATTATGATGGATTTGTGGATAAGGATGTTGAGGATAATATTGAATATCCTCATTTAAACTTTTTAGAATTATGTTCATATTGTTATATGGAAAATCATCGTAACAATTGTGATCATAATTATGATGACTATGATGGTATTATTAAATGTATAGACTGCGGACAATTAGAAATTGAATCAGACTAATAATCTGATATGATCTAATAAAGCATTATGGATGCAAATCCACTTGATACAGCAATTGACGCTTATCTAACTCGCAATGCTAGATTAGAAGTAAGCAAGTTTATACTAAACTTGCAAGAAGTATCATATCTTAAGAATGCTGATGGGCAAGTTATACAAATTATAGCGTCCTGTGATCCAGATGATCATGATACATCTCATGGTTTTCGTTATCAACCTATGCATAAATTACCTGGTCAAACAACTGAAACATATTGTAAACATCCTGATCCTGATGTTTATCCATTACAACGTAAATTAACTGAAGAAGTAATCATATTTGTATTAGATCATGTACATGATTATTCTGATGTTGAATGCGATCGAAACGAAGAAGTCTATTTGGAAAAGATAAAACAGGGTAAAATATTGTTTTGTCATGATCGATTATTTTATCTTTAAATTTATGGTTTATACATGACTTTTAAAGTCTAGTAATGCTTTGGTTTGTCATAGTTAATACATCTAATTCTATCAACATAATCTAAAAATAAAAACCAAAAACTAATCTAATTCTAAATGGCGCATGAAATGCAAAGTGGGCTTCTATGGAAGATTATTTTGATAATCATCATTATTGTTATTATAGTTCTTATCGTGAACAGTCAAACATCTACTGGACAGGGAGTATCAAGATTTCTGACAAATAATAATAAAGTTCATAATGAGAGTGAACATGGCGACCACGATGGTTGCAAATGCAAGTGTAGATGTTATCATTGTCGTAAGAATCAATGTGAACAGTGTTATGAATGCATGTGTAACAAATGTAGATGTCGCAAATGCAAACATAGAAAGTGCAGCTGTAGGAGAGAAAAGTGCCCTGATTGTATATGTCCTGAACCAAGACCTTGTCCTCCTTGCAATTGTAATTGCCCTAATCCCTGTCCTAACCCTTGTCCTCGTCGTTGCCCCAATCCTTGTCCTAATCCGTGCGAAGGTGAACCTTGTGAACCTTGTGAATCTGAAGAAGGAGAAGGTGATCCGCCTTGTATTCCTACTGGACCTCCTTGTAGTCAAGGTGAATGTCCTCCAGGCCTTACATGTATTCGGGGAATATGTCATATTTGTCCGCCTATATAGGCTAATTAACTAAACTCACAAGAGTTATGTTTAATTAAACAGAATTATTCTTGCTGCTGAGAACATACAGATAATATTATGTATACATTCGTGTGATCCTAATATTATAACATGAGTACTTTTTTCTATCATAATGTCAATAACTTCAATAGTATGCATAGTAAATTTACGAGGAGATAATCTAGGTGAAGTTTTAGGTGATAATGCTGCTGCAACAGTTGATAATCTATTGGATTGTTTTTGCCAGGGAACAAAAATACAACCGAAATGGATATCAAGCCATCCATATATTTTTAAATCAGCATCAGTTTGAAGTTTAATATTGTGATATCTAACAGTTCTAGGATAATTAGTCCATATATAACGACAAGCATTGTCTATTAAATTTATTTGATTATCTGTGATGACTTCATCAAATGAAATTATTGCTAAATGCATCAATTTGATATCCATTTAATAAAGAAATATTATATCTAAACTTATTAAGTTTAGATATCCTCTAATTGTCCACAATTAACACATCGTATTCCATCCTTAAATTGATCATAATCATGTTCTTCACAATATGATCTATGATCATCACAAAATTCATGAATTTGTCTTGCAGTTATATTTTCACATCCATCAAATACACATATATTTACTTTTGCACATAGAGGACATATCATGTTTTTTGGAACTCGAGGATTTTTATAGTTTCTAGTAATCATATACTTACAACATTCATCGGATTTAATATATTTATACCGAGGACCTGAAAGGCATAATTTTGTTAGCTCATTAGGACAATTATATATGATACCACTAAGTATGAATCTTGATGCTCGTATTTTATTGGCATCATTACAATAATGCATTTTTTTATGATACCAATAAAATGGTCTAGATATTCTAAATAAAACTTTAAGTATATCCTTTGAGATGGAATATCTTAGTTCTCGTATACATAATATGAAAATATAAAACGAATTTATACGGGATATTATATGATTTTCTGTATATGTCAATACACAAATATAACATACATGTTTACGACATAAAAATTTATCAAATAATGGTTCAACAGCAATTTCATTACAATTTAATATTTCACAAAGTTTTTTAGTTGTCATATTCAATTGGTTTTTAAATATTATAATCTAAAAATATAAAACCAATTCATAATATCATTGACATTGACAATATTCTAGTATATATCATGACTTAATAAGTCTAGATATTTAACAATTTTCTATTACATCGATTTCATCACCACGACAATCATTTTCAAAATTTTCCATATAATGCGTATGGATACGATTAATTTCACCTTTACTATTTTCTCTCGTAATTAGACCTTCCATAGGATCATGTAAAATAATTTCTATAAAAAGTTCACTTTTAGGTCCATCTTCCATTTTTACATGTTTCCATTGATCTTTTGGTTTCAAAAGATATGAAAATATACCAGATTTATGTTCAAAAACATCAAAACAGCTTTTAAATTGTAGTGGTGATTCTGAGTAAACTCCACGTTCACTAAACTAATATTTTATTCTTCAAAGAATAGAAGACGATACTTCTTATTCCTCCAAACTAATACAGTACCAATAAGCCAACCTGTTAGTGAAGCTACACTTCTGTAAGCATGCTCTTTCGGATGACTTTCAAATTGTTGAAATCTTTGGGTTAATATTACCCAAAGATATAACCATGCCATAGACATGAACATATATGAACACATGCTACCTTTAGCAAATTTGGCTAATAATATGGCAATACCAATAGAAACTCCAATCCAGAAAATAGAAATCTTTACTTTAAGTTCATCTTCATCTTCAGAATTGGTATTATCCTGATTCTCATTCATATTATCATCATTCATAACATGAATAGATGATTGTAATAGACAATTATGAGAATGCTCCTTTAAGTGGAATAGTTTTGTAATCTTGAGAGTTTGGAATCTTTGTTGCAATCCATTTTGATAATGATTGCAAATGAGTATCTTCTAAATACAATGTTTCAAGATCACCATGCCATGGAGGTACATGAACATGCAATAAACTGTCTTGTTCGCATACGGATTCAACATCATCAAATATTAATGTTCTATTTGGATCAATCATAGGATATTCTTCAAAAAGTTTAGACAAAGGTTTTTGTCTAACTCTAAGATAACCTTCTTCTAAAAATCCTACTGTACAATCATTTTTAGACCAAACAAAGTAAGGTCTCTGTTCAAAGACCTCTTCTACTATTTCTTTGACATATGGAGCACTTCCGGCACTCCATACACCAACAATATCAAAATATTTAAGACAGGCATTTAGAAACTCTTTATGGAAAGGACGCCTAGTTCCCCACATGAAGTTACCATTTACTTTAATATCATAAATTCTCTTTTTGACTCCTGGTCTAGTTTCATGGGCAACAAAACTCCAGTTATTTTCTGTACCAAAAGTGTTAACAACTGTAGAATCTAAATCAATGATAGCGCATGATTTCATGTTTATGTGTCACACGTTCTCTTTAGAACTAGAGCAATTATGTTCGTTTTTTCTTATTTCTGCTTGAAAACTTCTTAACGTTTGGTTTTTGAATAGGATCTGTTACTTTTACTGGAATCTTAACCTTCATGTACATTGGCTTATGAATAATACGATCGCCAACTGCGTTGAAGTTTGGCGGTAATGTTTGTTGTGTAAAATCACCCTTCCTACCTGAAGGCTCTTCTGATCGAAGAAACATAAACTTCATTTGAGACATATCTTCCTTCAAACTCTTATTTACATTCAAATACTTATTTTTATTACTTTTACTTTGTCCTTTTAGACATCGTATTTTATTAACAGTTGGTATACCAAACATTGGTTTAACACACAATAGCCAAGATCTGTGCCAATGATTGACGCTTCATGGGAAGTATACCAGGTAGTACAACATTCAAGAACCCTTTAGCTTCTTCCGGATCCTTAAATCCTTCAAAGGATTGAGAACGCATACTTAGTACTTGGATAATTGTTTCGCCATGTCTGGCTTCAATGTCTAAAAGCCCACAGACTTTTAGGATCTTTAATACCTGTTCAGGAGTTAGAATAACTTCAGAAGCTGGTTCACTTGTATCAACGAGATTGGGCATATCATTGGAACTGCAATCCTCTTTTTCCTTTGCAGGTTTTGGTGGACCAGACTTCTCTGCTGCATACTTGTATGCAGAATTTTGCAAGATCATAGCACAAATTTCAGCACCTGATTTTTTTTCTTCTTCAGTGAGAGAAGGCATGCCATTTTCAATGATATCAATAAGAGAAGGCGGACCATGATCAGTCATTTGCTTCTTGACTTCTTGAGCAGGCTTTTTTGCAGCAGACTCCATTAACATAGTTAAAACTTCAAATGCAGTATTAGATTTCATTTCCCCATCTAGCGCAGGTTTACTTGCTTCAATGAGCTTAGTCATTATATGTCCGAATTCCATGATTATGATTACGTTGCACTTTAAATGCAGTGTAAAATAATAAAAGATTAAATCAGTTTGATTCAATCAGTTTGATTGAGACTCAAAAGTGATGCGGCTTCACCTGTTTGATATATGATAATCATTGGAGCATTTGGATCACGAATAGTAAAATTCTGAGCTTCCAATTCAATAATATTATCTGTGCCTAGCAAAGCAGGAGTAAAGTAACCATAATTAACTTTGTTTTGAAACCAGTATTTTGCGTTTGTAGCAGCTCTAGAAGCACTTCCATCAACCATATTTTGCACTAAAAACATAGCTTGAAGCCCATTTTTATCATACATGAAGAAATAAGGTGCTCTTCGACCAATTAATGCAGGAGTAATTTTCTTAACAATCAATGGTTTAGATTCTAACTGACTCTTTAATTCTAGATTATATCTAGCATGAGACATAAAAATTATTTGTCTCCGATTATGAACAGTAAAATCTTCTACAGTAACATAATAGTAATCGAGAAAAGGTTTAAATGCAGTTAATCTCTCGGTGTTACCTTCGGGATCAAATTCATTCTTTGTAAGTGCAAGTTCATCCGCAATGTTAGATTCATATCTTTTCAGTCTTCTGAGAATATTATCATAGAATCTTTGAGAATCACAAAGAAGTTTCTTTCCTACGAAGAGTCTTGAAAAATGAGTAGAAAAATGATTGAGAAGTTCGTCAAAGTCTTTCATTATAGTAATAGGTATTGAACGTTTAGATCCAGCAATGCTCATCTGTTGTTGAGGCTTAGCAACAACAGCATATTTAGTCATGAATTGTTCTGCGGTAATATCACTTAAAGAATAAAGTCTCTTAGCAATTTGGACAAACATCATAAGAACTTTCTGAAGTCTAGAAAGTTCTTGGGTAGCTGATTCAGTCTCTACTCCACTATAGATTAGGTCGAATCTTACTGGTTTATAGACATTTTCTTTCCAAGGTGAAGGAACTAAAGGGATAAACATGTGAATTTCAGAGATTTTAATCCAGATACCAACTAGATTTTCGCCTTGAGGTGTGAAAGCTACTATTTTAATGATTCCATTTGGATGAAGCAATTCGTTCTGAATATTTACAAATGATGTTGATTCTATTTCTCCAAGAGGGAAGCTTTCTTCCTTATAAATTGGGGTTTCATTTGCATCAAAATCTCCAACATTTAGACCAGACAAAGGTTCAAGAGGAGGTGTAAGACACCAGACTTTAGAGTTATTTTTCAATTTAATCATGATAGCTCTAAGTTTTCCAATGGAGTCAATATGTTGTGCTTCAATTAGTGAAAGAAGTTCTGTAGAGATGAAGCATCTCTGTTCAGTGGACATTTCAACTGAAACACTTTGAGATGCCTTAAAGCCTTTTTCTACTTGAACTATTTCTGATGCAGGTCTTACTAATATATGTTTTGTAAGCATATTAACTGCAGTTTCAAATTTATCAGTCACATCATTATTAAAAACAGCTTCAATAGAAGAACTTTCAGTAGTAAATAATACTTCACATTGAATATTGCGATTAAGCTTGGATTGTTGAGGCATAAGTTTGAGAACAACAATACAACCATATAATTCTCTACGTTTTGATCTAACATAAAAATCTTGATAGCTGGGTGCTTCAATGATCAATTCTTTGTTAGAATCAGGAACAGCAGTAAATATGTTTACACCATATAGTTCTTCTACAGCTCTATAATGTTTTGATGGATCGAGAAAGACAGTTGGATCAGCCAACTCTTGTTCAATTTCTTGAAGAGTAAGTTCTGGGTTTTCTTGCATGCAAGCAGTAGCGTAATTACTGAGTTTTTGTCTAATTTTGATAATAATGTCATCGGCTTCAGGTTTATTGTAAAGACTTCTAAAGTCTTCTGAATCATTAGAATCTAGACCATTTGCAAATGCAACACAATGAAGAAATGATGATTGTGATCTTTGAACACCCATTCTATTCAACTTTTCAGTTTGCATATATCTAAGAAGACTTCCACAAATAGGTCCAACACGACCAACATCAAGAATTTTCAATGTTTTCAGTTGATCTTTTGATTTTGGTTTCTCTTTGTCATTAAGAACAATAGTCCAATCTTTATTAACACGCATATCAGACGTAGACTCTTGACATTTTGGTATCATAGGATGGGTCTTTTTGTTTGGACCTGGATTCTTAACCAATGTAATATGAGGCTTTGATTTTCGAGTTGTAGTATAAAAATTCCTGAGAGGTTTATTAGTAACTGGATCAATAGTAGGAGCAGTTTGCCATTCAGCTCCTAATCCGATAATATTAACAGGCCACCGAATGACATCTCTACCTTCAGCTTTGTATTTTTCAATTTCTGATTCGTAAATGGGCATAACTTGAAGATCTATTTGAGGGGCTACAGGTCGAGTATAGTTAGCAGATCCCCATAATGCAGGATCAACTTGTCTTAACTTCTTAATATTGGTTGCACTATTATCAAATGCTCTAGCATTTTCATCAATCTTAATGGTAGGTTCAAGATGTTTCTTGATAATAATGTTGTTAACAACAACAAGACCTTTTTCTTCAAGTTTTCTTTCTTCAAGTTTTCTTTCTTCAGGTTTCATACTCTTGAATTTTTCGGGTACATTAGTAAAAAGGAACTTGTTATACATTGCAAGTAATTTCTTATAATCATTAACATATTTAGTGAAAAATCTAAGAATGAAGAATCTTGTCAGATTATACTGGTCAAGATTTTGTGTTGTCAATGTTATTACAAGAACTTTGTCTTTTTCAAAGAGAGATATATCCATTCCATTTTTCTTGACCAGTTTGGTAGAGGTATCAATGATTTTAGATTTAATCTGTATGTTGATGTTGCCCAAAAGATAAAGATCAAAGGATAAATTTTTCTTCTGTGTCCATAGTTTTTCTTTTTCTGCAAATCTTAGCAATGTTGCAGCGGTAGTATTTGTTGATACTAACATCAAAAAGATATCCTTATCAATGTCAACTTCGGACATAATAAACTCTTGCCTTAAAGTAGTCATTTGATCAACGATCTTAGTTGGAATAGAAGTTTGAAATCCCACTAAATGATCATTCAATCTGTTCATCAGAAGCTCAATATTCTCAGCATATAAAGTAACAGTAAATTTGTTGAATCCATCAATACCTTTTTTGAACGAATAAATGATAGGAACAAAATCTTTTTGGGGAGCATACTGAGCATCCTTGACATTTTCACCAATATACACGTAGATTATAACAGTTAATGAAGTAGCATTTTTTGGCCAACTGTCTGGTTGATACTTATTCAGGTCATCTCCAGATGAAGATAGAATCTTGAACCAACGTTTTTCAACAGATTGAAAGACTCCTTTGCCAACTTTGAATTCATCTAAATTTGCAATACAAATAGGAATGACTGGACTTACCTTGATAGCATCAAAGATATCCTCTTCTAAACCTTTTGTATATATAATACTTTGAGAATTATTTGTATCACGAAGTTCTAATAGAAATGATGCATATGTAAATTCATCATCATAAGCTTGTTGTGGTTCAAGTTCAGAGATATCAGTATCTAATTTCATTAGAGCAGTAAGTGTTTTTCTTTGAGTTTCAATGCCTCTCTTTTCAAAGCTGCTCAGATTGGTAGCAATAGAAATGATATTAATTCTCGTGAAAACCATATCAGTTGTAAGTTCAGAAGCTAAAGCAGGAACAATAAAGTCATCAATAATTCTGTTAATTTCTTCTTCACGTTCATTTGCGTCCATGGTTGTTCCAAACTTTGCAAAAGGAGCAGTAACTTTTAGTCGCATACCTACTCCAAGCCAAACAGTTGCTGCATCTAAAATGTTTAATGGTTGACCATCAGTAATACGAATGTACTTTTTTGTTGCACTAATACTATCCCAGATAGTTTCAAAAGATCTCAATAATTCGGCTACTTCATCATCTCCTCCAGATCTAAAGATTAAAGATCGAAACCGATCGATCAGATAAATTGTTTTAAATCTACTTGAAGTACTATCAGTCTGATCATCATCATCTTCAATAACTTCATATACATATTCAGCATATTGATTGTCGTCAGGATCTGTATTGTTTGTTATATTAGACAATATAGATATTCGATCTTGGATCAGCGATCTATAATCTTTCGACATAATTTAAATAAAGAGATCGAAATAAAATTTTTTTATTTCAATTTTTTAATCTAACTAAAATGGTCTAAAATTGAATAAAACATAAATATTGCAGGTTATAAGCAAATGACTGATGAACGAGACAAAATCATAGCTTTCATAGAAGATTTTAAAACAAGCCTTCTTATACCTCTGGCAAAACAAGGCATTTTGACTGCTGACATATGTATTGATGTTAAAGATATGTATGCAGAAGAACTTGAGATTAAGAATAGACCATTAAAGGTAGTTCAAATTGACAAAGAAGGTGATTGGGCTGAATTTCATCTTCTTTACATAACAGACACAACTATTAATGGAAAAGTATATGCTTCTGGTGAACACTATAGAATATCAGTTACTTATATTGGCGTTGATGATGAATTCGCAGAGCATGTAAGAGAATCAAAAACACCTCAGGTTGCTCATAGAAGAGGTATGGGTGCTGTTGAAATCAGGAAAGATAAACGTATTAATCATGAAGAAACTAGAGATGATGATATTTTGGAATTTTATCGACATTTTCTAATTCAGAATCCTAAACTCTTAACGAAACTGAAGACAACTGGTAATGTTGAAATTAATTATTCTCCAACAGATCAATATTTAGGTTGTACATTAGAGGGTAAAGGATACAATGCTGTTGGTAAAGTACTTATGTGCTTAAGAAAGGAGATGTAGATGATCGAGTATTTC
>SDBT01004484.1_pt1 | contig 23689 bp, 20 predicted proteins | sample 2277101 | NCBI WGS metagenome assembly SDBT01 (sample SAMN10404973, study PRJNA504765) | marine sediment metagenome | isolation source: marine sediment core GS10_PC15, 103 cmbsf | place: Arctic Ocean: Southern Knipovich Ridge | collected 2010 | reverse complement strand
AGCCGCCATCGCGACGGACAAAGTCGCATTGCGGCCGGGTGGCGAAGCGTCGTTTGCCAACTACACCAGCTACAGCCGGGGAATCAACGGCGTGATGGTCGACCTCGACTCGCTGTCGGGAACTCCCACCGAAGACGATTTTACCTTCCGTGTGGGCAACTCGCCGGACGTCGAAAACTGGGGCGACGCTCCGGCCCACGAGAGCTTCGACTTCCAGCTCGGCCAGGGGACCGACGGCTCGGATCGCGTCGTGGTCACCTGGGCCGACCGAGCGATCGTCGGGAAATGGCTGCAGGTGACCGTCGCGGCCAATCTGCTCACCGGGCTGACCTTCGACGACGTCTTCTACTTCGGCAACGCCGTCGGCGAGTCGGGAGATTATCCGGGCCGGGCACTGGTCAACGCCACCGACGAGATCGCCGCCCGGAGCAACCAGCATGGCTCCAACGATCAGTCGGCCATCGACGATCTCTACGATTTCAATCGCGACGGACTGGTCAACGCCACCGATCAGATCATTGTCCGAAGCAATCACACCAATCCATTTAGTGTTTTGCGACTATTGACGATTCCCTCGCAGGGCAACGGCGGCGCGGCTCCCGTTCCGCCCAGTGCAGCCGATGAGATACGGCCGAACGAGATTGCCGTGCAGGATGCGGCGTTGACACAATACGCCCTCGAGGCGGCCTCGACATGGTCGGGTGAGTCGCAGCCCGATGTCGACGATTCGCCGACCCAGAGCGTCGTCGACAAGCTATTGGCCAGCTATTGGTAGACTCGTAGAGTGGGCAATGCCTACCCTACGGCTGAGTTTTCTGCCGAAGCCTAATATCGCATGACTCGCCGCATCAGCCATGCGCCCCACGCCAGCAATACGACGTTGCCCAGCCAGAGGAACCCTGGGTGAAGGCTTCCCTCTTTGGAGCCGCCGATTGCCCACATCAGCGCCGGGTAGTAGACGACCAAGATCGGCAGGAAGCAGACGAAGAAGCTAGTGAGAAAATCGCTCTTGCTCCATCGGATCGCCATGGGGGCCCCGACCCAGACGAAGCAGAGACAACTGAAACCGGCCGACCAGCGGCGGTGCGGCTCGGTCAATAGGCGGTAAAGCCGGCCGCGGTTGTGTTGCCGGGCCGTCTGCCGCGTCTCCCACTGCGGACCGGTCAGGGCATCGAAATCGCCGGTGAGCATCTGCATGGCCGCTCGGACCGCCTGTTCACCCTCCTCGCGCTCGATCAGTTCCTTCTGTTGAGTGACCTCGCTGGAGATGACCCGCAAGGGAAGCGTCGAGGGATGGCCGTCGGCGTGCCGCTTGCGGCTGGCGGCGCTCAAGTCGAACTCCAAGACCTGTCGGCCGGGGCTACGCATCGTCCCCCGTCCTTCGACGTCCCCTCGAGCGTTCAGCAGAACGATCCTCAGCAGCCCCTGTTTCTTATCGACCTCGAGTTCCGCCTCGTCGGCCTCAATAAACGTGGCTCCTGAACTGCCGGTCCCTTGCAGCGAAATCATCGGGCTTTTGAGCGTTCGGCCGTCGACACCCGCCACGTTGATCGAGAACGTCGGCGAGCTGAACTTGTGCTCTGCCTTGAGCTTGCTGTAGGCAATTTCCTCCAGCGCCTCGACCACCACGCGTTGAGCCCCGCTACGACCCCAGGAAACCGCCAGATCGTTCAACCAGACCGTCATCAGGCTCAGCAGGAACGCGGCTGCCAAGGTCGGCCAGAGAAGAACCACCGGCGAAATTCCCAACGACTTCGCTGCCACGATCTCGTTCGAGCCGGACATCCGTCCGTACACACTCGTGGCCGCCAGCAGCAACGTCACTGGCACGGCGATTCGCAATGCGTCGGGCAAGATGTACGGGATCAGACGGGCAACCTGCATCATCGGCAGGTTCTGCGCAGCCGCCTCGCGGAATACGCCCACCACAATCATCATCAAAGTCAGTCCGCCCAAGGCGGTCAGAAACACCTTGGTCATCTCGACCAGAACGTATCGCGAGAGAATGCACATAGGGCGGTAGTGTGGCGGTCAATCGCCATTCGGTCAAGATCACTCGGGTCGGGTACGACCGGCGGCCTGCCATCCGCGGGGGCCAATAGCCGGGGGGCAACGTCCCGCGGAACTTTGTCCGATTGGAGGAGGGCCTCGGCTTGGCGACCGTCCGCCGGCTGTTTGCCGCCGGCTATTTGTCATGGGAGTGGAACGCCACGGGGCGGGGTAGTTCCCGCCCTATAAGGTGGGGGCCGTTGCCTCACTCTGCCGCGTCGGATACAATCCAACGACTGCTTGGAACTCGGAAGTCAGGAGAAGGTCAGGCTTGATGCGAATTGCGATCGGAAGTGATCATCACGGCGTGGAGATGCGAGCAAAAGTGGCCCAGTTGCTCGGCCGACTCGGGCAGGAAGTCGTCGATGTGGGCGCCCATGGCGAAGAAAACGTCGATTATCCCGACATTGGCGCGGATGTCGCTCGCCGGGTCAGCCGGGGCGAAGTGGACCGCGGAATCCTCATCTGTGGGACCGGCCTGGGGATGTGCATCGTGGCCAACAAGTTCCCCGGCGTCCGTGCAGCACCCGTTCACGAGGATCTGACTGCCGATTTGGCCCGGCGACATAACGACCTCAACGTGCTCTGTCTCTCGGGCGACATGCTCGGCGAGAAGTTGGTCGACCGGCTGATCGAGATCTGGCTGACGACCGAATTCGAGGGCGGCCGCCATGCCCGGCGTAACGAGAAAATCGTCGAGCTAGAGGCCGGCGACGCCCGTTCGTAGCTACGCTCGCCAGATGAAACGTTCCCATATTGGGCCCGCCTCGGGCGATCGACGGTGCCGAGAAACGGGTGCCGGATGGCTCTCGACTGGGCAATGGGCCGAATCAATCTCCCCCCAAAGGAACTGTCTCACGCACGGTCCTTTCTTGACGCATCTCACGCCTCACGGCTTTCTGAGACAGTTGCTCCCGTCAACAGCAGCGGTTAGCGGCCAATCCTGCACTTCGGCAATGCCTCCTGGAGCTTCTTGACACCTTCGTCAGTGACCTGGGTGCCGCGAATGTCAAGTTTCTCCAAACTCTCTAGTGACTTCAAGTGTTCCAGGTCAGCGTCGGTGAGTTGGTTGTTGTAGAGGAACAGCACCGTCAGATTCGTGAGCTTCCAAATCTCGGGCGGTAGCTCGGTGAGTTGGTTACCATCGAGGGTCAGCCACGTCAGATTCGTGAGCTTCCCAATCTCGGGCGGTAGCTCGGTGAGTTGGTTGTTGTTGAGGTACAGCGACATCAGATTTGTGAGCTTCCCAATCTCGGGCGGTAGCTCGGTGAGTTGGTTGTCGGAGAGGACCAGCCACGCCAGATTCGTGAGCTCCCCAATCTCGGGCGGTAGCTCGGTGAGTTGGTTGTCGGAGAGGACCAGCGACTTCAAATTCGTGAGCTCCCCAATCTCGGGCGGTAGCTCGGTGAGTTGGTTATTGTAGAGGTGAAGCCACGTCAGATTCGTGAGCTTCCCAATCCCGGGCGGTAGCTCGGTGAGTTGGTTGTTGTTGAGGTACAGCGACGTCAAATTCGTGAGCTTCCCAATCTCGGGCGGTAGCTCGGTGAGTTGGTTACCATCGAGGGTCAGTGACGTCAAATTCGTGAGCTTCCCAATCTCGGGCGGTAGCTCGGTGAGTTGGTTGTTGTTGAGGTACAGCGACGTCAGATTCGTGAGCTTCCCAATCTCGGGCGGTAGCTCGGTGAGTTGGTAGTCCCCGTAGAGGTCTAGTTTTGTATCGCCACCCTCAGCGCATTTTCGCATCGCTGCGAGGGCACGTTTTACGTTCGCATCAACTGCCTTTGCAATCGCAGCATCGATTTCCTCAAGCACTGCTGTTCGGTCATCCTTTACCGGTTCGTCTTTCGTCCGCTCAGCGGTCGCCACTTGCGACGAAACAGTCGTGTCGGGTCCTTTGCCGCAGCCCGCGGTCAAGGCGGCCGACAGGAGCATCACAGACCAGAATGCAGAATTGATCATAACAGGCCTCCTCGCAGAAAGGCTATTTGCCTCCGACACGAAGACCAACAACGCCCGCAGGCGAAACTGATACCAGCGGCGTTTCAGTTTCGGCGGGGTGGAATCGGTCATGGTCATTCGGTCAAGAGGTGGAAGGCGACACGCCGGTCAGTATAGCGGACCCACGATGCGATGCGAGTAGGGTTTGCCGACCGAAGGAAGACCGGAGTCGGACGCTGGGCAAGCCCCAACGCCCCAAAATACCTTCGATTGACGCCACATCACCCCGCGGTCGCTGTGATTACGTCATGGCAGTGGAAGGGCAGTCCGAGATTGCCGTCTCCTAATCAAAGTCTCAAGAACTCGTGAAAATGGGGCGCGAATAAGACACACGCCCGCCCTACTCGCCCTACCCGGTGGCGGGTGCCGGTAGCGCGCGTGGAACGACCTCTTGCGCGCGGAGGTCCGACATACGAACGGCACTTGGCCTTCGCCAAATCCGTTCAGGATATGACTCTTGGCCTCATGTCTTGGTTTCACGAGGCAACCGCCAGATCGTCGGCCGTGAACTCGATAACCACGCCCGCGCCGTTTGTGCGCAGTGGGAACCATGTCGGAGCGTAGTTACGCACATTACCCAATCGAGGGGGGGGCTTCTGCCGCAGGCTTTCTCGCGGTAAAATAGGTGTTTTTTGCGGCCCCGCCCACCCTCCACAAGTAGTTTCCTCGCGGCGGCGTCGAGCACCCCCATCTGCTAGGAGCACCGAAGCATTGGCCGATCTCAGTCTGCAGCTTGGAGTCAAGACGGACCCCACCCAATATCGCTACTCCTACGAGTGGCTGTTCCGACTCATATCCGAAGAGGGGGTCTCCTGTGTCCAGTTGGGGACCTTCTTCGAGGTCTATCAACTGCCCGACGATTACTTCGTCCAGTTGCGTCGCCACGCCGAGGATGTGGGCATCCAGATCCGGAGCATTTTCACGGCCCATCGTGAGCTGGGCGGGTTCTTCATCGACCAACCCGGCTGGGAGGCCGTCGCGCGACGTAATTTCGAGCGGCTGATCGAGGTCGGCTCCCTGGTCGGAGCCCAATCGGTCGGGTCGAATCCCGGGGCCGTCTACCGCGATCGGATGGGGACCAAACAGCAGGGCATCGACTGCTATCTGCGGCACATGAAGGAGCTCATGGAGTTCGCCCATGAGAAAGGCGTCCCCTGGCTGGCGATCGAGCCGATGTCGTGTTTGGCCGAGCCGCCGACCCTGCCCGACGAGATCCGCGCGATGGGCGACGAGTTGGCGGCCTATCACAACGAACACCCCGACAGCACGGCCCGAGTCGGCTACTGTACCGATATTGCCCATGGATATCCGGACGCCGATCTGGCGATTCGCTACGATCATATCGAACTGCTCGAAGCCACGCTGCCCTATCTGTCGGAACTCCACCTGAAGAACACCGACGCCCAATACGGCTCGACGTTCGGTTTCGGACCCGAGGACCGCGAGCGTGGGATTATCGAGATCGGGCCGATCCGCGAGTTGCTCTTGGCCCAAGCCGAGACGTTGCCGGTCGACGAGGTGGTTGGATACTTGGAGATCGGCGGCCCGAAGCTCGGCCGCGATTATTCCGACCAGCAGTTGGCCGACCAGCTTCTGCCGTCGTTGCGTTACCTTAAGGAGACATGGCTACAAGGCGATGCGGCGATCGAGGAGAAGTCGAGCACGTCGGTCTCCGTGCCGTGCAGTATCGCGCCTAAGAAACCGGTCCTTACGTCGCCATCGGTCATGTGCGTCGACATGGGCCATATCGAGCAATCGATCCGGCGGCTTGAAACGGTCGGGGCCGATATGCTGCATCTGGACATGGCCGACGGGCATTTTGTGCCGAATCTGCTCTTGGGGATCGACGTGATCCGCTGGCTGCGGCCCAAGACGTCTTTGCCGTTGGACGTGCATCTGATGGTCGAGAATCCCGACTTCTACGTCGAGCCGCTCGGACAGATCGGCGTCGACTATTTGGCCGTGCATGCCGAGACGTGTTCGCACCTGGACCGAACACTGACGGAGATTCGTGCCAACGGTATGAAGGCAGGCGTAACGCTCAACCCGGCCACGCCGCTGACGGAAATCGAATATGTGTTGGAACGTCTCGACTACGTCCTGATCATGACCGTCAACCCGGGCTTCGCCGGCGCGAAACTGGTCACCTCGGCCATTCGCAAGATCGCCGACTGCCGGCGCATGCTGGCCGAGCGGGACCTCGATATTCCGATCATGGTCGACGGCAACGTCAGCTTCGCGAACATCCCGGGCATGGTCGGCGCCGGCGGCGACATTCTGGTGGCCGGCACGAGCAGTTGGTTCAATCGGGCCGCCCCAATGGCCGAGAACGTCGTAAAGACCGAGGCCGCGATTGCCGAAGGCCTCGCGATGCGTCAATCATAGCACTTATTCCCACGCTGCAAGGAACCAACCGATGACCCCTACCACGATGAACGCCCTCGTCCTACATGCGGTGGGCGATGCCCGACTCGAGCAAATCCCCAAGCCCGAGCCCACGCCGGGTGAAGTCCTGGTTCGCGTCGGCTTCTGCGGCGTTTGCGGCTCCGATATTCCGCGAACGTTCGTCAAGGGTACGTACCATTTCCCGACCGTTTGCGGTCACGAATTCGCCGGGACCGTCGAAGCATGCGGCGCGGAGATCGAGGACTACAAGCCGGGCGATCGGGTCGTCGTCTTCCCGCTGCTCTGGTGTGGCAAGTGCGACTCGTGCGAGTTGGGTAACTACGTCCAATGCTCGGACTACGACTATTACGGCTCGCGACGCGACGGGGCCTTCGCCGAATATGTCGCCGTCCCACCACAGAACCTCGTTCCGGTGCCCGACGGCGTTTCGATGGAGGCCGCCTCGATGGCCGAGCCGGCGGCCGTTGCGTTACATGCCGTGAAGCGAGCCGGCGGCAATCTGGTCGGCGAGTCGGTCGTCATCTTCGGCGCCGGGCCCATCGGGCTAATGGCCGCCCAATGGGCTCGTATGATGGGGGCCAAGCAGGTCATTATCTTCGACCTGATCCCCGAGAAGCTGGCCATGGCCAATAAGCTCGGTTTCGATCTGGCCTTCAACGCCCGCGACGGCGATCCGGTCGAGAAGGTTAACTCGCTGACGGGCGGCAAAGGCGCGGAAGTCTGTATCGAAGCGGCCGGCGTGCCGATCACGCTGACCCAGGCCATCGCCGCAGCCCGAGTCAACGGCCGTGTGGTCAACATGGGCAATCCCTCGGCCGACGTCACATTACCCGCCGCATTGATCTCGCAAGTCATGCGGCGCGAGCTGACGATCTTCGGCACGTGGAACTCCGCATTCTCCGCCGCGGGGAACAACGACGACTGGCGGGCCGTGCTCGATGCGGTGGCCGCCGGAGCGATCGACCTCGACTCGCTGGTGAGCCATCGCACGCCGTTGGCCGATTCGATGGAGTCGCTGATCATGATGCGTGACCAGAGCGAGTTCTTCGCCAAGGTCCTCATCCAACCGTAAGAACACGTCAAGAACCAATATCAAGACACCTTTAGTAAGAAAGCTCCAATCATGAAAGCTGCCATTCTCGAAGAACTCGGTAAAATCGTGGTCCAAGAAGTCGACGATCCGCAAATCGACGACGACTCGGCCCTGTTGAAGGTCGAATCGGTCTCCGTCTGCGGTTCCGATATTCGGATCTTCCACCACGGCAACCCGCGCGTGAAAACGCCCGCGATCATCGGCCACGAAACGGCCGGCGTCGTGGTCCAGGCCGGCAAGAACGTCAAACGAGTCAAAGTGGGCGACCGCGTGGCCGTCGGGGCCGATGTCCCGTGTGGCGAGTGCAAGTGGTGTCGCAATGGCCTGGGCAATAACTGCGAGATCAACTACGCCATCGGCTATCAGATCCCCGGCTCGTTCGCCGAATACATGAAACTGCCGCGGCTGGTGCTCGAGGAAGGTCCCGTCGCGACCTTCTCGGACAAGCTCAGCTTCGACGTCGCCGCGCTGGCCGAGCCGCTGGCTTGCGTGCTCAATGGGCTTGAGTTGGTCGGCATGTCGCTGGGCAAAACGGCCGTCCTGATCGGCATGGGCCCGATCGGTTGCATGATGATCGACGCCGTCAAGACGATGGGTGCGTTGAAAGTGATCTGCGTCGAGCTGAGTCCGAAGCGGATGGCGATCGCGAAGCAATATGAGGCCGACGTCTACATCGACCCGGCGAAAGAGAACGTTGTGGAGCGATGCCGCGAAGAGACGGGCGGCGAGGGCCCGGACATCGTGATGACGACCTGTCCTTCGGTCGACGTTCACGAGCAGGCGATCGAGATGGTGGCCCATCGCGGCGTCGTCAATCTGTTCGGCGGCCTCGGCAAGGACGTTCGTCCGTTGTCGGTCCTCTCGAACACGATCCACTACAAGGAGTGTTTCGTAACCGGCTCCCACGGCTGCGTCCCCCGTCATCACGACTTGGCGGTCAAGCTGCTCGAGGCGGGCATGGTCCGGACCGAGCCGATCATCACGCATCATTATCCGCTGGACGAGATCAACCAGGCCTTCGAGACCATGCAGAGCCAAGACGGCATGAAGATCGTCGTCCACCCGCACGGGTAGGTTTTGGGTGGAAGACAGATGCTGGGTGCCATGCTCCACGCTTGCGTGGGCATGCTGCCCCAGCGCACAAGATGGGGTCAGAGCGCCATTAGTCAATAGTGTCCTTTTGCCGTGCAGAAACCGGTACTATGTTTCGGGATGATTCGGCCGTTGTGGATTGACGCTCCGTGAACACCTCACCAAGAAGTTGTGTGTTACAGCGACACGCATCGCCCTATTGACTAATGGCGCTCTGACCCCATGGCAGCGGGAAACCTCTTATCGCTGCGCGGCCCAGGTTCAAGAACCTGGGCTACCCGATACCCTGGACGAAGAACATGCTATAATCGGAGTGACCTACAAAGCAACTTGGCTCGAACCGCGGAGATCGAAACGATGAAACGGCTTCTCCTGTTAGCGTGTATTGTCTGTCTCCTCGGTAGCCATTCTCTTGCGGCCGAAGAGGCGGCGAGACCGAACATCGTGGTGATCCTCGTCGATGACATGGGCTACTCGGATATCGGCTGCTATGGGAGCGAAATCCCCACGCCCCATCTCGACGGGCTGGCCGCTAAGGGGCTGCGGTTTACGCAGTTCTACAACACGGGCCGCTGCTGCCCCACCCGGGCCTCGCTCTTGACGGGGCTCTACCCCCATCAGGCAGGCGTCGGACACATGACCGCCGACCGGGGCCCCAAGCATCCCGCCTATCGTGGACACCTCAACGACCGATGCGTAACGATCGGCCGCGTGCTCAGCGATGCGGGCTACTTCACCGCGGTAACAGGTAAATGGCACATCGGCCATAGCGATCCGTCGATGTGGCCGGTGCCACGCGGCTTCGATCGGTTCTTCGGCGTGCCCGAGGGCGGTGGGTTCTATTTCAAGCTGAAGCCGGGCCGCACCGTCGCGCTGAACAACGAGGTGATGTACTCGGTCGACAAGCAGACACCCGACGGCTGGTATACGACCGATGCATGGACCGAGTGGGGTATTCGATTCATCGACGAGGCTCGCAAAGAGGGTAAGCCCTGGTTCCTTTATTTGGCCCATAACGCGCCGCACTTTCCGCTGCAAGCTCCGCCGGAGGACATCGCGCGGTTCCGCGGCAAGTATATGGCTGGCTGGGACAAACTGCGCGAGGCCCGGCATCGGCGGCAGATCGAGATGGGCCTGTTCGACAAGGCATGGCCCATGTCGCCTCGGCCGAAGAACATGCCCGCTTGGAACGAGTTGGACAACCAACAGCGCGACCGATTCGACCACATCATGGCGATCTATGCGGCCACGATCTATCGCATGGACCGATCGGTCGGGACGCTCGTTTCGGCACTTCGAGAGCGTGACATGTTGGACAACACGCTGATTCTTTTTCTGAGCGACAACGGCGGCAACGCGGAAAGCGGGCCGAACGGCCGACTCGACGGCGACCCGCCCGGTTCGGCCAAGTCGAACGTGTTTTGCGGTCAGTGTTGGGCGACGCATCAGAACACGCCGCTTCGCCGTTATAAGCATTACAATCACGAAGGCGGCTCGGCCACGCCGCTGATCGCCTATTGGCCGGCCGGTATTAAGGCCCAAGGCGAGCTGCGTCATCAGCCGGGCCATGTGATCGACATCATGGCGACGTGCGTCGATTTGGCTCGGGCAACGTATCCCGAAAAGCTCGACGGCCAGGCGATTCAACCGATGGAAGGCCGCAGTCTCGTACCGGCTTTCGCCAATCGGCCGCTCCAACGCGAGGCTCTTTATTGGGAACACGAGGGCAATCGGGCCGTTCGCGTCGGCGATTGGAAGCTCGTCGCGATCAAGGGCGGCCCGTGGGAACTCTATGACCTGAAGGCCGACCGCACCGAGCTGAACGATCTGTCGGCCGAGATGCCCGACAAGGTCAACGCATTATCCACCCTTTGGAACGCTTGGGCCGATCGGGCGAACGTCGAACTGCCGACCGGAGCGAAGCGAAAAGGGACGGCCGCGAAGAAACGACCGCAATAACGGCCCGACGAAAAGGACTTGGCATGATCGAACTGCCCGTGCCGCCGCACTTCGATCCGGGGAGCGTCCGGGAAGTCTGGCGTGTCCCTTATCAAGAGCGTGCCGAGCAGGCCGAAGCCTGGGCGGCGCGTCATGGGATTCGACCCGCGTCGGAGGATCGCCCTCAGCTTTGTCGGAAAGCGGCGTTGTACGATGGCCCTCCGAGGCCGTCGCCGCCGGAAGCACCAGCCTTTTCGACGGCCTCGGAGGGCCATCGTACGGATGTTTCGACGGCCTCGGAGGGCCATCGTACGGATGTTTCGACGGCCTCGGAGGGCCATCGTACGGGGCCTCCGGCAGAGCCTCGGATCGGCCTGCTCGCCATCGACGTCCAGAACACATTCTGTCTGCCCGACTTCGAACTGTTCGTGGCCGGCCATTCGGGCAGCGGAGCCGTCGACGATTCTCGGCGGCTGTGCGAATTTGTCTATCGCAATCTGGGCCGGTTGACCCGCATCGTGGCAACGCTCGATACCCATACGTCGATGCAGATCTCGCATCCACAGTTTCTGGTCGACTCGGCCGGCAAACATCCGGCGCCGATGACCGTCATTCGGCTGGACGAGGTTCAGCGGGGCGATTGGCACGTCAACCCCGCGCTGGCCGATTCGCTGGGCCGTGAGCCGGAATCGCTCGACGCCCATCTGGCCCATTATTGCCGGGAATTGATGCTCGGGGGAAAGTACGAGCTGATCGTGTGGCCCTATCACGCGATGCTCGGCGGGATCGGCCATGCCCTGGTCTCGGCCGTCGAGGAGGCATTCTTCTTTCACGCGATGGCCCGATCGAGTCCGACGTGGTTCGAGACGAAAGGCCGGGATGCGATGTCCGAAACCTACTCGGTATTGCGGCCGGAGCTACTCGTCGACATCGACGGCAAGCCGATCGAGGGGCCCAACTCGGGTCTGCTGGATTTGCTCCTCGGTTTCGACGTCCTAATCATCGCCGGGCAGGCCAAGAGCCATTGCGTCGCGTGGACCGTGGCGGATCTTCTGATGGAGATCGAAGCCCGGGATCCGGCATTGGCGAAGAAGGTGTATTTGCTCGAAGACTGTATGTCGCCCGTCGTCGTGCCGGGAGTGGTCGATTACTCGGGCGCGGCGGACGAGGCCTTTGCGCGGTTCGAGGCGGCCGGGATGCACCGCGTTCGATCGACGGACCCGATCGGTGCGTGGGTGAGGGGGTGACAGGGTAACGGGGTAACGGGGTGACGGGGTGACGGGGTGACGGGGTGACGGGGTGACGGGGTGACGGGGTGATTGGGTGATTGGGTGATTGGGTGATTGGGTGATTGGGTGATTGGGTGATTGGGTGATTGGGTGATTGGGTGACCCCGACACTTTTTCCGCAATGGACGTTGCCACCTCTCTCGCTTTGTCGGAAAAGTGTCGGAGTCGCGCAGCAACAAGAGGTCATGGAACCCGATGCGGAATCTCCCGTGGCCGTGCCTCCGGTGGCAGTTGTGGGAATCGGCGAGGGTTGTCTCTGCCGCAACGTAAACATGCCCACGCAAGCGTGGAGCATGACACCCATCAACCTTGTTACCTCCTACGAAGCTTCGTCGGCGATCTCGCGGGTCGAGGCGGCGTGCTCGATGGCCTTGTCGGTGCTGGTCGAGTCGACTTGCCGACAACTCTCGGCCAATTGGTCGGCTATGTCTCGCAGGTCACCTCGCCATTGCTCCTCGGTTGTGTCGGGTGGGCAAAGCTCGGCGAATTCGGCCAACAGCAGAATCAGTCGCAGGAAATGGCGAAAGAGCATGCCCTCCTGCTTCTGAAGGCTCTTGCTGGTCACGTACTTGTTGAAATCGCCGCCGAATTCCAATAGCTCGCCGGCTGCCCAAACCGGGTTGGTCCGCACGTCATGCACCCCGGGAAAGTCGTAGTCGAACTGCAGCCGCAACTTCTCGGCCAGGGTCAAGACCCAAACGCGATCGTCGTCGTAGGTCCGCTGCGGCTGATAGACCTCGTCCTCCGGTGGTCCGGTCAATTGCTCCTGCGTAACAAGCCCCAGCCGCAGCAGTTGCTCGTCGAGCCGTTCGGTCGCCAAGGGCCCCGGCGGCAGTTCGTTATGGCCCGGGACGTGGACGTGATAACCGACCGAGCCGGGCAATTCCAGAACACTCTCGACGGCCTGGATCCGCTCCGCCCGATCAGCGATACCCAACTGATTCACCAGGAACACGCCATAGAGCGGATTCACGCCTCGCAGCAAGAGTAGCTTTCGCAACTCGGGAGTCGCCCGGGCAAACTCGGGTCGATAGGCGGGTGGCTCGGGCTTCTCGACCGGCTTGTCGGCCACCGCATCCAACGCCGATTGGATCAACCCACCGAGCTTCGACGTCTTCGGCTCCGGAGGCTCCTTTGCTGCGTCAATCTCTTCCTGCTTCGGCGGTTCCGGTTCGAGCGTGACGTAGCCGGCTCGCCAGAGCGTCAGCAGCATCTGCTCCATCGCCTCTTGGGCATGTTCCAGCGGCTTGGGGCCCATCAACCGTCGGCCGACCAGGCGGCGGATCGGCTCGACCTCGGGCGAGGCGTCCAGCATATGGGCCAATAGCCGCCAAGGCAGCGTGCCGCGGCTTGCCAGGTCGCCCGGCGGGGCCACTTGAAGCTTCTGAAACTGGGCCTCGTTCCAATACTGCTCGTTCGTCCGACGCTTGGGCATCTTCTTCTTCAGCCGCTTCTTCGCTTTGAGCAAGCCCGGGTCTTTTGTCTTCTCGGGAATCTGATCGTACTGCTGCTTCCATCGGCCGATCTTCACGTCGTCTTCGTGTGCCAGCACATAAACGTAACCCCGCGTGTCGAACTGCGGCCGCCCGGCCCGGCCGAAGATCTGATGGGCCGCGCTGGGCTCGATCACCTTCTTCTTGCCCGGGGGACCCTTGAGGATGTTCGGAACGACCACAGATCGGGCCGGCAGATTGATACCCGCCGCAAGCGTCTCGGTGCAAGTCGCCACGGAGAGGAGCTTCTGCTGGAAGAGCTTCTCGACGATCCGCCGATACTTGGGTAAGACGCCCGCGTGATGGACGCCGACGCCGCGCATCAAGAGTTGCTTGAGCTTCGGCCCGGCGCCGTCCGAGAAGTCGTATTCTTTGAGTCGCTCGGCCAGTCGGGCCTGTTGCCCGGCGTCGAGGATCTTCTTGCCCTTGAGCTGTTCGGCGACGGTCCAGCAGAGTTCGCGATTGAAACAGAAGACCAGCGCGGGCGTAAATCGCGAGGCTTCTTCGCCCTGGGCCATGTCTTGCAGGTGCTCGGTCAATAGTTTGTCGCCGACCCAATGATACGTCAGCGGCACCTTCCGCTGGTCGCTCTGTACCAATTCGAGCCGTCGATTGTGGCTGTTTTTCAACCATTGGGTAAACTCGAACGAATTGCCGACCGTGGCCGAGAGCAGCAAGGTTCGGACATGCGCCGGCAGCAGGGCGAGGGCAAATTCCCAGACGATCCCCCGCTCGCGGTCGGCGAAGCTGTGGAATTCGTCCATGACCACGGCCGCCACGTCGTCGAAGTTGAACACCTCGGGATGCAGCAGCCGGTTGAAGAGGATCTCGGCCACGACGACCAGGATCGGTGCGTCGGGATTCTCTCGCCGATTGCCGGTCACCAGCCCGACGTCGCGCGGGTCGAATCCCCAATGGCCGGCCTGGACCTGCATCTCTCGAAACTTCTGCTCGGTCAGGGCGATCAGCGGTGTGGTGTAATATGCCTTTTTGCCCGTATGCAGGGCCTCGAACAGGGCCGCCTCGGCGATTAGGGTCTTGCCGGTTCCCGTCGGCGTGCAGATCAAGACGCCCTGGTCCGCCTCGAACCACGTCAGCAGGGCCTCTTCCTGGATCGGATAGAGGTCGAAGGCGAGTTGATCGAGATAGCGTTCCGCTAAGTCATCTCGTGAAGGGATCTCGGCAGGCGTGTCGGGCGGCGTCATGGGCTCTCCAGCGGGGGAAGGTGAGCCCCCAATTATAACATCTTTGCCGGCGTCCGGCAGGGTGCCGTTGGTGGCAGGATTCCCTGGCAAGTCTCCATTTGCTGCGAACGCGTCGCAATCCTCAGTCCGGTGAGGCACGGCCGGTAACGCTTGCCAATCGGCGCTCCGTTCGCTACGTTATCGGGTGGCACTGGCGTCTCGCCAGTGTGAGACGAGGATCACGGTGGGTGGGCTGTGTCGAGTCGCGACAAGCGAGCGACGGCCCCAGCCACCCCGATTGAGCAAGACAAAAGGAACGAACCGCGATGATACACAACGTCCGACTGATTGGCCCGATGATCGTTGTGGCCGGGTGGATGGCCGGCGGATCGCAGGCGAGGGGGACGGAAGGCGAGTTGCGGCCGTTCGACCTCCAGGTCGCCGAGCAGATCGAAAAGCTCGATTCGCCCTCGACGAACATTCGAGCCGGAGCCGCCGAGGCCCTGGCCTATCTGCGGGCTTACACGGCGGCCGATGTGCTCGTGGCGGCATTGGACGATCCGCAGCCGAGGGTCCGACGCGAGGCCGTCATATCGCTGGCCTTTTGCGGCGGTCGTCGACACGTCGAGCCGCTGTTGCGGGCCATGGAAGATGACGATTGGGTCGTCCGTCAGGCCGCTTGGGTCTCGCTGACCAACCTCACCGGCATGGAGTGGCCGTACGATGCGCTGGCCGACGAACCGACTCGCCACGAGCAAGTTACCCAATGGCACGGCTGGTGGAATCGAGTCCCGGAAGATCGTCCGCCGACCGATGTATTGGCCTTGGCCGCTGACCAAGACAACAACGAACACCGCCTGCGGGCCGTTCGGGCACTCGGCGCATTGGGCGGCCATGGGGCGAGCGAAGCGATTCGCCGAGTCCTCGAAACACTACGACCGTTGGAATATCGCCGATTGACTTCGCTTCAGAAGCACTTGATGCAATCGTGCATTCGTGGCCTCGGCCGGCTGCGCGAGACCGAATCGTTGTCCGTGCTGGTCGGGTTGCTGGAAGACGCCGATTGGGCCCGATATGCCGCCGATGCCTTGGGAGACTTCGGCGACCGCGAAGCCGTCGGGCCGCTGATCGTTGCCTATCCGAAGTTCTCGCGCGATCTGAACCAGCGAACAAAGAACCCGGCCATGTGTCCGGCCGACGATCGATACTCGGGCGACAATACACAAGACCGTATGCACGAAACCCCCTATGCGATCGCCGTGGCACTGTCGCGATTGCCGTTGGATGATCCACGACACGTCGAGCCGCTGCGGGCCATCGTTCCCCAGCTCTTGGCCAATCTTCCGTCGGATTGGGACGGGGGGATGCTCTACGAGCCGGAATCCTATGAGCGGATTACCGCCCATTTGCTCGATCGGGCCGGATTGCGCCGGGCCGTTTGCAATGCGGCACTCAACGCGTCGGACGAGTCGGAAACCTGGCTCGACGGCAAGGCCGATACGACGGTCCTCGAAGGATCGCCGCCGCGGGACTATCTGCCGAAGTTGGCCAGAAAGATGTACGGCGACGTCCCCTATATGGGCCCATGGCTGCCGGCGTTTTGCGACGAGCGAGACGTTCCCCGGCTGATCGCCCAGCTGGACAATCCCAGCGGCTGGTTGCGAATCAATGCCGCCAAGGCCCTGATGTTCCTCGGCGACCGTCGTGCCGTCGAGCCGATTGCCCGGCGTCTGGCCGCTTCGCACACCGAAGCCGAGTATGGGTTCTCCGGGGTCTTGGAACACTCCGAATACGACGATCCGGCGCCCCGATGGCGCGAGGCCTTCGTTCGGGCATTGGGGCGGCTGGGGGCCAAGCAACACGACCGAATGTTGGTCGCGATTCTCAAGGATCCTCGCAACGTGGTCGACATCCAACACGCGGCGGCCCGGGCGCTGGACGAGTTGGATACGCAGGGAGCCATCGCCGCACTAAGGCGAGCCGAGTCCGACCATCCGTTGCACAGCATTCGCATGGTTGCCCGAGAGGCCCTATGGCGACGCGGCATCGCACCCATCCGACCGAGCGATAAAGGGGGACAGGCTACTTTAACCAAACAAAGTAGCCTGTCCCCCTTTAATATCCCGCCCGAGCCCGATATGTTTGTCTTCATCCGGGGTGAAAACGACAACGGCAGCGACTTCAACGGCCAAGCGGGTGTCGACCCTTGGCGTCAGACTTATTCGATCACCAACTCCGGGCCGACCTATCGACGGGGAGAGAATCTCTATCTGTTGCACCGGACGAATTCCGGCGTGAAGATCGAGCGGCTGACGCACTTCGACGACGGGTTCGTTGCCGACTGCGAGGTCTCGTGGGACGGCCGACGAGTGCTCTTCTCGCGCCGGCTCAACGGCGAAGCCCGCAACTATCGCGAAGTCCCCTACGACGAGGCTAAGCTGAAGCCTCGCGGCGAGCCGCTCTTGGGCGGTAAGGACGATCCCTGGTGGCACGTCTGGGAGATCGGCGTCGACGGGACCGGCTTGCGGCAGATCACGCAGGGCCCTTATCACGACGTTCAGGGGACCTATTTACCCGACGGGCGGATTGTCTTCTCGTCGAGCCGGATCGGGCTCCGCGACGAATATCACGGCTACCCGAGCATGGGCCTGTCGGTGATGAACGCCGACGGGAGCGACATTCACCCGATCGGTTTCAATCTGGGGGGCGACCGCGAGCCGGCCGTATTGGACGACGGACGGATCGTTTTCAGTCGGCTCGACAATTTCTATTCGCGGCTGAAGACGGAAATGACGTTGCAGGTCGCCATGCCCGACGGCACACGAAACTTCGCCGTCTATGGCCCCGAGCGGCGAGCCTATTGGCGGGAAGTTCACGAGGCCAATGCGGCTTGGGCCATGCGAGACGGATATGGCGGCACGCGGGACAATCGCAATCGCGTCTTGCGGCTAACCCAACCCCAGCCATTCGGCCCGGATCGAGTTATCTTCGCCTCGAGCGGCGGACTGGCTATCGCCGGACCGGGGCGCCATCGCGAGACCAAGATCCCCCACGACCGGAAATGGGCCGTCCTGTCGCCCTTTCCCCTGGGCAACGATCGTGTGCTATGCGCCGCCACCATCAAGCAGTTCCTCGTCGATGGGCAACTCGTTACGGCCGGAACCGATGCGTTCGAGCGATTAAGGAAGGGCCCCGAACTATTCCGTGCCGCGGTCAATATCGACCTGGGCCTCTATATCATGGAGGCAACAACCGGCCGGATGGAGCTGCTGTACAACGACCCCGAAACGGCCGAGTTCGACGCCCGGCCCGTCGCACCCCGGTCCCGTCCGCCGGTGCGAAGCGAGATGGCCCGGAGCAACGCGTTCACGGCTCGGCTGGTCTGCAATTCGGCGCTCAACTCGCGCGAGGAGCGCACGGAGCGGGGTAAGTTCATTCGCGTGATCGAGGGTCGCCCGGTCGTTTCTCGTCACGAAAACCAGAACAATCGGCCGACGAATCGGTGGAAGAACCACGGAGGGACATTCGCCCGAGTGCTCGGCACGGTGCCGCTGGCGGCCGACGGTTCGTTCCACGTCGAGGTGCCGGCCGACCGTTTGTTGCACTTGCAAGTCCTCGACGGCGATCGTCGCGTGGTGAACAACCAGATGTTTTGGCTCTACGCCCGACCCGGCGAGACCCGCAGTTGCATCGGCTGCCACGAGGCGCCCGACACGGCGCAGTTATCCAATCGTTTCCCAGCCGCCGCGGCAGTCGAGCCGGTCAAGTGCCTGCCGACCGGCGGCGAGTTTTCCTACCGAGCCAAGGCCTGGCTCAAGGGCATCCTCCCCGACGAATGCGAAGAGCGAACCCGAACCGTCCGAGCCGTCAATTTGATCGGGCGGTATTGATCGGCTGCATGGGGGGTTATCTACTAACCAGTTGTTTTAGCCTGGATACCAACGTTCACGAAGCTCTGTCTTGACGATGTCGCCGGACGGCGGTTGCGTCGACTTGGCTAGGTGCCGACGGCCGGGCATTACACGGCCCCGTACCGGCCCCGTACAACGCCCCGGCCCCATGCAGCCGACCTGGGAATCGCATCACTCTGCATCGATGCCCGTCTTGCGGCCTCGACGTGCCAACAGTCCGACAAGGAGGCTACATGCCAATAACGCTAGCACACCCGGCTCGGGAACTTGGCCGCCGGCTGCGGGGGCGCCGGGCGTCAGGTTCAGGTCCGCATCGCCCGGCTGAAGGTCGAACGCTACCGTTGCGGTCAGCCTGCAGTCGGCGTAGGTCAGGCTGCCCTCGGGCAGGTAGCCTTTGAACCCTTCGACGATGGCGAATTCGTTTGTGAGGCCCGTCGCCAGGACGTACTCGACCGCGTGGAACGTATTGCCCGGGCCGCCGAGCGGATTCAGTACCAGCTTCGGTTTCGAACCTTCTTCCGGGTCGCGCAGCGTGAGTGAGCCGGCGACTGTTATCATGCCGGCATATTCGATGGTTCCGCTGCCGCCGCGTCGGGCGGCCTGGATCTGGGACGCGTCGCCATACGAACTGGAACGGCGAAAGATAGTGTTGTCGGTACCCTGTTCGTTTGCCAGCTCGATGATGTGGGCGTTGTTGATGCCGTCCATCCTGACTCAGCCTGTGATCGTCACTCCACCGGAGAAGTCGTTGAATCAGTCGGGCAGATCGATGTAGACATTGCCGTCGAAGTGCATGGCGTCGCCGACTTGGCCGTCTTCAAAGAAAGAGGTCGTGCCGGTTCCCATGATATGGCCGTTGTAGGTGCCGGTGCTATCTGCCAAGGTGGTGGCACCATCGGCTTCGTCAAACGTCCAATGGGCGATGGCCCCGGCGACCGCGCCGGATTCGCCGATGGAGACAATGCCGTCGGTCAGCGCGATATCGGCCGACGTGGCGAGATTGAGACACGCCAGTTGCGTGTCAGTCTTAGGAATTGGGGTTGCCTGAAATCGGATAATAGTCGAATCTTCCACGAACTCAAGGAGGATTCGATGAACAAGAAGTATATCGTACGGCTGTCCAAGAAGGAACGGGAAGAACTGTCAGACGTGCTCAAGAGGCTCAAGGGGTCATCGCGATGCGTTCACCCTCGATCGCTCGCGAGATAGCATCCAGCGAAGGGACATCGCGGTTCCGCGCAAGGACTCCGATGGCAACACCCCGGACCGTGGTCGGGATCATTCGCAGGGCTTGGGTCCCGTCGTGGGCGTTCGACAAGAGAACGTAGGGCTGGACCACGTCGTCGCCGACCCGATACTCCTTGGGGATGCGGGCCAACATCCAGATCCGCTTGCCCTGCCGCAGCGCGCCGGCCGTTTCGTACATGGCCAGCTTTTCGCCGACCAGCGTGTCCATGAAGTCGAATGCCTCGACGTTCTGGAAGACGCGGTAGGTCTTGCCGACCACGCCGAGAACCGAGTGCGTGTCCGAGCGGACGTTGGCGACCCGGCTCGGGACGTCGACGGTCGGTAGGTCGATATGCTCGACCCCGTAGGCTCGCATCGGCCATTACTCGACGGTCCAATCCAGTTCGGTCAGTTGGATCGCCTCGGCGCTGGTGGCGGCCGTCGAGATGACCTTTCCCAGGTCGTGCCAGGCGGGCGTTCCGGTAACGAAGCAGGCGGCCTTGTCGGTTCCTCGGCTCATGTCGATTTCGTGTGACATCTTCTTTTCTCCCGGGCTGAGTGAAAGTAGTACGGGTGGCGTGCCCCCCCCGTCTACTACTAGTGTCGCACGGACGGGTGGGAAGTAAATAGCCCGACTTGGTTATCCCGCGAGATACCCGGAAGTGGACACGGAAGCCCTTGCCGAGCTTGGGCTTTCGTGGACGAGAATTTCCCGTTATTCCGTCGGGATGGGGTAGTAGGCGTAGGGACATTGGCCCCGGCCGTGGCCTTCGCGGCGGATTGCGCCGGCGGCGGTAAGTTCGGCAAGTTGTGCCCGGGCGGTGCCCGTGGCGATGCCCGTATGGCGAGCGATCAGGCCGACGGTCGCGCCGGGGTATCGGGCGAGAACTTGCACGACGGACGGGTGGGCGTCTCGGCCGTCATCGGCAAGTAGCGGTCCCGAAATCCCTTCTCGGCCTCCGCGTGGATCCGAAACCGTGGATGTCGGCCCGACAGGTCGATCGCGAACGGGGCTTCCTCGTTCCATGACAGGATCGTCGATTCCTCCAGCCGAACGCCGGAAAGCCACAGCCCCTTGAGGTATCGCTGCCAGTCGCCGGGATCGCGAGGACGTACGGCCGGAACGGCTTGGAGCATCCGCTCGAATTCCTCACCGGCGATCGGCCGACCTCGCATGAGCTTTCGTCCCTTCACGCGCTTCGGGGAATGCATGTCGGGGACCTCGGCCATCATCCCGACGGATACGGCCCAACTAAACGCCGCGCGAAGGCTCCGTAAGTGGGCCGACCACCCGCTCGAAGTGGTTCATCGCGGAAGAGGCCGCGTCTTGCGTCTTCTTGGCCAGCGTCGATAGCTTCTCGTCTTCGTATCGCTCGCGGAACTCGTCCCACGTTACTCGGTTCGGTGCCTGATATCGGCCCGAGTTGAGTTCGTCCTGCCAGACCGCCGCTTTCCGCTCGGTCGCTCGTCGGTTGTTCGTGCCGGTCGATCGGGCGTGGCGTCTGCCCGTGACCGGGTCCTGGTATCGCATCATCAGGAACGGCCGGTTGAGGCCGTAGATGCACACGGTGACTTCAATCTCGTTGGCGATCATAGCATCGATCCTCTTCAGTAGGAGCCACACCGGTGGGTGAGCTACCGACTCTCACGCCGCCGACCGTGGCGAAGGTTCTGGATTACAACACGAGTGGGCTGGCGGTGACCAGGAGGCTGCGATCCCATTTCACCATCCCGCGGCCTGCAACTTCTTCTCCTGGTTGTACGCCCGGCGGCACCGCCATTCGGGCCAGTCCGAGAAGGCTCCCGAAACGACCAACTTGCCGTCCCGGGCAGCCACGGAGCGGGCAATGTTGTTCGAGATGTTTCGAAAGCTCAGCTTGTCGTTGTCCCTCATCCGGACGATCGTCTGCATGACCGCACGCATCTTCGCGTCGACGGGTAGGTCGATCTTCCGGCCTTGCTTGTCGACCGTCCGGATGCATCCCATCGGAGGCTTCGCGCCGGTCGGACGGCCCTCGGCCTGCAATCTCGCGGTAACGGCTTTCCGCTGGGCCGATTGCTGTTCCCGCTGCTTCTGCTCGAAGTGCGCAGTCACGACCGCTCGCTGCTCCGGTGTGGTTGCGGGGAGTGTGACAATCGAGGGGCAGTTGGCCTACATGCCAGTTGCAGCAGAGGCAGAAGGCAAACCTCTGTCGGCCACGGGTGAAGTTTCTCTGGCTCCTGGGAGCACGCTGAAATTCATTGTCGACGGCGCCACCTACACCGACACGACATTGACCGTGACGATCGACCTGAACCTCAACCAGGGCGACGCCAACCTCAGCGGCGGGACCGACGTTGTCGACTTCAACATCTGGAACACCAACAAGTTCACCAACGGAACCGACTGGGGCAGTGGCGACTTCAACGGCGACGGCACGACATCACCGTCGACTCCGTGCCCTTTCAAGACAAGGATATCGGCATTTCAGTCGACGAGGACGAGTTGACCAACAACGAAGACTACGAGAGCTACGATCCGCAGTGGGAGTCCGGAGAGCCGCCGAACGATGATGGTGGACGATCGGTCAAGTTCTGATCAAGAATCTCGCACGGATAAAGGACGGCAAGGAGCTGTTTGCTGGAAACAGAACGGAAGTGACTTGTAACGGTAACTCCACTGTTGCTCACCGGGGTGTTGGGTGGGTACTCAACCATGAGGGCCATCGGATGCCAGTCCATGCGGCACTCATTGCCGGCATCACCGGGCTACTGAGCGTCACTCCACCGCCGGAGCTGGAGAGTGCTGGCTAACCAAGGCCGAGGACAAAACATGCTCGACACACGCCGACTCAACCTTCGGTCGACCGCGTTTCACGAGGCCGGCCACGCCGTCAGTGCAGTGCTGAACTGCATCCCATTCAGCCGAGTTTGGATACTACAGCGCAAAGACGGCTACCCACCGCCCCAAGGCGTTCCGCTTGGGCAAGTCACGAGGACCACGCCGGTCAACAAGCCGGACGTTACCGGCAATCTCGACCAAGCCAAGGTTGAGGCGGTCCAGGCGTTGACGGGGCCGATTGCTGAGTGTATGGCGTACGAAGGCATGACTCCAGACTGGCAGACCAACCAGGACGACCTCTTCACCGCGAGAAGCTTCATCCGGTTCGCGATCATTCCCTTCACGATCTCCAACGGGAACGCCACGTTCGCGGAGGCTGACCTGAGACGGGCAGAGGCCGAGATGAAGCACCTCCTCGAGGAGTGTTGCCAGGAGGCCGAGAAGCTGGTGGACGAGCACCGGAACGCTATCACGAAGGTGGCAGACGCTCTGCTCGCCCAGTGAGAGCTGACGGCCGACGGAGTGAAAGGGCTGTGTGAATAGAAGACCGCAGTCGATTTACTACGCCCAGCGGAGCACTTCTTCGGTCGCCGGCAGGTACTGGCACTCGACGCCTCGGTGATACCTCGAGGGTCGTTGTGAGAGCCAGTCAAATCGTCTGATGCATCCTGTTGCTCGCGTCGGTGTTCGCAACCGACGTAGGAAACGGCAATTCACGAAGTGCATTCCGTGGCGCACGCCGACGCGTTGTTCGAGAGCCAGGGACCTTCACACGTCCCCTCGGAATTACAGTATCTTGTCGATCGTAAGACACTGTTGTCAATCGCGGCTATGGGTTCCCTCTCAGAGGGAGTTGTATTGGGGCGAATGGCCCTTACCTAGCTTAACACGGTTTGAGGTGAAACAATCCGGGGCGGACGCAAATGTCGATCCTCTTTCAGGGAGATTTGCGCGTGGGTGAGGCTGCCTATCTTGACTGCCTTTTTTCGTGAAACATCCGCCGGGGACAAGGTTACTATACCCGGAATCCGAAAGGGGTCACCCCCGGGGCCGGGTCTAGGGCGTCTATGTCATGGCCTGACTGTTGTCCTTCTTCGCCGTTCATGCCACGCAATCACTCGACTCGCCGCGGCTGTCCACTCTCATCCGGCGATGACATGCCACCCGTAACGGGATGGAAAGAAGCGA
>SDBT01004483.1_pt1 | contig 23690 bp, 16 predicted proteins | sample 2277101 | NCBI WGS metagenome assembly SDBT01 (sample SAMN10404973, study PRJNA504765) | marine sediment metagenome | isolation source: marine sediment core GS10_PC15, 103 cmbsf | place: Arctic Ocean: Southern Knipovich Ridge | collected 2010 | reverse complement strand
CACCGCTCCTCTGGCGTCAAACTTCTCTCGGTGCATGCTGCGGCCGGGTGATTTTTTAATTGCTGCAAACTTCTCTTGATTAAAGAACTTGCTTATCTCCTGGTGATATTGAGAGCTTGTGTGACGTATCAGAGCATCTGTCAATGGATTCGGATCTCCCTTTACCCACGTTTTCAACAGGCTGCGAAACTCCTGAATGCTGTCGAAACCCACTCTGCGCCAGTTGAGGTCACGAATCGTTTGCTCCTTGATATTCCAGCTCTGGCTGACCTCTTTGATTGCCTCAAGGTGTGCCTTGTCGATATCGTACGTCCTCGAATACTTAAACCAAAACCGCGACAAAATTTCCAGAATCTGGCTTATACTGTTCGATCGTAACCCCGGCGATGACATTTCTAAACTCCTCCAATCTAATAAAACTTATAATTCTTACGTTCAATTAGTATTTTAAGAATAAACATGTAATAAGTCAAGTCTTTTCTTTCAAACCCCGGCCAGGATTCAATCACTCATAGTGCCTTAAGATCCCGAAAAACTAATGTAACAAAGAAGGATATGAAAAAGCGGAATGGTGCAAAATTGGTAAACAGCCCTGTTCTGTCAACAGCCAAAGACGATTCTCAAGAAAAATACGTAGTCACCACAATAGAAATTCTGCCGATCGATCTGGTAAACTAACGATAGTGTTCACTATCTTATAGCTCTTGCTTTCTTCAGATTTCCTTACTCCTGAGAGCAGGGGCTTTTTTATCGTTATTCCATAATGTGAAATTATTTTTGTCACCCTGCCATAAAAAGCCAAAAATCGGGGTCAACTCAAGGAAATTACGTAGTCACCACAATTGACAGCTATGGGTTCTGCTGGTATTTTGATGTTTTCAGGCTTTGTTTTCGGAGTAGCAGGGCCCCAGATAAACCAACTTGATTTTACAGCATTTAATGTTATGGAGAAGTGGTGAGAGAAATGTGTTCTTTATTTCGCACTTGGCTTTCCTATTTGGAGACTCATTGTGTTGTGGCTGGGACTTTCATAATGAATAACACAAAAAACTAATGCTAAGCTTTTCTAAACGTCTTTAAGGAGGTAGAAAAATGAGAAATGTATTTTCCTTTTGTTCGCTAATAGTGGTTTTATTTGGGTGTTTTCTACCTGGATTGCATGCAGAGGCTTACGAGGTAAAGAATTTAACTAAACTAACAAACGGCCCCATACAAGAAGCCGAATCTGTCTTCAATACAGGTGGCACGAAGATTGTCTACCGATACCTTCATCCTCCCTATTCGTGGGCAAACTGTGATATTTGGGTCATGAATATAGATGGTTCTGGTAAGACCCAGATTACAACAGATTCACGAGGAGAGTTTAACCCGCGGTTTGCCCCGGATGGCCAGATAACTTATACTAAAGAGTTCGGCAGCAATGATTACGACTTGTGGATAGTTAACGCAGATGGTTCGAGCCCACAAGAGCTTATTGGAGGTTCATACAGACAACAGAATTGCCGCTGGCATCCGAATGGAAACAAAATCGTGTATGAGAGTGAGTACAAATGGGCAGGTCCTACAGAAATTTGGACTGCCAATCCAGATGGCACCGGTAAAACTAAATTGACTGACCATGCCGCTGATGGTTATGGGCAGAATAGCCCTGTCTATTCACGTTCAGGCAATTTAATTGCCTACGCAAATTACGCCACTAGCAGTGCAAACGAAAAAATCTGGGTAATGAATTCTGATGGGTCCGGAAAACGACAAGTGACCTTTGGTTCAGAAGGTCATAATCCAAGGTTTTGGTGGCCGGATGACTCAATGATAGGATATATCCAAGGAGGCGATTTGTGGTTACATAATCTTTCAACAGGCACTGATGAGTTGCTACCAGTAATAAGCGGAGACATTGGTTTTTGTGATTTATCACCTGATGGTACCAAGCTCGTATTTGAAGCACCGGATGGTCATATTTGGATTGGGGATGTGACTTCTGAGCCGCCTGTGCCAGAACTCGTAGCCATTTGGTCAGGGCCAGGGCCTGGGTCAGAAGCGCTAGATGTGACAATGGGGGAGAAATACAGGATAAATGTGTCACTCTTCGCGGAGACATCGTGGCCAGGTGGGACAGTACGGCTTAGGCTTGAGGAGACAGCTTACTACTGGTCTGACGACAAGTGGAATCAAGGCAACGAAGATGATCTTAATGATACTGCACTATGGAAGTGCTACATGTACCCCTCCCCATTTGGAGATGGTGCTCCAGTCCTTATTGACGAAGACTACGATATCGGCAGTGAAGATATCGAACTCTACTTACCACCTGGTGGTGGTGTGTTGCCGGTCGCGAATCTATATTTTGAAGGTTCACACAAATGGGCGTGGATCCGGCCATGGAGTATGCTACGCATAGTTGATTCGGTACTATCTACTGCGCTTGATGAACTTGTCCCAGGTATTTCGCTGTTCCTATCATTGGGAGCATATCAAAGTATGATTGATGAGAGCGTTCTAAGCGTGGACTATTACTATGAAGGTTTCTGTGACGACCGTCAGAACCCCTACTTCGGTGGAGTAGCCCATGTACATGTGCCCGAGTGGAAAAAGTTTGCTCTAGCCGAGTCAACCGGCTTCGCAATTACAGCGTCTCCCTTCTCCACACTGGCATTAGGGATCATACGGTATGGTGGAGGAGAAATACAGTTAGGAAATCCCATAGTCGTAAAGGCACTCGCTAGCCAAGCCTTGCTCCTTGGGGGTTCCCAATTGTGGTACATTCTTGCCGCGGATCCACCGGATATGGACTATGAAACCATGGCTGTGCCGGTCCCTCTATCGACACTTGGAGCATTAAAGGCTCCTCGTGCGGCAGAGTTGGAGGCGACAATCCGAGCCTTGAAGGAGTCCTTGGAGAAGTGGGAGGGCGCAAGAATCTCTGGCGCTGTCGAATGGCAGGCTATTCAGTTGGCTGCCGCACGATATTTTGCGCAGACCGCCAGAGACATACTCTACGATCTGGCCACGTTTTGGGAAGACGCTATCTCCGATTTGCCTGCCCCTACGCCGGAGCAGATACAGCTTGCCCGCAACTGGGTCGAGGAAAACGGGCTACCCACAATTGAAACGGACATTCTCTATGCACTTGGCTACACGTCGGACGACATCGAAGAATTGACGCAGATGATCATTTCAATTGACGATACATACTTCGAGCAGACCTACAAGCTTCCTGCTCTTCTCAAGATGTGCGCTGAAGGATTACAACAATTCGAAAGTGCACTTCCGGATTTTCCGCAAGATGTGGACGTAGCTACGGTCAATCTTGGGCCAAGTGTTCTCAATATGAAAAGTGCGGGTAAGTGGGTTACTTTATACATTGAGCCTCCTGAAGGGCATGATGTTTCGGAGATTGATTTTAGTTCCCTGAAGCTCCAGAATAGCATCGATGTTGAAGGTCAGCCGACCGAAAGCGGTGACTATGACAACGATGGTATCCCTGATTTGATGGTCAAATTTGACCGCCAAGAGCTTATCGAAATCCTTGGGCCGGGGGATCAGATAGTTACCTTAACAGGGCAATTATCCGACGGGTCACCGCTGAATGGGATTGACACAATCCGGGTCCTGACCAGTAAGGACAATAAGGGCAATAAGGGCAGTAAAAAGGCAGCATCAGGATTTAATATGGCCGGGACGGAAGAGAACCTGGAGCAAACAGACGATGATGCAGCATCTGAGGCGTTTAATCCAGAAGAAGCTATTGTCTTTATGCTTTTTGAAGCCGGTACGATAATCGATAAGCTTGGTCCAGAAAGCTGTAAAAACAAAAAATCGGGTTTTGAATTGGCATGTGCTATAGATGATGTATTTACAATGCTCGATGCGGGTATGTACTCCGAAGCGCTGGCCGTACTTGAAACTGACATTCTGGATAGGACAGATGGCTGTGCCAACATCGGCAAGCCGGACAAAAACGACTGGATAACGAGCTTTGAAGGACAAGCGTTGGTCTATCCTCTTGTATTAGAGACCATCGAGCTACTGGAGAGCCTCATGTAACGTTTGTGTAAAAAACGAAACCAAAAGGGCTGTGAGGATTCTGCTTGCGGCCCTTTTGTTCTTCCAGCCCACAGAATCTCACAGCGTAGCCCTCAGACGTCTTCTGCGCTCGCAGAATAGACGATCTCGATGTTGTCTCACTTATTTGCCTTTCGATATATTTTTTACCCCTAACAATTTTTACAGAAGTTTACTCTTTGCTAAAACTCCGGGATGGGACAAAAACTGGATTCCCGCCTTCGCGGGAATGACAGTGCTTCGCGGGAACTAATTCCAATTGGTATCAGTCCTATCCTGCAATCCCCGCTTTTGCGGAGGGCGGAGTTAGAATTCCTGTTATCCCGATACCCTATCGAGCTTTTCTCTTGCTTGTTGTTGCGTGGAAGATTAAAATCCCGCTCTTATGAAGAGGGCAAGTATTGTTAGTGTTGGTAATGAGATTCTTTCCGGGCAGACGGTGGATACTAATGCTGCGCATTTGAGCGCTGAACTGCTTTCAATTGGTGTGCCGGTTGTTAGCTCTTATACCGTCGGCGATGATATCGAGCGGATTGTGCGGGGATTGAGCCTGGCGAGTGCCGATGCTGATGTGATTCTGATAACCGGGGGATTGGGGCCTACCGATGATGATTTAACACGCCAGGCGTTAGCAAAATTTCTCGGCGTCGAATTGGAATTGCAGGACGAACGTGTCGAGGGCGTCCCGCCCTCGAATCGCGGGCAGGATGCCCGCGACACGCGTTTCTCCGGCCGGGATCGACAAATGCCCCGGAGAAATAACATTCAGGCCTATATCCCCGCCGGGGCAAAAGCTTTGGCGAATATCGGTACTGCTCTGGGGATTATGGCCGAATCGGAGGGTAAATTATTTTTTGCTTTGCCGGGTGTACCGATGGAAATGAGGCGGATGTTCGCCGAATCGGTCCGTCCCGAGATCGAGCGATTCGCGGGCGGTCAGGCCGTGGTGGTAAAGAAATTAAAATGCTTCGGGGCGGGAGAGTCGACAATCGCCGAACTGCTCGGTACAATGATGCAGCGCGGCAGGAATCCTTTGATTAACTGCACAGCTTCGTCCGGCATCATTACGCTGCATATCATCGCTTCTTCTGATGACAAAGAAAAGGCCGAGCAGATGGCCGAAAAAGATGAAAAATTGCTGCAAAGCACGCTCGGAGAGCTTATTTACGGTGTTGGAGACCAGTCTCTGGCCGAGGTTGTGGGCGAAAAATTAGCTCAGCAGGGAAAAACTATCGCCGTAGCGGAATCCTGCACGGGCGGATTATTAGCGAAGCTCTTGACAGATATCCCCGGATCGAGTAAATATTTTACTTACGGCTGGATTACTTACAGCAACGAGGCCAAAATCGGCGAACTCGGCGTACCTGCCGAGTTGATTCAGGAGTATGGGGCCGTGAGCGAGCAGGTCGCCCGGGCTATGGCCATTGGCGCCAGGAAAAAAGCCCGTACAGATTATGCAATTAGCATAACCGGCATAGCCGGTCCGGCAGGCGGAACCGAACAAAAGCCCGTTGGCCTTGTATATATAAGTGTGGATTCAGAAAATGGATGTGATACTAAACACTGTTTTTTCTATCATGGCAGGCAGTTCATACGACTTCGAGCAGCGCAGACTGTGCTAAACATCCTCCGTTTAAAATTGAACATTTGATTGACTAACTGCGCCGGAAATGTTATAATTGATTTTCCTGGGGTACGCAGAACTTTGAGGAGAACATGGCTAAAAAACGCAGGCGTTTGGGTGAAATACTTTACAAGGCCGGGTTGGTAAAAAAGGAAGCTCTTATCGAGGCCATTAAGGCTTCAAAGAGCAATCACAAGCGGCTCGGTGAGATACTGCTCGAAAAAGGCCTGGTAGATGAAGAAAATCTTACCAAAGCGATCGCCAAGCAATTTGGATTGGAATACATAGATCCGGACAAGGCCACTATCTCACCCGATGCTGCGAAAGCTATTCCGGAAGAACTCATCAAGAAGCACAATATCATCCCCATGGATATGAGTAACGGCAAATTGAAATTGATTATCAGCGACCCGTTGGATCTGGAGATGATGGACGCTATTCGTTTTCGCCTGAACACCGATCCCGAGTGTTATCTTGCAAGTCCAACGAAGATTAGTTCCTACTTAGATGATTCCTTAAGCGAGGTAGTAAGCGAAGACAACGACAGGCTGAGACATAGTATTGATGCAACTGCCGCCGAGCTTGCCGAAGCCGGTGACGAGTTAGAGGCGGAAACACTCCGTGCTCAAGGCGCCGACCCCGATGATGATGCTCCGATTATCAGGCTGGTGAACCTTATCATTGATAACGCTTACTATATGCGGGCCAGCGATATTCACATTGAGCCAATGTCCGACAGGGTCCGTGTAAGATATCGTGTCGATGGTGTCTGTTTGGAACGGGACAATATTCCCAAGAACATGCAGGCACCGCTGGTTACCCGTTTCAAAATCCTTTCCGGCATGGACATTGCCGAAAAAAGGCTGCCGCAGGATGGTCGTATCAAGCGTGAGATCGGAGGCCAGGACATCGATTTTCGTGTCTCGTCTTTGCCGGGCAATCACGGGCCGAGTGTGGTGCTTCGAATTTTGCGCCCGGACGCAGTTAATATCGGCATCGAATCATTGGGTTTCGAGCAGGAAAATTATGAGCAATTCAAGCGTATAATCAAGAGGCCGAACGGCATCTTTCTGGTTACGGGCCCGACCGGTAGCGGAAAAACCACAACGTTGTATGCCGCGCTGCAGGAGCTTAATAAGCCGGACAAGAAAATCATAACCGCTGAAGATCCGGTGGAATACAATTTCGCCGGGATGAATCAGTGCCAGGTTAGAGATGAGATCGATTTGTCGTTCGATAAGATTCTCAGAGCAATGCTCAGGCAAGCCCCCAATATCATACTGATCGGCGAAATTCGAGACGGCGTCGTGGCGGATATCGCTATCCAGGCGGCACTTACAGGACACCTTGTTTTCAGCACGCTGCATACAAATGATGCCCCGAGCGCAATTACACGTTTGATTGATATGGGTGTTAAGCCGTTCCTTGTGGCAAGCTCGATACAGGCTATTATGGCGCAGAGGCTTGTGAGAGTCATCTGTAAAAAATGCAAAGCGGTCGATGAAAATCTGAACATGGATCATATGCAATCACTTGGTATTGCGCCGGAGGATATCAAAAAACATCCGCCTCAAAAGGGGGCTGGATGCAGTCAGTGTCAGAATACCGGTTACAAAGGTCGAATCGCTATATTTGAGATGTTTGAAATGAACAATGAAATCAGAGAGCTGGCCTTCACAAAAGCGCCTACGACCGAACTGAGAAAAGCAGCGAAAGCCAGTGGTATGAGGACATTGATGGAAGATGGAAAGCTCAAAATATTCAAAGGAACAACGACACCTGCTGAAGTGGTGAGAATTACCCAGACAGAAGGTGCGGCAGTAGATTAAACTAAATGTAGTTATTGAGGATTTTTTCATGTCGACCGTAAACATGGACAGGTTATTGCAGGCCTGTGTTGCGCAGGGGGGTTCAGATATACATCTTACTACCAACCGGCCGCCGGTATTGAGAATAGATGGCTCGCTTAGGTCTCTGGAAACCAAAGTTCTCGAGCCTGACGATACTGCGGCTTTGATGAGAAGTATTACACCCGACCGGAACCAGCAGGAGCTTCAGGAAGAAGGCGGCACAGACTATGGTTTTGCATTTGGCGATGCAGGCCGATTTCGTGTCTCTGTATTTCGCCAAAAGGGCAATCTCGCAATGGTCCTTCGTCTTATCCCGTCGAAGATTCTGACCTTTGAGGAAATAGGCTTACCGAAAATTTGCCAGGCTTTGTGCCGCAGGCCGCGAGGAATGTTCCTGGTTACAGGCCCGACCGGAAGCGGCAAAACGACCACCCTCGCTACGATGATAAACTATATTAACGAAAACTTCGACCGCCATATTATAACCATTGAAGAGCCGATAGAATATTACCACGACCACAAAAAATCAATCATTAACCAGCGGTCCGTCGGTGTCGATGTTCCAAGTTTTGGCGAGGCGTTAAGACGTGTTTTAAGAATGGATCCGGATGTGATTCTCGTCGGCGAATTGCGAGACCTTGAAACAATCGAGGCGGCCGTAAGGGCCGCTGAAACCGGCCACCTTGTCTTCAGCACAGTCCATACTACAAGCGCCGCCGGAACAATTACCAGGCTGATTGACGTGTTTCCCGTGAACCAGCAGGAGCAGATTCGCATCCAGTTAAGCAGCAATTTGATCGCCGTGCTCAGTCAGGCCCTTTGTCCTTTGGCTACCGGCAGAGGAAGAGTCGCCGCTTATGAGTTTATGGTAGTAACCCCGGCTATCGCCAACCTTATCCGCGAGAACAAAACGTACCGAATCGATTCCAGCATTCAAACCGGCAGGAAGCTCGGCATGCAGCTCCTCGACGAGCATCTCTGGCGGCTTTATGATGCCGGCACAATCACATTGGAGGAGATGCTCGACAAAGGCCGTCAGCCGGGCGCGTTGCAGGACAAGGCCACGGCCAAAATAGATGCCTTAAAAGGAAAACACAAGCACAAGAAGAAAGCCGCACAGAAGGCAATGGATGATATGGGAACAATTCTAAGGTCCTAATCACCATAGTAGTTCATCATTAGCGAATAGTTTAGCCCCGCAATTTATTGCGGGGTTTTTTCTTGACGAGTCATAACCGCGGATTACGCGGAAAAAATAATAAATAATAAATAGTTCACCCCATGAGATAGCTTGTCCCTTAGGGAGGCAAGGCCGCCATCTCACGGGGTAAATAGTAAATTTATGGCTAAGCTATGACAAATCGGTGTCTGACACCTTTATTTTTCCACGGTGCCAATGTCAGTGGCGATCCTTGACATCAAATTTCATCTTCAAAAACCGTGGGCGATAAATGCGAGCGTCCCGCGCCATTTGCCCGAAATCAGTAGAACCGCAGACATAAGTAATTATCAGCTCATCCGGCCCGGAAAGCTCCTGGTGGCCTTTGCCAGCATAACAAAAATATGTTCTGTGCAATTTGTATTCCGGGCATTTGTAAACCTTATACGGCTTGCTCCATGGCCCAACTGGTGTATCCGAAACTCTCATCATTATATTCGCCGACATCCCATACTCGGTATAAATAGCCACATACTTTTTTATCGCCGGCTGGAAACTTACCGAACACTCCGCTCCCGCCCCGTCAAATAAACCGCTTACCTTATTAAAATCCGCTCCCCAGTCGGTTCCGTTCCAGAACCGCCATTTTTCAAAATCGGCAATTTTGTCCGGCGGTACTCGTGCAGCTATCATACTCCGGCCGCCCATCCCCTTCTTCCAGTCCTCGTCGTTTCCATAGATATAGACAAAGTCCCCATCTCTCATAACAGCCACGCCGAAATTTAAATCGCCGTTCTTTGAGTACCGTCCGAACGGAACCTTGTATTGTTTGACCCGCCATTTAAGCGGCTCATCCTGCGGATTATCCACCACCACTAACCACATTGCAATGGGTACACCCTCTTCAACGATCTGATCAAGAAACAAATAAAGCTTCCCATCGGCCACTATGCCGTGAGATATCCAGAAGCCCCCGACACCGTCGGCAGGCGTGATAAAAGCAGCCGGTTTTCCATCTTCTGTTGTCTGCCAGAAAAACCTTACAGATGCTGTTGACGGGTCTTTGCCGTTCTGAAGTGCAATTGTGTTATTTATCATCGTTGCATCTTTATGCTGACCATCGACTATGTTACCAATCCATGTATCCATATATAACCAGAGCGTTACCGCATCGCTTAACGCCACAGAGTGTGCTCCATCCGCGCCTGTCCAGCCCTTTTCTTGGGTGAACAGGGCGTCGTACTGCTGCATTGGCTCAACTGAATACTTCGCCTCAAGGGCACCGTGCTTTATCTGCCCAGCCCCACCATCTAAAGCCTGACGTTTCAACTCGATTGGCGGAAGCTGTTCCAGTCGTTGTCGCAGCGATGGGCCTTTGAGCTTGGCTATTTCGAGCATCTCGTCTCCCATGGCGATGCGCAAGCGCAGCATCGGTTCGGTCTGCTCGATCCAGATGAGCATGTCGGGCATGTGGACGTTCTTGCCGTCTACGAGCTGAACGGCCCCGCGGAAGACAGCCCAGAATCGCGCCTGCTCCAGGTGGACCAGGACGGCCCGGTAATTCTTGGGACCGTAGGCGTCAGACCAGATGAGGTCATAGGACTTGTCGTTGGCTATACTTGTCAGATACCCTTCGGTGTCGGACCAGTCGCCAACCAGGGCGTTGTCGAACTGAACGGCCTGGGCCGGACACAGCGGTCCAAGGCGGACGAATTCCTCCGGGGTGCCGAATCCCTCATCCATGCGAGCCAGCTTGACCACAAACTTCTGCAGGTCCTTGGTGTCCGCGGTCAACACCAATTGATCTCCCTCATCCATTTTCTCGTGCCGGATACATACCGGATCCTCCTTGATCATCGTGGAGATAGTGTCGGAATTGGTGACAGCCAGCTTGAGTTGCGGCTCGATCGAATCCACCTTCCAGAACAAATGACCGGGGATCAGGTGACTCTTGTAGACGTCGTGCATGGTCGGATCCGTGATCTCGCCGGGAAATACGTCCATGAACAGCATCCCTTCCAGGCGGACCAGGTGCGCAACAAACAGCCCCGTTTTGTCATCATTGTCCACCACGACCAGCTTGTAGCTTCTCCCCTCGCCTTGCTCGAACGTCAACACATTCGTCCACACGTCATTTCCCTGGGCCCATCGGCCGAGCAGCCTCGGATCGAAGGTGACCGTATCGTCGTCATACAGCCGATGGAGAGACGGTATGCAGCCCATCAGGAACACCGCCAGAAGACCGAAACCGATGCGTTGTATCCTCATATTAGTCCCCTTTCTACAGTCTTTGGGTTTCCCAAACAGTATGTACTCCAAGTGAGTTTATTCGGGACAGTCAACCCTTTTCTGTTATCCTAGTTTTATTCCTTAAATCGTAAATAGTAAATCGAAAATCGTCAATGACAAAGGCTGTCCCTGGTTTTTCTAAATTTTACCCTCAAGTGGAAGAATCTCTATCTTTCGGAACTCTACGGGATGGCTCTCAGCTTGAAGGGAAATGTAACCTTCGGACAGCAACTTATTCTCGCTCTTGATAAGCTTCTGAGCATCCCGGTCCTTCTCATCAAGCTGCGGCCTCTCGTATTCCAGAACGACCTGGCCGTTAATAACGTGCTTGATGAGATCGTCGCCGTGGACCTCAACCTCGGCCTTGACCCATTGGTCGCCGTGATATGTTTTTGAACGAGATGAAACGCAGTGCTGCGTAACAAGCTGATTGTCCATTACGACGTTCGTGCCGGGAGTGCACAGATTACCGGTCGAGCGCTTGTCCTTGCCATTGCCTCCAAGCAACTGAACTTCAATGGAAACTGGAAAATCCTGGTCCTTTCTCATGCTCTCGGGCGACTGACAATGCAGCATAATTCCGTTGTTTCTAAACGCCCACCCCGGGCCTCCGGGCGTTTGATCTCCCACGAATCGATATTCAAGCCGCAAACGATAGTGTGAGAATTTCTCCTCATAGAAGATGTGCCCGAATTTACCGCCGAACTTATCGTACTTATCGTAACAAACTTTCATGACCCCATCTTCGGCCCGAAAAGTTTTGCCGTAATTGTCATTCAATTCGTAGCCCGTGATCTTGACCTTCCAGCCATCGAGATTCTTGCCGTTGAAAAGTTTGATCCACGGCTTCCCGGCAGGCTGGTTCGGTTCTGCCGCATAGCTGCAAATTGCGCTTATCAGAACAAAGACCAAAATCATTAAAATACTCTGCCGATACATCCTGCCTGACAATAGATTCTTACTTTGAAGTTGCCTGTTCATCATTTTAAATTCTCCTAAGTTGGCTTAACTATAGTCAATCGTATTTCGTAAATAGTAAATCGTAAATCGTAAATAATCAATGACAAAGGCTGCCTCTAGTTTTTCTTTTTGCCTTTTTACTTTTTACTTGTTAATAGGTTGTCCCTGGTTTTTCCCTCATCAACATGTCGTCAATAAATGTACCGGACACCTTTAATTACCTCGAAGAAAAAATAATCAATGGTAGATAATCAATAATCAATGACGAAGTCTGACCCTTTATTTTTCTGTAAAATGTACCGGACACCTTTAATTCTCCTCGGGACACCTTTAATTCTCCCCTTTAATTATCCTGCTAATGCGGCATATCCTCAAGGATGGACGCTATATGCTTGTGCAGGCCATCTTCAATGCGCTTCTTTCCAGCAATACTGTCTTCATAAAAAAGAACTCTGAATGGAGATACATCAAATGGAAGTTGAGTAGCCTTTTCTGCGATTAGAATTGTTGGTTTCTTTAAAGCACGAGCGTAGCCAACTTCATAGTAAACATTTGGATTGCTAGTGGTAATTTCAGCAATGACGAGTTTAGACTCAATGATCTGTCTCTCGATATCCGTGACTATCATCCCAGGACCGTAGATTTCATCAGCTCTAATAGTTTTTATTCCAAATTTAGTATCTTCACAAATGCGTTGAATTACTTCTTTGTAAAGGTCGTTGTAAGGTGGAGTGAACTGCATGATGACGAATGCCTTTGGGGCTTCACTGCAAACATTATAATTGCTAATTGTGATGTTGGATTCCGAACAGCACCACAAGCCAACTTGACTCTGGGGAAACGTGCCCGGTAGAATAAAGGAAAGAACATCTACATCATCCACGTTTAAAATTACATAAGATCCTATTACAGAGACCTTTAGGATATATTTCCTTTTAGGTTTGAGATTCTTAGGATCACCAGACAAGGCATGCTGTGTCCAACGGCGCCCATCGAAGTCGTTAATAAAATATAGAAACGCTCCTCCAAGACCCGCTGTAGCGAAACCTTTTACTGCTATGTTGTAGTAGAATATGATACTGCATGCTGTGCTTGGGTCTACTTTTTCGAATTTAATTTCTGCTGTTATAGTACCTCCAGCGAATTTTCGATCTGAGATAAAGTTACCAATTGCAGCAGACATTTTTCTTTCGCCGGTAGGGGTCTCTATCCTGCTACCCTTGAATATTAACTGTTCTCCTTTTTGTTCACACTCTCCCAATATAGGTGCCCAATTTATAGCCATTTTTCACCTGCCTTTTTTGATTTTATTACTGATTTACAGATTTAGGAACAGTCACCTATTTTTGTGTACTTTCCCAGCCATTAATAGTTACTGTCTTTAGTTCTTTAATGTGTTCATTGTCCGCTCAGGAGCTTTTTCTTTTGATCTTCAAATTCTTCTTCAGTAATGATTCCCTTCGTCCTCAGGTCATCTAATTTGATCAATTCCGTATATACATCTTTATTTTCTTCGGTTTGGTCTTTTGTTTTTATGTCAGCAGAAATATCGACAGTCTTTTCGATTACTATGTCGGCTCTCGGTGTTAATGAAGTTCTTTTCGCTTCAGGATCGTCTTTCGAAACAACCCTAAATTGGTATTCGACAGACGCCCAGTCCCCAAGAACACCAACTGGATGAAAATCCATAGCGACAGGTATTGCTATTTTGCCTTTTGATGCTGCAAAATCATTTGCCTGTTGTATAGCGCTTGACTTTAGCTTCCCTCGGTTAAATGCAAATATTCCAGCATGATCCTCGACCCTAATCATATATGTATCGGGAGATAACTTAACCATATTACTGGCGAAACAACCAGACAATAACAATACAAGCAAGAGTAATATCAATGCTTCTAACCATGTTTTATTCATTTATACCTCCTTTGGGGACAATGAACAATTTATTTGAAACATAACAGTGTTTATATGGTTTCCTTAAAAAACTAGAAAAAAACTAGGGACAGTCACCTATTAAAATTCAAGTAACACTGTCTTATTAAAATTCTCATTCTCAAAAGCCTTCCTTCGACGAACAGGTCAGAAACGCAGCCGAGAATCGCGAGGCAATTTACTTAGATAAATTCTTTCTCACAAATATTTCTTTTTGAATATCATCGTATATTTTCTTAAAAAGCTCTACGTCATCAACCATGCTGGAAGCCTCGTGCGTTCCATACTGAGAACTATCCTTTTTCTTCTTAATTAGTGACAACCTTTCTTTAACTGTATTTTCACCAAATTGCTCCAATGTGGCGGTCATTTCAAACCAGCTCATGGTCCCCCAGAAGTTTTGCTTGATACCCGTCTCACCTTGAATAACACCTGCATCATAGTCTGTATTTTTCACAACATACCCGTAGTCCTGAAAAACCTGCAAAGTAGCCTTGAAAGCATTGTCAAATGTCCCTTCCAACTCTCTGGATTGGATGCTCCTCATTTGCAGAGGAGACAATTCTGTTGACGCACACCCTGTGGATATGATTATCAACGGGATAATAAACAGTCTGTTCATTTTTCTTTCCTTTCTTAAAATGCTGATGCTCTATAACTACATTCTTTAACTACTTCGTTGTCGTCAAACTCTATCATCAAGGTAAAAGTCCTCGTTGATGCAGAACTCCTTCCGCCCGATGCCCCCGCCACGATGACATTCCAATAACCTTCCTCTCCTGATTTCTCAACAGATATCGTATCATAAGTCCATACTTCTTTGCCGCTTTTGTTTCTCGTTATTATATTTGGGGCACCGAAAACCTTTAAGATGTCATTTTGAGTTGTAACTCCCTCTACTATTTGCTTTTTTACCATTCCTGGGGTTAAATTACTTTTCTGGGTTGGTTGTTCTCTCGTGGCACATCCCAATAGAAACAGAACCAGCACACCTAATCTAAACGATTTAGACATCTTGTTTCCTTTCATAAAAACTATGTAAATTCACTAATTAAAAATCTCATCCTCGAAATCCTTCCCATATAAATCCGTATATCGCATATCGTATATTGTATGTCGCATATTGTATGTCGTGGCCTTCGGCCTGCAGCTAACAGCTTTCCACTCAAGGGCTCAACATGACAAGAACAATTACGCCAAGTTCTCACATACGCTCTATATACGTCTAAATTAGGTACAGTAAGACAATAAGGCGAATATTTTCGTATGTCGCATATCGTATGTTGTATATCGTATTACGCCTTTGGAAACATGATACACAGAAAAGAGGAAAAAGGCAATATTTTTATATTTTTTAGACAGGATTTACAGGATCTACACAGATATATCTTTTTCTTTAAACCATGTTTATCCTGTTAATCCTGTCTAAGTAGCTTGACAATCAACTCTTTCTCTGTGTTCTCAGTGCCCTCTGTGGCCCATGTAAATGATTATTTACTATTTGATTTTCCTTCGTGTTTCTTCGTGTTCTTCGTGGTGAGTCCGGGAAGTTCAACGATGCGAACTCTTTATGATACATCCTTGCGCCCTGGTCGTAGGCCTTCGCGGCGTCAATCTCCTTCTTAAAGCAGCCGAGATGTATTACCTTTTTGTTGACCCCTATCTGAGCGACCCATTTTTTGATGTGTTTCTTCCAGTAAACTCCTTTGTATTTTGAATTGCTTGGCCCGGAGAATTTCCTTCTGTTGCGATTGTTCTGCGTTTGCGTTGCCGGCCGGAGGTTTGCCTTCCGATTGTCAAAAGTTTTGTGATTTATATGGTCGGCGAACAGTCCATCACCGATTTTGATGATTTCCCGGTGCATGAATATTAGGGTGAACTTTCTTTCTGTCGCGTGCCGGGCTTGTCTTGCGATATAAAAAGGGCTGTTTCTTGCTCTTCTTGCTTCCCATTCGTATTTGCTCAGACGTTCGTAATCGTCGGGGTCCACGATGGCGTACCTTGGCTGCGTAATGCGGATGCGTCTGAAAGCGTAGCCGTAGCGCGCCCGGCGATACAAAAGCACAACCCAAACGCCTAAGCGTTCAAACCAATTGAAAATGTGGCTTGCCAAAGTAGCGATTTTCTCCCCCGCAGATAAGTTAGAATTTAGAATGTTGAATTTAGTATTTGACGGTTTTTTGCCTTTTTACTTTTACCTTTTTACTTGCCTTTCGGCCGGGGGTCGAAAAGGCGCGCCCCCCTACTATTGGAGCTACCTGCGCGTTTGATGCGAAAATCTACAAAATTGTAGACGGGATTGACGCCGTAAGTGCTTGTTGGGAAGGGGATAAAAAAAAATTCAACTTTTTTTATTTTTGTTCTGCGCTACCATCGCTTTTGGTCGAAAATTCCACCCAAATAGCCAATTTATGGCTTAGCTATAGTTCACCCCATGAGATAGCTTGTCCCATAGGGGGCAAAGCCGCCATCTCACGGGGTAAATAGTAAATGGAATCGCCCTCGCTTTTGCCTGTGCGAACGAGATACTGTTGAAATTCGACAGGAATAAAACGAAAAGGACAATCCGGAGCATCTTTTTACTCCCCACATGAATCCATGTACAGCGGTTAGCCATAAGAAGAAACGAGCGCAAATCGCCACCTGTGCGGCGAGGGTGTATCAGGCTTCGATCTTGTCGATTACCACCTGGAGATACTTCTGGCGGTGGCCGATGCGTCTTTTGCTGTTTTTTCGCCTGCGGAAGTGCATCGGAAAGAGCTTTTTGGCCTTTACAACGGCCTCTTCGGCAGTGGTTTTGAATGAGGCTATCACCTTCGCACCTTCGAGCAGCGGCGTGCCGACTTTGACTTCTTCGCCGTCGCTTATAAGCAAAACCTTATCCAGCTCGATGGTCTTGGCATCGGGCGAAATATCCGTTAGATCAATATTCAAATAATCGCCTTCGGCGACCTTATATTGCTTTGAGCCTTGTTCAATGACTTCCTACAGTTCCAAAAAACTCCTGGTTCCTATATTTTCAAAAATCTGTATCGAGACCGCATTTTACCGATTCAGCCTTTTTTGTAAAGCATATTATTGGATTTTTTTGTATTCTATTGTTGAATATGAAGTTGGAATTTTGGCCGACGGCATTTTTCAGGAGCGATTTGATGCAAATAGCTATGATACAGGACAAAATCGTGCCGGTAAAGGAGCTTGAACCGGTCTATTTTGACCGCGGCATGTTCTTCGGCGACGGGGTTTACGAGGTAATACGAAGCTATAACGGCAAATTTTTCGCCTTTGAAGAGCATTTGCAGAGATTCGCCGGCAGCCTGTCAGCGATTAAAATAAGCGGCGTGGACATCGAACTGATTCGTTCCCGAATCATGAAGGCCTTTGACGCCGCGGGAATTGCCAACGCCAAGATATATTTTCACATTACCCGTGGCTCGGAACCGCGAGACCACGTCTGGAACGCCGGCCTGCAGCCGAATTTTTTCCTGACCGTTTCGGAGGTGGCCGACAACACCGAAAAAAAGACAAAGGGCATAGCAGTCTCGACCCATCCCGACTGGCGATGGAAACGGTGCGACATCAAATCCCTCAACCTGCTGGCGAACGTCCTGGCCAGCACCGATGCCGCAAAGAAGGGCTGCGGCGAGGCGATTCTTGTCGATGAAGCCGGACTGATAACCGAAGGGGCAGGCTCGGCATTTTTCGCCGTCCGGGGGCAGACTTTGCAGACCGCCCCGCTGACCGCAAATATTCTGCCTTCCATTACCCGCGATTTTGCTATCAAAGCCGGCAGGAACATCGGATTAGAAGTAATCGAGAAATCACTGACCGTCGAGGAGGCGGCCAGTTCGGATGAGCTTCTCATCGCCTCAACTACTCAGGACACTGTTGCCGTAGTCAGATTCGACGACAAGGTAATCGGAGACGGCAAGCCCGGCAAATATACGAAATTGCTCGCCCGGGAATTTCTCTCATTTACGGTGTGACACTCTTACCAACCCGGTAACAAAAAAGCAAATAATATCGGGGCCCATACCGAATCAATCAGTATAGGCCCCAATGTAATACAAATCCGTAGCTTCAACTGCTACATATAATCCAGCTTACGGTTCCGGCTCTGGTTCCGGTGCCGGAGTTGGTCGATACAACCGGATATCGTCAAAGTACATCTTGCCCGAACCGCCTGGGATCGTTATGTTGCCCTGGGTTCCCAGGCCAATCGCTATACTGTCAACGTTGGTCAGGACTATGCCCTGATCTTCGAAGAACTGTAATGGAATAACCCACTCGGTCCAGGTGTCTAACGTTGCCGCGGCCGGGTTGTTATGGACTTTCACCGCAGGTGTGCCGCCGCTGTTGGACACAGCTACATAAAGCGGCTCAGCAGAATTATTCGGATCGCCGTAGAACCACAGCGACAATTCCGCAACACCTTCCTCAGTCCAGTCACGCGGGGCGGTCAACGTCAGCTTAGCTTCTGAATACTTGCTGAAGCCTTGCTTATTGTTGTCGTACCAGTACGGCATCGACTGGTTGCCGCCGGGGTGAACGATGGTTTCCTCGGTATAAGAGTTAGTGGTGTCGTCGCCTATCATAGACCCGGTGCCGTTACTCGGAACGAAATTGGGAGAACCCTGCACGCCGGCGCCAAGCCCATCATGCCATGAAAACCATATCTCGTTGTCGCCCACATTGTAGGCCTCGAAGTCATCCACGAGAATGAAATCAGTAACAGTAAAGCTCCATATTTTGCCCTTGCTGATCGTTTCGTCGATATTGTACTCGTCGATACGCCAGTAATAAGGTCCGCCGCCCCATTCGACATCGGATGAAATGTAAACGGCGGCATTCTGTCGCCCTCGATATATGCCTGTCGTATCGGACACATCGGCATTTGCTACGTCGTCTTTATCAGTCCCGAAGTAAACATCATGCTGAGATGCATTGTCTCCCGGTGACCAGCTAAGAGTCGTCGCCTCTGTGATGTAAGGTGTTGAGCCATTAGCCGGATTTGGATCCCAGGCAAGTAACGGGTCGCCTCTCATGACCTGCTTAATCTCATCTAAAGTTAAAGCCATATCGTAAAGCTGGACGTCACTGAGCCAGCCGTGCCATCGGCCTCCGCCGGCCGGCTCGCCGGCCATATAGAATGGATTTGCCTGGATAGTATTTGTGATAGTGCTGGTTCCTGACTCAACGCCATTACGATAATAGGTCAAGGTTGTTCCCTTCTTGACACCGGCGTGGTGGATCCATACGCTACTCGGGATGTCATCGTAATCGACAGTCATGAGGTAATCAGGATCATTATTGTAGAACTCAAACTTTGCCGGCGTGAACTTGATGAACTCAAGTGGGTCGGCGCCGGTATAGCTATACCGGTTGCCGAGAATCAAATCGTTACCTCCTATGGCTAAGTCCGTGCTTTGGTCCGGGTGCTGCCTGGCCCAGAATGCCCAAGTAAAGTCGTTGGTCAGGGTCATCTCCGGAATTCCGCCGGCGATGACGTATGCCCCGGTGCCGTCGTTTCCATTAAAGCTAAGAACGATACCACGCTCCGGATCAGTGTCCCAGACCGAACCTTTTTCGCCGAGCCCTCCGCCTGTGTTGGTTATGGCCCCATGATTGCCGTAGCCGGACCAATCAATGGTGGTCGCGCCATAACCTTCATCAAGCTTCCACCAGCCGACAAGATTTGGGTTGGTAATTGGTACATCAGGCAATGTTGTGAAACTCCAGATGTTGCCTGTGTGCGTACTCTGGTTTTCGTCGAACTCATCGACTCGCCAAAAATACGTTTTACCTAATTCAAGCGGCCCGGGGCTGAAGGTTGTAACTCCCTGTTGGTCTCCTTCAGTGGCAGTAGCAACAGTGTCAAAATCGTCGCCGAAGTACACGGTATGCAATACCGATTCGAAACCGGGCGTCCAGGTCAGAGTCAGGTTTTCTGGGTCAATAAATTTGACGCCGTCACTGGGAACAGGCTCATAGGCCTTCTTGGACGGAATCCAAAAGCTCCAGACAGGCCCTTTCCAGGGACTGTTTGGATCGGCCTCATTAACCTCATCTATCCGCCAGTAGTAAGTTGTACCCGGAACAAGACCGTCTGGAAAAGCATATCCGGTAAAGCCGGCGACAAAATACAGTGAATCCACTGCCTGGTTGCCTCGGAACGTATCGCCGGTACCGTTGTTCACGTCATCGAAATTATCGCCCATATACACATCGTGCGAAACCGCAAAATATCCCGCCTGCCAGCTCATGCTCACCCATGTTTCCGAATACATCGCCCCGCTGGGCGGGTTGGGACTCCATGCCTTCGGACGGGCCGCCAGCTTTCCTATCTCGGCCGGTGACAGCACCCGGTTGTAGATGCGCACCTCATCCATCGAGCCTTCGAAATAACCATACGCCATTCCGCCGATTTGAATAGGCGAATTCACTATCGCCCTTGGAGAGCTAAGGCCCGTACGAACTGCACTGCCGTTAAGGTAAATCGTCGGTTGTTTGTTATCGTAGACTATCATGATGTGATTCCAGTCATCTCCCAGATCGGTCTCGTAAACAGCAGTTGCGGGCATATAGCCACTTCCGTGTTCGTAAACGGAAACACCGTTTGTCCCGATAGACAGTCCGGCTCCGGCATCTGAGTCTCCTCCGTGCTGCGGATCGAACGCATACCTTTGATTATTCACTCCGACGGTACCGGATGCTGATTCTGGATCTATTTCATGCGTAGCTGATGTTTTGAACCATCCCCCGAAACTGAACGTGTCGGCCGGCCTTCCAGTTGTTCCTACTACAATATAATCGTCCGTTCCATCGAATCCCAGAGCGTAACCCTCCGGGCCGGCTTGCTGATAAAGTACACCGTTAAAAGGTGTGCCGTCATTATGATTATCACTCTGATCAAATAACGTCCCATCTGCTTCCTCAAACTTCCAGAAGCCGACAAGAGAAGGATCGGCGGCAATTGCCGTACTCGTCAGAATCAAGACCGGCACAAAAACAGAAGATATGAGATAAATCAATTTTCGGTACATAATAACTCTCCTTCACAAAAGGTTAGTACAAAGCGACCGGCAACGGTCATTTCTTTATAATTCGTTTTGTCGATATATGCGGCTGATAGTATCTCTGTTGTTTGCTCCTGCCTCCTTTGCCTGATAGTCGGATTATGATAATAATTCACAAATCCCAATAATCCTACTTATACCATATTGATCGCCTCGGTGTCAAGAATAATCCATGTCTAAGCTGCATTTTAACAATATGAGAAGTGTATGTCAGATTTGCGTAAATTCATATTTCACCGGCAGCCTTTTTTTCCTTCATACAGGGACGAAATTGTGTATTATACTTGCGTGGCTGACATTGGATATGACGGATTGCGAGAAGGTTCGAGAATAATCCATGTTGAAAATGACTGTGTTAAATGAGAGGCATGCAATGAAGCGTTTTATTTTCTTTGGATTATTTTGTTTGTTCATTGTCGGCATATCAGGGTGCACGAAGCCTGTCGAAATCATCGCGCACCGCGGGGCATCATACCTGGCACCGGAAAACACCATGGCGTCGGTTATGCTCGGTTGGGAAAAAGGAGCCGACGTGGAAGTCGACGTCTATTTGACAAAGGACAATAAAATTGTTGTCATCCATGACGACACCACAAAGCGGACTGCCGGAACGGATCTGAATGTTGCCGAGACAACATCCGACGAACTCCGCAAGCTCGACGTGGGCAGTTTTAAGTCCGAAGAATACGCTGGCGAGCAAATCCCTTTTCTTGCCGATATCGTCGAGACAATCCCCCCCGGGCAGAAACTCTATGTCGAAATCAAATGCGGACAAGAGATTCTGCCCTATCTCCGGGAGCTTCTGACAGAAAGCGGCAAAATGTCCCGGATAGTCATCATCGCATTCGACCTGGAGACGGCGGCGATGTCAAAAGAAATGATCGACGTTCCCACATATTGGCTCAAGGGAACCAAGAAAACCAAGGAGACCGAGCAGTGGATTCCTCACGATCCGCAGCTTATTCAAACGGCAAAGAATAAAGACCTCGACGGACTTGACGTTCATTATGCCGGCGTTAATAAGAAATTTACCGATGCTGTTAAAGCTTCGGGGCAGAAGCTCTACGTCTGGACAGTGGACGATCCGGAAGAAGCAATCCGGCTGATTAAACTCGGAGTCGATGGAATTACTACCAACCGTCCTGCTTGGCTTCGAGAGCAGTTGAAAAATCATACCCTTGATAAGTGAAAGTAATTATTAACATTTAAAAACAGGAGAAACGGCAAGTGGATATGCTGCGAGTTTGGCCGATTGTTTGCGAGTTCGGTATCGGCGCAATATTGTGCCTCGTTGGAATCTGGTGCGGATTACGCGGGGGATATCTTAATCTGAAAAACGCCGAAGACCGCCGGCTTCTATTGATACTCGTCGGCGGTTACTTTTTCATGCTGGTCATCATGTGCATCTTTACGTTCCTGGCGCCGAACTGGGCAAACGGAGGACCGCTATGATTGCCCAGGCCATCGGCGGAAATCTCGACTACGCAGTAATGATAGGCTATTTCGTTGCCGTGCTGGGCTTTGGATTGTATTTCGGCCGGTATACGACCACGACCAAAGACTTCTTCTTCGGCGGGCAAAGGTTTTCATGGTGGCTCATCGCTTTTTCGTGTGTCGCTACGGTCGTCGGAAGCTACAGTTTCATCAAGTACAGCGCAGCGGGATTCAGGTACGGCATATCCAGCACACAGTCCTACCTCAACGACTGGTTCTGGATGCCCATACTGGTACTCGTTTGGTTGCCCATTATATATTACAACAAGATTGCGTCGGTCCCCGAATACCTGGAGGCTCGTTTTGACAAAAAGACTCGCATCGCCGCGACGATAATCATTCTGTTTTACATCGTCGGCTACATCGGCATCAATCTTAGCACCCTCGGCAAAACACTGCACACGCTGCTGGGCTGGGAAATAATGACCGGGGCAATCATCACAGCCGTCGCCGTGGCGTTATATGTTTACATTGGCGGACAAACGGCAATCATCATGACCGACCTTGTCCAGGGAATCATCCTGCTTGTCGCGGGTCTGGGACTTTTTGCAGCCGCCATCTATCATTTCGGCGGTTTCGGCGACTTCTGGGCGTTGCTGCCGCGCTCGCATAAGTTTGCGTTTTCGGAGTTTAGCGCCCCGCCCAAATTCAGCTTCATCGGCATTTACGTTCAGGACGGGCTGGCCAATACAGGGGCGCTCATGCTGATGCACCAGGGTTTTATCATGCGGTTTCTCTCGCTCAAGAGCGTTAAGGATTCACGCCGGATGGTGGTCTGCTGGATCCTCGTGCTGGCGCCATTAGCGGCCATCGCCACGAGTTGTGGCGGATGGATCGCCAGGGCGCTAGTTAACAACGGCGAGCTGGTCACCGAACCGGGCGATTCTTTCGTAAAGGCCGCCCATTTTCTGTGCGCGCCGGGAGTTTTCGGTTTCGTGCTCGCCGCCTTGACCGCGGCGCTGATGAGCACCGCCGACTCGCTTATCAACGCTGTCAGTGCGATATTCGTCAACGACATCTGGAGGCCTTACATCAAACCCAACCGCGACGATAAGCACTATCTCCGCGTGGCGCGAATTACCAGCCTGGGGGCGGCCGCCCTTGGGCTGGCCCTGGTTCCCATGTTTATGAAAGACACTATTTACGGGGCGCACAGCATGTTTACCGCCGCTGTGACACCGCCGGTCCTGATGGCGATTTTGTTCGGGATTACATGGAAGCGCTACACGCCCGCCGCCGCC
>SDBT01004482.1_pt1 | contig 23697 bp, 18 predicted proteins | sample 2277101 | NCBI WGS metagenome assembly SDBT01 (sample SAMN10404973, study PRJNA504765) | marine sediment metagenome | isolation source: marine sediment core GS10_PC15, 103 cmbsf | place: Arctic Ocean: Southern Knipovich Ridge | collected 2010 | reverse complement strand
ACACCGCAGAATCTTGATAAGATTGCAGAGCAGATTGCAGAATGGGACATTCCGCTGGATGTAAACGACCTCAAGCCTAGGATAATCGAACTAAGGAATTCCGACCCGATACGGATGGTTGAACTGCTTACCAAGCTTTTCACCGAGGAAACCAGTGGCAGAAGGATGTCGTTCTTTGAAATGTTTTATGGCTCCCCCGATACGAAGAAAAAAATTGTCGGCGCCCTTTACGGGCAGTTAACGTTCGAGGCGGTTCCGGACACCAAAAAGATAATCGTAATAAGCAATATCCCGGAAGCTTACGACGTTGTTGAGGATTTGATAAAAAAACTCGACAGCAGGGAAAGGGCTGATGTGCCCCATGTCATAACGTTAAACTACGCCGATGCCGAGGACATCTGCGACCAGTTGAATGCGATACTAAACGAGCCAGGCACAAGGGCGACGCTTCGTCGAAGCAGCCGGGGATTGTCCGAACTGACGACTAATTCGAGCGGCCAGGTCCAGAGTGAAGCAGGCCAGGACACCAGCGAATCTCAGAATGAGATAGTTCCGTGGTGGTCCGGTTCCGGCTCCCGCACCAGGTTCGGGGAAGAGGAAATGCCTATAAGCAACATCATAGGCAGGATAAGATTCATACCGGTCCAGCGCAGTAAAGCTGTTCTTGTTCTTGCTCCGCCGGAATATATGGATGATATTGAAAAGATGATAAAGGCGCTCGATAAGCCCGGCAAGCAGGTTATGGTAAAGGCAATCATAGTCCAGGTTAATCACACCGATTTGACGTCGTTGGGCATTAAGCTGGCGGCTGACCCGGCATCTTTTGGGGGCCTCAGTGAAGGAGCGTTGACACTGCTGTCGCAGTTTGCATTTCAGGAGAATCGTGCTCCCTTTGAAACTGCGTTGCCTTTAGCTGCAGCAAGACAGGGAATTTCAACGAGTTTCGATTTGCATATACTTGTTGACCTTTTGATAAAGGAGGCGAACGGCCGAGTTCTTAATCAGCCAACGTTGTGGACCAAGGACAATGAAGAAGCGGAGTTTTTCCGAGGTCAAACTTTGTCGTTTATTGAGGCCGGCCAGACAAGCGCAGAAGGCGGTTCGTTGACCACACAGTACACACGGACTGATGTCGGGCTTAGGCTTCGTGTCAGGCCGAACATTACGCCGGAAAATAATGTGGATATAACAATAAATCTGAGCGTTGACCAACTCGAGCAGGAAACTATCAATACCCAGCCGGTAACGAGCAAACTCGATACCACCACACATATGATAATTAAAGATGCCCAGACAATAATGCTCGGCGGTATTCTGTTTCAAAATGAAAGTGAGATTGAGCAGAAGATTCCACTGTTAGGTGATTTACCTCTGATTGGCGGGATGTTCCGTCATTATGATATTTTAGAGACCAACAGTGAACTGCTTGTATTTATTACGCCTTATGTTATTGACGAGGAAATCAAGTCCGAGACCAAAGAACAGCTTGAGGATGCGGAGAGAAAGCTTCAGGATGCGCTGAGAGAATTAGGCGCCAACGTAGAAAATAATTAGTGTAAGCAGGAAGTCGTAGTTTGACAGGGACGAGGATGTTCGGCCCAACTTATACCCGGTTCTCACCATATATCTATTGGGGCGGCTCGAAATACCGGCATATAGGTATACTTTTCATCGCAGCTTTGTAGAGCTTTTAGAGATTTGTAAAATTATTATTAAGAGAACGCTTGACACAAAATTCTAAAAGCTTATAATGGTCAATTTTCAAATAATATGGTAACGCCAGGCTCAGTTATAGAAACCTTGATGAATCTCGCTTTTTCGAGGCCGAACTTGGAATAAAAAAAGCTGAAAGGCTAATTGGGATATAAAGGCAGCGTTTGCCGGACGCTTGTGAAGTTACGTAAGCCTTTTTAAAAACACAGGTTAGGGTTTGATTTGAGTTCAGGTGTAAAGATAGCGATAGCAGGAAAAGGCGGAGTAGGCAAGACTACAGTCTGTGCGGTCTGGGCACAGTTGTTTGCTGAAAGCGGCTTTGACGTTTTGGCTATCGATGCCGACCCAAATACCAATCTTGCATCAGCTTTTGGTATACCCTCCGAGCAAGGCCCGCAGCCCCTTATCCAAATGAAGGAGCTGATCGCCGAACGCACCGGCACAGGGAGAGACGCTGTGGGGGCATATTTCAGGCTAAATCCTAAAGTCAGCGATTTGGCTGAGGAATACTGGCTTGAGGTTAAGGGCTTGAAATTGCTGGTCTTGGGGGGTATTAGCCAGGCCGGAGCAGGCTGTGCCTGCCCGGAAGGGGCGTTTTTGAAGGCACTGCTTACCCATACCATACTGCAACGAAAGGAGATGGTCCTTGTTGATTTGGCTGCCGGAGTCGAATTTATGGGCAGAGCAAGCATCCAGGGTATTGATGCGCTTGTAGTGGTGGTTGAACCTGGCAGCAGAAGCATCGAGACCGCCATAAATATAGCGCGAATGGGCAAAGAACTGGGAATAAAGCACGTTGCAGCAATCGCAAACAAGCTCACAAATGCTTCCCAGGCCGACACAATCAAGTCTGAATTGTCAAATATGACTATTCTTGCCAATATCGAATACAGTTCGGCTGTCCAGCAGGCGGACCTTGAAGTAAAACCGGTTTATCAGGCTGATACAGATATGGTGGGCACATTAAGCCAGGCCAAAGATAAACTTATGGATTTAATCAGCACGGAGCAAAAAGCAGTAAATTAAACGGATTATACGAGACTTGAAGAAATGAAAACAAAACATTTGTTTGAAACGTAGATAAACTATAATGTATGTTAAAAGCAGAAGTTAGCTTTAATGAGGAATTGTTATGGACGAAAAAAAACGTAGTCTGGACAAGGCGGCACAGGAAATGATAGTTCGTATGGCCGATGCCGGTCAGCAGAACGCCTGGGACAGGCTCGAAGCTCAAATGCCGCAGTGTGGATTTGGCAAACAGGGCGTTTGTTGCCGTATTTGTTCAATGGGGCCGTGTCGAATCTCTAAAAAAGCATCGGAGGGTATTTGTGGCGCCAATGCAGATACGATTGCAGCAAGAAACCTGATACGAATGATTGCCGGCGGCGCCGCGGCACATTCCGACCATGGCCGTGATATAGCACACACTCTCAAGATGGTGGTTGAGAGTGATAGTTGCGATTATATGATAAAAAATGAGCGCAAATTGAAGGAAGTTGCGGCAAGATACGGCATCGAGACAAAAAACAGGCAGATAAAGGATATTGCCGGTGATTTGTCTGAGGCGGTAATGAGTGAATTCGGCAGGCAGGAGGGAACACTTGCCAGTGTGGCCGCTTATGCACCACCAGCTCGGCAAAAGGTATGGAAGGAGTTTGGCGTAACACCGCGTGCAATTGACCGTGAAATCGTCGAGATTATGCACAGAACCCATATGGGTGTGGGTTCAGACTACAAGAATCTTGTAAAGCAGGGCATACGGACGTCCCTGGCGGATGGATGGGGTGGGTCCCTTATAGCAACCGAGCTTTCGGATATATTGTTCGGCGCACCTGAGCCAATTCGGTTCAGTTCCAATCTTGGCGTACTTGATGAAAAACAGGTTAATATAATTGTGCATGGACACGACCCTACACTGTCAGACGTAATCGTGGGCGTATCACAGGAACCCGGACTTATAAAAATGGCTAAGGAAGAAGGCGCCGAAGGAATCAACATTGCCGGTATGTGTTGCACAGCTAATGAGATACTAATGCGTCATGGAATACCGGTTGCAGGTAACTTCCTGCAGCAGGAATTGGCAATAATGACCGGTGCTGTGGAGGTTATGCTGGTGGATGTACAATGCATTATGCCCGCACTTGGGTCCCTGGCCGACTGCTTCCATACAAAGCTGATTACCACCTCGCCCAAGTGCAAAATCCCACAGGCAGAGCATATCGAATTCGACGAAGACAAAGCCGTAGAAATTGCACGTCAAATTATCAATATCGGTATTGAGAATTTTAAGAACAGAAAGGGCAAAGTCAAGATCCCGCAGGCCAGCGAACGTGGAATCGCAGGCTTTACAACCGAGAATGTTTTTTACCAGCTTGGCGGCCGATTTCGCGGTAGTTACCGGCCGCTGAATGATGGTATTATTTCAGGACGCCTCAAGGGTGCCGCAGGAGTTGTGGGCTGCAACAATCCGAAACAGGTCCACGATTATGGTCACCTTGAAATGATAAAAGAGCTTATCAAAAATGATGTTCTGGTAGTGAGCACCGGCTGCAGTGCAATTGCCGCGGCTAAGGCGGGGTTGATGCGGCCGGATGTAATCGGCAAATACTGCGGCAAAGGACTGCGGGAAATATGTGAGGCAGTGGGTATACCGCCGGTACTGCACGTCGGCTCCTGTGTGGATAACAGCAGAATTTTAACAATCCTCGCAAACACAGTTGCCGAGGGTGGACTCGGTGATGATATCGCAGATTTACCTGTCGCCGGCGCCGCACCAGAATGGATGTCGGAAAAAGCAGTCTCCATAGGAATGTATTTTGTTGCTTCCGGAGTATTTACTGTTATTGCCGAGCCCCTGCCCGTTCTCGGCTCTGAAAACCTGACTCGGTATTTAACTGACGAAATCGAAAAAGATGTAGGCGGCAAATGGGCCTTTGAGCGGGACCCCATCAAGGCTGCCGGTTTGATGATTGAACATATCGAAAGTAAGCGTCGGGCCCTGGGTATCGATGTAAAGAAAGAACGTAAGCTCTATGATATGGAGGACCGGCGGACATTAAGCATAGAATGATATAAAGAATTATTGAAAGATAATATGTAGAATGTGAAAGGAAGCAGGTTAAGCTATGTCAAAAATAATTGCATCAGCAGCCATACGCGGTGCTTATGAAATAGTCAGGCAGGCCGAAGACATATTGTCGCGTGCCATAAAGGAAAAAGGCGAAGATTGTCCTGTTGCGTTCCCGAACACCGGCTATTACATGCCCATTATTTATTCGATGACCGGCCGGGCGGTAGAGAAATTGTCAGATTTCGAGGATGTAATGGCCGAAGAAATCAAACCTTTGCTGCCGGAATTAGTTGACGATGAGTTGTGGATTCCATATCTGGGTCCGGCCCTTGATGCGGGGATGGCCACGCTGTTTGCAGAAGAGATTATAGAGGCCTGCAAATATATCATCGGGCCTAATCCGGTTGATGATATTTGGCTTGGAGCCGCCGACGATGTAATCCTGCGTGAGCGTGGCATTCAGTTTGTTGACGGCACGGCCCCGGGCTTTGCCGCGGTGGTCGGTGCCGCACCTGATGTTGAGACGGCGGTCGATATCGCCCGTAAGCTCCAGGAACGCTGCCTGTACGTTTTTATGTCTGCGCATCATAACGGCACCACTTTTGCTGAGCAGCTTGTCGAAGGCGGTGTCCAGTTGGGCTGGGAAACCCGGCTGGTACCTTTCGGCAGAGAGATTACCTCAGCCATATATGCGCTCGGCTTTGCCAGCAGGGCGGCGCTGAGCTTCGGAGGCGTTAAGGCCGGTGATTTTAGAAGAAACCTGCTGTATAATAAAAACAGAATCTTTGCCTTTGTTATGGCCCTTGGCGAAGTTACCGACGAATGGTACGCTACCGCTGCAGGTGCAATTAATTATGGCTTCCCTGTCATCGCAGATTCGGACATCCCACAAATTCTCCCAACAGGTGTATGCACCTATGAGCACGTTGTTTCCAATATTCCATATGACCAGATTGTGGAAAAATCTATCGAGGTTCGCGGTCTGAAGATAAAAATCTCGGAAATTCCGATTCCGGTCGCCTGCAGTCCCGCATTTGAAGGTGAACGCATCCGCAAGGAAGAGATGTATTGCGAGTTTGGCGGTCAAAGGACACCTGCATTCGAATGGCTTCGGATGCTGGATATCGGCGAGGTTGAAGACGGCAAGGTGGAAGTGAATGGCCCGGATGTTGATTCGGTTGAGTCGGGCGGGAAAATGCCGCTGGGAATTATTATAGAAGTGGCCGGGAGAAAAATGCAGACCGATTTCGAACCGGTTCTCGAACGGCAGGTTCATACTTTTATCAACGAAGCCCACGGTATCTGGCATATGGGCCAGCGAGACATTAACTGGGTGCGAATCAGCAATGACGCCTTTGAGGCGGGATTCAGACTTGAACATATCGGTAAACTTCTTCACGCGATGCTTCACGACCAGTATTCCAACATCCTCGACAAAGTCCAGGTCAAGATATTCACGGAGGAAGAGCGGGTTCGTAAGCTATCTGAAATGGCCCGTAAAGTGTATGCCGAACGCGATGAACGTCTTGAGGGTATGAAAGACGAAGATATCGAAACTTACTATTCCTGCACACTTTGTCAAAGTTTTGCTCCCAACCACGTTTGTGTGGTTTCGCCGGAAAGGCCCGGATTATGCGGAGCTTATAGCTGGCTCGACTGCAGGGCAGCGTTTGAGATAACTCCAACCGGACCAAATCAGCCCATCACCAAAGGAAAGTGTATTGAGACCACCATCGGTCAGTGGGACAGAGTCAACGAATTTGTTCTCAAAACCAGCGGAGGAAATGTCGAGCGAATGAGCCAGTACAGTATGATTATTGACCCGATGACCTCCTGTGGATGCTTCGAATGTATCGCAGCGGTACTTCCTTCAACCGGTGGAATAATGATAGCCAACCGTGAGTTTCCGGAGATGACTCCCTGTGGAATGAAGTTTTCAACGCTGGCAGGTACCGTCGGCGGTGGAAACCAGACACCCGGCTTCATCGGGCACTCGAAGCACTATATAAACTCAAGAAAATTTATTGCAGCCGAAGGTGGAATCAGGAGAATTGCGTGGATGCCCACTATGCTCAAAGAGGAAATTAAAGACACTTTCATCAAAAGGGCTGAGGAGCTTGGGCTTGGTGGAGAAGAATTTCTCAACAAGATTGCCGACGAGACCACGGCCAGTACGGAAGAGGAAGTTTTAGAATTTATCACCAAAGCCGGACATCCTGTAACCACTCTGGAGCCTATGTTCTAAAAGCTTAAAGTGTATCGCCCAAAAAGTGGAGCAGGATACGAAATATGAGTTTTGTGACAAAAAAATTAGTACAGTAAAGGATAAATATTATGGCGTTAACAGGATTAGAGATTTTCAAACTCCTGCCAAAGACCAACTGTAAAAAGTGTGGAATGCCTACCTGTCTGGCCTTTGCGATGCAGCTTGCTCAAAAGCGGGCTAAACTGGATGATTGCCCTGATGTTTCCGAAGAAGCCAAAGAAAAACTTGCTGTTGCCGCCGCACCGCCTATCCGCAAAGTGAGCTTCGGCAGCGGTGATAATCAAGTACAGGTCGGTCAGGAGACGGTGATGTTCCGACACGAAGAAAAGTTTCACAATCCCACGGTTTTGGCCGTTACGGTCTCGGACAAACTGGCCGGTGAGGAATTAAAACAAAGAATCGAGTCTGTGAATTCGCTTCAGTTTGAGCGGGTCGGGACTAAGCTTGGTGTCAATGCCATAGCGGTTATTAACGAGAGCGGTTCGGCCGATACCTTTGCTGGCGCCGCTGCTGCGGTGAAGGACTCAAGCACTCTTGCTCTGATTCTGGTAACCCAATCACCGGAGGCGATGGCTGCAGCAGTGGGCAAAACCGCAGAAGCCGTACCTTTGCTTGCGCATGCTGCGGGCGATACTGCCGAAGCAATGGCCAAAATTGCTAAAGAAAACAACTGTCCAATCGTGGCAAAAGCCGACTCTGTAGATGCCCTTGCTGAGCTTACTGAAAAAATTAAGGCCCAGGGAGTTGAGGACATCGTATTATGCCTTGAGGCTTCGAGTCCACGGCAAAAGTTATATGACCTCTCGAAGATACGTGCACTGGCCCTGAAAAAGACCTTCAGACCGTTAGGTTATCCGACGCTTTCATTTGTTACCGATGGTGATGATGATGCACAGTTAGCTTCGGCAATTGGTTTGATTTGCAAGTATGCCTCTATCGTGGTAGTCGATACCGTAAGGCAATACGCTCTGCTGCCTATGCTTACCACGATGATGAACGTCTTCAGCGACCCGCAGAAGCCTGTCCAGGTAGAGCCGAAAGTATATCCTATCGGTGAGCCTGATGAAAATGCACCTCTGATGTTTACTACAAACTTTTCACTGACCTATTACACTGTCGAATCGGATGTCGAAGCCTCTCGCGTACCAAGCTATATTCTTGTTGTTGACACTGAGGGTACGAGTGTTTTGACTGCTTATTCGGGAGATAAGCTCAACGAGAAAACCGTCGCTGACGCTATGGCCAAGTACAATGTAGAAGGCCTCGTTAAACACCGTAAACTTATAATACCGGGTTATGTGGCGGTGATGAGCGGCAAACTCGAGGAAGCTACGAACTGGGAAGTTATGGTCGGCCCGAGAGAGTGTTCGATGCTGCCTAAATATCTGCAGGAAGTCTGGAAATGATAGCTCATCAGGACAACCGTAAAGTGTATCTTGAAAGAGATACGAAATGAAAGAGAGCAAAAAGAAAAAATGCACAGTTCGTTTTGAGCCGAGCGGCCTGAAAATAGAAATTCCGGCAGGAACCATTCTGCTTGAAGCCGCCCATAAGGTCGGTGTATATCTTACCAGCATCTGTGGGGGGGATGGCTATTGCGGAAAGTGCAAAATCATAATCGACGAGGGAGAATTTCAGAGCAGACCCACCACTTTGCTTACCCCTGAAGAGACACGTGAAAATGTAGTTTTGGCCTGCCAGACCAAAGTCCTTTCTGATATGATTGTAACCGTTCCAAAATTTCACACTCTGGAAACAAGTCAGATACTTATGGACACGGACGCTCGCAGATTCAGCGAGCTTGCCGCTGATGTGCGGGCGGGGGTGTTTGGGTTTGACCCTCTGGTTCGCAAAATTGCCGTTGAGATGTCGGCCCCAACTATACACGACAATACAGCCGACCACGAGCGACTGTATTTGGCTATACGGGACAAGATTGATGCTCCTATAATGCAGACCGGCTTTCGCATTCTGCAAAAACTCTCGAAGCAGCTTGTTGAAGAAGATTATAAGGTTTCGGTAACAATAGGTCGGCGCGGCGGCACTACCGAGGTTATAGAGGTTGAACCGGCCAGACGCTCCGATACAAATTTTGCTGTTGCGGTTGACCTGGGCACAACCACAGTCGTAGCCCATCTAATCGATTTGAAAAATGCTGTAACAATAGATACCGAAGCAACGTATAACAGCCAAATCAATTTTGGCGAAGACTACATTCGCCGAATCATTTATGCCGAAGAAAATAATGCATTTGACGAGTTACAAAATCGTATCGTTCACGATGTGAATAATCTTATTGTTACGCTGGTGACCAGACAAAAAATCGATTTACAGGATGTAACTGCGATTATTTGCGCGGGCAATACCGCAATGGTGCATTTCCTTTTGAGTCTCGACCCCACTCGAATACGTAAAGAGCCCTATATTGCATCGGTCGGTTTTGTCCCGCCAATCCGGGCGGCGGAAGTTGGCATCCAGATAAACAAGCGAGGCTTGTTATACTGCCTGCCCAGTGTGGCTGCTTACGTAGGCAGTGACATAGTGGCGGGTGTATTAACTACACGAATTTATACCAGGAAGGAAACTTCACTTTTTGTTGATATAGGAACGAATGGCGAGGTTGTTCTTGGCAATAAGGACTGGCAGGTTTGCGCCTCGAGCTCAGCAGGCCCGGCATTTGAAGGAAGCGGTGTCAAGCACGGTATGCGGGCAGGAGCCGGCGCTATTGAAAAACTGACCATTTTAGGGGATGGTTCTGTCGATTTTAAGACAATCGGAGATACTCATCCGGTTGGTATTTGCGGCTCAGGCCTTCTGGATACAATCGCCGAGCTTTTTGCAAACGGCATTATCGACCGGACAGGAAATTTCAAAATAAACGATGACGAAAGATTTACAGAAGCTGACAGCGGCTGGCAGTTTCAATTAGTTCCGCCTGCAGACGAACATCAGGAAATAGTAATAACACAATCAGATATTGAAAACCTCATTCGCTCAAAGGCGGGTGTCTTTGCCGCAATTAAGGTTCTTATGGATTCAACACAAACCAAAACCGAAGACATTGATGCTGTTTATCTCGCCGGAGGCTTTGGAAACTTCCTGAATGTTCAGCAGGCCGTTACTATCGGTATGTTGCCGGATGTGCCGCTGGAAAAGATGCAGTTTGTGGGGAACACGTCAATCGCAGGCGCAAAGACCGTTCTGCTTAGCAGGGAAGCCCTTGAGACGGCCGAGCAAATCGCCAAAAGTATGACGTATTTTGATTTGATGAGTCATCCGGGATATATGGATGAATTCATCAGGGCGAATTTTCTGCCTCATACGGATTTGTCGCTGTTCCCATCGGTAGGACTTGTGGATAGTGTATAACGGATGAAAAGACGGGAAAAACGGTATGGCAAAAACTATCGCAATAAGTGGAAAAGGTGGCTCAGGCAAAACAACCCTTGCTGCTATGATTATCAGGTATCTGTGTGAGCAGGGAGGGACCCCATTTTGCAACAAGTCGCAAAATGGGAACCCTCACAGAGGCGCTGTTCTTGCCGTAGATGCCGACCCCAATTCCTGTCTGGGTTTGATGATAGGGGTCGAGCCGGAACAGACCATTGCGGAAATTCGGGAAAAAGCCGCTGAAAAATCACCCGGCACTCCGGGTATGGACAGGGTACGCTCTTTTGAATATGGTATTCAGCAGGCGATTACCGAGGGAAGAGGATTTGATTTGCTTACTATGGGTCGGCCGGAAGGACCCGGCTGCTATTGTGCCGCAAATAACCTTCTTCGGCAGTTTCTGGATAAAATAAGTGGTGCGTATGGTTATGTAGTAATGGATAATGAGGCGGGAATGGAGCATCTCTCCCGAAGAACCACTAATAACATTGACCTGCTATGTATAGTAGCCGAAGCAACGGCTCTCGGCGCAGTTACCGCTCGAAGAATTTTTGAACTCGCTGAAAAATTACCAATAACCGTAAAAGAAATCGGCGTTATCTGGAACAAAACCGACAAAGCAAAAGAACTGGATGGAGTAAATATATTGGGATGCGTACCTTATGACCAGGCTGTCTGTAATGCTTCGATGCAGGCCAAAACTATCTTCGACCTTGAAGCCGGCAGCAGCGCATTTTTAGCTGTTAAAGAAATACTTGAACAGAAAATGAAATCAAATCCTGTCGCAACGGGCAAATGACAGAGTTTGGTCTTAATAGTGATTTTGGTTATTGTAAAATGTTTTAAGTTTAAGGAAATTTTAATAATATTGAAGACTTTGGAGGATTTCGAATGCCAGTTCCTGAAGTTGCAGAAAGTTTTACCGGCTCGGTAAATCGTCTTACCCTTGGAGCAACCAAAGACGATGGAGGGACTCGCACCTCTACCGTAACCATAGGCGGTGCGAAAAATGTGGTCTATGGCGGCTCAGTGGACCAGATGGGCGAAAAACCGGTCATTGCTATGGACGTTCTCGACAGTAGGCCCGAGGATTGGCCTGATGTCCTGGCTGAAAGCTATAAAGATGTGCTCGACAGCCCTGCTGACTGGGCCAAAAAGTGCGTCGATGAACTCGGGGCAGAGTTAATCTGCCTCAAATTCGAAGGTATTCACCCTGATAAAGGTGATAAGGATGCTGCTCACGCCGTCAAAGTTACCGAAGATGTGCTAAAGGCCGTTGGTGTACCGCTTGTTTTGTGGGGCTGTGGATTCGATGATAAAGATAATCAGATTATGCCAAAAGTAAGCGAGGCCGCAAAAGGGGAAAATTGTCTTATTGGCACTGTTTCAGAGGACAATTACAAGGCCCTGACAGCCATTGCTCTTGCTGACGGGCACAATCTCATTACCGCAGCGCCTCTGGACATTAATATCGCAAAGCAGGTTAATATTCTTGTTTCGGATATGGGCTTTCCGCTTGAACGAATAGTAACGTTTCAGGCCACGGGAGCATTGGGATATGGAATAGAGTATGCTTATTCGATACAGGAACGCCAGCGTCTGGCGGCTCTCGGCGGTGATAAAATGATGGCGATGCCGGTCATTTGTGACGTTGGTTATGAATCCTGGCGGGCAAAGGAGGCCAAGCTTGCTGATGCGCCGGGCTGGGGAGATGTAGCCGACCGTGGCCCGATGTGGGAAGCGGCTACGGCCATTTGCCTTTTGCAGGCCGGCGTTGATATAATTCGAATGCGTCATCCACGAGCGGTCAAAACTCTCAAAAATTTTATCAATCAACTCTATAGCCGATAGTGGCAGCCGATAGTGGTTGGATTTTACTTTAAATTTTAGATTAGGAAAGGTCTTTATTATGATACTGATTGCAGAACGAATTAACGGGATGTTCACCGATGTTAAGCAGGCCATCGCAGAAAAAAATAAAAAAGTCATTCAGGACCTGGCCAGGAAACAAACCGAAGCAGGGGCCACATATCTGGACGTAAATGTCGGCACCGCAGCGGCCGACCAGGAAGGGACTATACAGTGGCTCGTCGAGACAATCCAGGAGACCTGCACAACGCCGATATGCCTGGATTCTCAAAAACCTGACGTTATTGCAGCAGGACTGAAGGTCATTAATACCGACAATGGTGTTCTGCTCAATTCGTCACCTTTGAATAAGAAAAGCGATGAGGAAATTTTGGACAAATATATCGAAATGGCCGAGCAGGCTGGGCCAAAGGGAAGTCTCATTGCACTTACGATGGACAAAAACGGTGTGCCTCAGGATATTGATACCCGCGTGGCTATCGCTGCGGAAATCGTCTCAAAAGCAATGGAAAAGGGTTTTGACGTACAGCGGCTGCTCATTGACCCGATTATCCTGCCGGTCAAGGTACCGAATGCTCAGGTTCAGCCAGGCAATATTTTAGCCGCAGTGGACCAGATAAAATATCTTGCCGACCCTGCGCCGCATATGACAATGGGACTGTCGAATCTCTCTCAGGGAGCAACGGAAAGAAGCCTGATAAATCGAGTATTTATTGCTATGGCCATATCGCATGGTATGGATTCGGCGATTGCTGACGTGCTTGATACGGAACTGATGAATGTGGTTGCTACTGCTGAGATGCTGATGAACAAGCAGCTATATTCGGATTCTTACCTGAAGGTTTATGCTGCTGCGAAAAAAGGGTGATTAGCAATTGCGTTGTGAGAAATAAAAGGCGGGTTGTCGGAACTCGCTGAAAATACGGGAAAATGTGGGAAAAATTGGAAGTGAGGACAGTAACTTATGAAGCTTGATGCGACAAAAATGAAGGACTGGCAGATTGCAGAGGCTGCCGAAAAAACTATGAAGCCTGTGCGCCAGTTGGCGGACGAAATGGGACTTAAGGATGATGAGCTGCTGCCTATGGGCCTGCAATTGGGCAAGGTCGATTATATGAAAGTGCTTGACCGGCTCAAGGATGCGCCAAACGCAAAGTATATTGATGTAACCGCTATTACGCCAACGCCGTTGGGAGAGGGCAAAACAACCACCGGCATAGGCCTTATCGAGGGCCTGGGCAAGATTGGCAAGCGCGTAGTCGGCGCTATTCGCCAGCCCAGCGGCGGGCCTACATTCAATATCAAAGGCTCGGCGGCCGGCGGAGGTCTTGCACAATGCATTCCTCTGACGCCGTTTTCAATCCGGCTTACCGGCGACATAGACTCTATCACAAACGCCCACAACCTGGCAATGGTGGCTCTTACCTCACGTATGCAGCATGAAAGAAATTATGACGACGCCCGACTGGCCAAGAGCAACTTAAAACGCCTTGATATCGACCCTGAGAGGGTGCAGATGGGATGGGTCATGGATTTCTGTGCACAGGCCCTGCGGAATATTACCATTGGCAAAGGCGGAAAAATGGACGGGTATGAAATGGATTCCGGTTTTGCCATCACCGTTTCCAGTGAAGTGATGGCCATTCTGGCAGTTGCCAAAGACTTAAAAGACATGCGTGAACGTATGAGCAAAATTGTTGTTGCCTATGACAAAAAGGGCAATGAGGTTACTACTGCCGACCTCGAAGTTGATGGTGCAATGACGGCGTGGATGGTTGACGCCCTCAATCCTAACCTGCTGCAAACCATCGAAGGACAGCCTGTATTTGTGCATGCCGGACCCTTTGCCAATATCGCCATCGGGCAAAGCTCAATCATTGCCGATGAGGTCGGCACAAAATTGGCCGATTATCACGTAACCGAAAGTGGTTTCGGAGCTGATATCGGCTTTGAAAAATTCTGGAACTTAAAATGCCGTATGTCGGGCTTAACTCCGAACACCATTGTAATTGTGGCGACTATCCGGGCCCTGAAGATGCACGGCGGCGGCCCTGAGGTTAAACCGGGACTGCCGCTGGACGAGGCATATCTGAAAGAAAATCTCGAACTTATCGAGAAGGGCTGTGAGAACCTTATCGCTCATATCGAGACCGTCAAGAAAAGCGGAGTCAAACCGGTAGTTTGTGTCAACAGTTTCTATGCCGACACCAAGGCCGAGATTGAACTGGTGCGGAAAGTAGCCGAACAAAACGGCGCGCTTGCCGCGGTTTCGGAGCACTGGCTAAAAGGCGGTGAGGGTTCGATAGAATTTGCCGAGGCCGTCGTTGCCGCCTGCGAAGAGAAAAATAATTTCAAGTTCCTCTATGAACTCGAAACACCTCTGAGAAAACGAATTGAATTAATCGCCAAAGAAGTCTATGGCGCTAATGGCGTAACTTATACGGATGAAGCTTTGGAAAAAGCAAAGGCCCTGGAAGCCGACCCACAGGCCGCTAAGCTGGGAACCTGTATGGTCAAGACACATCTGAGCTTGTCGCACGACCCGAACCTCAAAGGCCGACCGAAAGATTGGGAACTACCAATACGAGATATTATGGTGTATAAAGGAGCGGGCTTTATTGTGCCCGTTGCCGGGGCGATTAAGCTGATGCCGGGAACTGCTTCGGACCCTGCTTTCCGCCGTATTGATGTTGACGTGAACACCGGAAAAGTAGAAGGGCTGTTCTAAAAACGCCTTCGGTGTCAAAGTGTTAGAATTTAGGTGCCAAGCGATGCAACCTGTATTACAGTTAGCGTTGGACCACGAAAACCTCAGCCGGGCCTTGAAGGTGGCTAAGGAGGCCGTCGAAGGCGGTATAGACTTCCTGGAAGCTGGCACGCCTCTTATCAAAAGCGAGGGATTAAATGCTGTAAGGGCTTTACGGGGTGAGTTTCCCTCGATAACGATAGTCGCTGATATGAAAATAATAGATGCCGGCCGACTGGAGACCGAATGTGCAGCCAAAGCCGGCGCTAACATTATTCATGTACTCGGTGGCGCTTCTGATGCCACTATAAAAGAATGCATTGAGGCGGCTCGGCGTTATGATGCCAAAATTACCGTTGACCTGCTCGGCCTTCAAAGCAGAGAGCGGATGATTCAACGGGCAAAGGAAGTTGAGCTGATGGGTGCGGCCTCGGTTTGTGTACATACACCGATAGATATGCAAATGAGAGGTGCTTTGCCTTTTGATGACCTGAAAGAGGTTGCATCAGCGGTCAGCATTCCAGTTACTGTGGCCGGAGGAATTAACTCTGAAACTGCGGCTGATGCAATCGAGGCCGGCGCGACAATAGTGATTGTCGGCGGCGCTATTACAAAATCTCCTGATGCCAGAAAAGCGACCCAGACCTTAAAGAAGGTCATAGCTACGGGTGTTCGAGTTGAGACCACATTTTTCAAACGCGGCGACAAAAAAAGCATCATTGAGGTTTTGGCGAAGACTTCTGCTGCTGACGCAACCGAAGCGCTGCACAATACAGGCGCATTGGCCGGCATTAAGCCAATAGTGCAGTCAGTAAAAATGGTTGGCCGGGCCTTGACCGTCTGGACGTACCCGGGCGATTGGAGCAAGCCCGTTGAAGCGATAGATATCGCCGCTGAAGGAGACGTGCTCGTGATAGATGCCGGCGGAATGCCTCCGGCGGTCTGGGGTGAAAAAGCCACGAAAAGCTCTCTGCAGCGCAAATTGGCCGGGGTGGTAATTAACGGTGCAATCAGGGACGTTGCTAACATACGACAGATGAAGTTTCCCGCATTTGCAAAACTTATAACACCGGTTGCGGGTGAGCCAAAGGGCCAGGGTATGATTGATGTACCCGTCCAAATAGGCGGTCAGCACATTCGTACCGGTGACTGGATTATAGGCGATGACGACGGAGTCGTGGTAATTGCGCAGGAAAAAATCGTGGAAGTTGCAAACCGCGCACAGGCGGTTGTTGAGCGTGAAGAAAGGGAAATGGCTGAAATCGATGAGGGCAGCACCCTCGGGAAGGTTTCAGAATTGATGCGATGGGAGCAGTTGAGGAAAAAATCCAATGTCGAGAACAAAAACGGATAGTGACATTTTTGAAATTGCAGCTACACAATTCGAAGGTATAAAGTTACTGTTCGAGCAAATAGATGCCCGTGTTACAGAACGGCTGGTTCGTGCGATGATGAGGGCCAAGAGGGTATTTGTTACCGGCAGAGGAAGGTCCAGCCTGCTGACGGGATGGTTTGCGATGCGTCTTATGCAAATGGGATTTGACGTACATGTGCCGGGCGAAGTGACATGCCCCAGAATAACAAAGGGCGATTTGCTTGTTGCAATTTCCTGTTCAGGCACCACGACAACCACAGTGGATTTGGCACGTATCGCGCGCGAATCGAAAGCTAAGGTCATAGCGATAACAGCGATTGCCGAATCTGCATTGGCCGGTACCGCCGACGATGCTGTAGTACTACCGGTTACCGATAAGGATATTATGAAGTGTTATAAGTATGGCATTGGTCCCTGCAACAATACGCTGTTTGAGCAGGCAATGGTTTTGTATTTTGACTCGATTGTTTACGCTATAATCGAGCGCGAAGGAATTTCAAAAAAGCAGATAAGTAGAAGGCATACAAATCTTGAGTAAAGTTTTTTATTAGAATTTTAAGGAGTGACCGATGGCAGCAAAGATTATTGATGGTAAACAGGTAGCTGCAGATATGCGGGCCGAGCTCAAAGAGGAAGTGGCCAGGCTCGCCAGGGACGGTATTGTGCCGGGGCTGGGGGTAATCCTTGTGGGTGAGGACCCGGCTTCGCAATCGTATGTTAAAGCCAAGGAGCGTGCCTGCGAGGAAATAGGACTTTTTTCCGATGACAATCGTTTGCCCGCGGATGCTTCGCAGCAGGAGCTGATGGCCGTCGTTGAAAGGATGAATAATGACCCGAAAATTAACGGTATCTTGGTTCAGTTACCTCTGCCCAAACATCTCAACGAAGCCGAGGTACTTCTGGCGATTGCCCCGGACAAGGACGTTGATGGTTTTCATCCGATGAACGTCGGCAGAATGGTGGTGGGGGAAAAGGCTTTTCTGCCCTGCACGCCACACGGCGTTATTCAACTACTGCTCCGCAGTGGTGTTAAAATTGAAGGCGCAGATATCGTCATCGTCGGGCGAAGCAACATTGTAGGCAAACCCGTTGCGAATATGTTGATCCAGAAAAACAAGATGGGTAACGCTACAGTTACGGTTTGTCACACGAGGACAAAAAATCTTGCCGAGCACACACGACGTGCCGATGTCATTATTGCTGCAGCAGGCAGACCTGATACGATTACGGCCGATATGGTTAAAGATGGCGTCGTGGTGATTGACGTGGGTGTCAATCGTGTCGAAGATTCGACAAAAAAGAAAGGTTACAGACTTGTCGGAGACGTCGATTTTGAAGCGGTAAAAGAGAAGGCCGGTTTAATTACTCCTGTTCCCGGCGGTGTCGGCCCAATGACAATAACTATGCTGCTTTACAATACCGTTGAATCAGCTAAAAGGGCTGCTGGTATTAAAGGCGACAAATGACAGTAATCAAAAGAAAATAGAAAGGAAAAGAAGTGGCGACTAAAAAATATCCAGTTGTTTGGCTGCAGGGAGCGAGTTGTACGGGCTGTTCTGTATCTGTATTGAATGCGGTAAGTCCGAAGTTCCAGAACCTTTTGCTCGATGAGTTGGTGCCCGGCCAGCAATTAAATCTGATATTTCACGCAACGATAATGGCCGGACAGGGTGAACCTGTTATTGAGGTTCTCAAGGAAACCGAAAAGAACAGAAAGGGCGGCTACATATTAATTGTGGAAGGTGCTGTTCCTACCGCCGAAAATGGCAACTATGGTAGTATCGGCGAGAAAGACGGCAGGCATTTGACGATACAAGAGAGCGTTGAAGAGATGGGCAAAAATGCCCTGCTGGTCATTGCCCTTGGCACCTGTGCCACTTTCGGAGGAATACCTTCGGCCAGGCCCAATCCAACCCTGTGTAAAGGAGTCAAAACAATATTTAACGAAAAGGGAATCAAAACTGCGGTTGTGAACATTCCGGGGTGTCCGGTGCATCCGGATTGGTTTGTAGGAACAATATCTGTAGTTTTGTTTTCAGGGGTGGATGCTCTGGAGCTGGACGACCTTGCTCGTCCGAAGCTTTTCTACGGCAGCTTGGTTCACGAAAATTGCCCCAGAAGAGCAGACTTTGACAAAGGTAAATTTGCCGAAAAGTTAGGCGACCCGGGCTGCCTTTATAAATTAGGTTGTAAGGGCCATTACACCTATGCTGATTGTCCCTTGAGACAGTGGAATAACGGCCTGAATTGGTGCGTAAAGGCCGGCTCGCCCTGCCTGGGCTGTGTTGAGCCGGAATTTCCGGATGGCACCTCACCAATGTATGAGAAAATCACTTTTGAGGAACTCAAATGAGCACTAAAATAAAAATCGACCCAATAACAAGAATAGAAGGACACCTTGCTATTGAAGCGGTAATAGATGACGGCGTGGTAAAAGAAGCAAAAAGCGCAGGGACACTTTTCAGGGGCTTTGAAATAATCCTGCAGGGCAGAGACCCTCGCGATGCAAATCGAATAACACAGCGAATTTGTGGTGTTTGTCCCACTGCACACGCTACCGCCTCAGCTTTATGTCTCGATGACGCCTTTGGCTTGACCGACAAAATCCCTGACAATGCAAAGCTTATACGCTCTCTTATCTTCGGCGCAAACTTTTTACAGTCACATATTCTCCATTTTTATCATCTTGCCGCACTTGATTATGTCGATGCAGTGGGTGCTGTCGGAGAACTCTCACCTTTTATACCTCGCTATGAAGGTGATTATCGAGTCTCCGGACAGGCAAACGCCGAACTCGTCAATCACTATATAAAGGCCCTGGATATCAGACGCAAATGTCAGGAGATGCTGTCCATCTTCGGTGGCAAGATGCCTCATAGCATTGGTATTGTCCCCGGAGGAGTAACTGAAAAACCAACTGAGGACAAAATTACCAATTTCCTCTGGCGACTCAATGAAATCAGAGACTTTGTTGACAACATTTACATACCGGACATTATCACCGTCGCAAAAGCCTATGGTGACTATTTTACTATCGGCAAGGGTTGTCGAAGAATGATAGCGTACGGAGGTTTCGACCTGCCGGATGGCAGACTGTTTAAGCCAGGTGTGATTTCGGAAAAGCTGGAACTTGAGCAGTTCACAAAGGACAATATTACCGAGGATGTAAAGCATTCCTGGTACGCTGATTCAACTACGGGAAAAAATCCTGCCCGGGGACAAACGAAACCCCAGCTTGACAAAAAGCAGGCCTATTCCTTCCTGAAGTCGCCGCGGTATAAAGGTCAGGTCTGTGAGCTTGGGCCTTTGGCGCGAATGGTAAGCAATTATGTTCAGGGTGACGTTAAGGTAAAAAAACTGGTTGACTCACTGCTTGGCCAATTTGATGCAGGTGTTGACGTGCTGTTTTCAGTGCTGGGCAGACACGCCGCAAGGGCGCTCGAAGCAAAATTTGTTGCCGATGCTATGGTCGATTGGCTCCAGGACCTCAAACCCAACGAATCGTGTATCGTTGAGAATGAAATTCCTGAAACCGCCGATGGTGTCGGTTTGTCGGAAGCCCCGCGAGGTTCGGTAGGACACTGGATAAGCATCAAGGATAAGAAAATTGAGCGGTATCAGGTTATTACACCTACGGCCTGGAATGCTTCACCCAAAGATGATAAAGACCAGCCCGGTGCAATAGAGCAGGCGATAATTGGTACTAAAGTCAGGGACAAAGACAATCCATTTGAACTGGTCCGGATTGTCAGGGCGTTTGACCCCTGTCTGGCCTGCTCGGTGCATCTGCTTGATGCCGGCGCAAATGAGTTGGGAGTCTTTAGGGTTGTTTGATATGGAAATAAAAACAGATACCGGTTTGGCGACAGGGCACCGGAAAAAACGCAGAAGCAAACGTGTTTTGATTCTCGGCCTGGGAAATATCCTTCTTAAAGATGAGGGTATCGGCGCCTATATCGCTACAGAGCTGCAGAAAAAAAATCTGCCCGAAAATGTGGAGGTTATTGATGGTGGAACGTCCGGCCTTGACATTCTCTTGTCGCAGGACGGTTTGTATAAGCTGGTAATTGTTGATGCCTTAAAGGCCGGCAAAAAACCGGGCACTATCTATAAAGCCGTATTTAAAGGCCGAAAGAAAAATAACTTGACGAAAATTTTCAGCCGCAAAAAAAATTCCCAGATAAGCTTACATCAGGTCGGACTTATTGAAGCCCTGGCGGCTGCTGAAAAACTTAACCGTGCGCCATCTGAAGTTATAATCATTGGAGTTGAACCCGCTGAAGTGGATTGCGGATTAGAGCCGACCCAACTGGTTAAACAAAGAAGCGCGGAAATCATTAACACGGTACTTGAGGAAATTGAAGATGCTGTTTACGAAGACTAAACCAATAGAAGAAGTTTTAGAATCGCTCCGAAACGAAAAAAATGTCTTCCTGTTGGCTTGTGACGGCTGTGCCGAAGCCTGTGGAACCGGCGGCAAAGACGGACTTGCGCAAATGAAAGACGAAATGGAAAAAGCGGGCAAGAGCATAGCTGGAACCTGCTTGGTCGATTTCCTCTGCAATAAAGTCCTCGTAACAACCCGGCTTTCCAGAGAAATGGAGCAAATTCAGCAGGCGGATTCTATTGTGGTGTTAACTTGTGGCATTGGCGTCCAGGCTGTCTCCAAAGTTGTCAATAAGGTTGTCCATCCTGCTGATGACACGGTGAGCCTGGGAGGGCTTCAGGGGCTCTGGCCTTCCGATGAGCGATGCAATGCCTGTGGACAGTGTGCACTGGACTATACAGGTGGTATCTGCCCGATTACTATGTGCGCAAAAAGTCTGCTTAACGGACCCTGTGGTGGAGCCAAAGATGGAAAGTGTGAAGTTGACCCTGAAAAAGATTGCGGCTGGCAGTTGATTTATGAGCGACTGGAAAAACTCGGACGATTGGAAAATCTAAAGAAAGCTTATTCACCGAGAGACCATAGTAAAATGCTGCCTTCCGAGGACGTGCGAAAAACCCCGTTTTATGATTTAGAAAAGTAAATGTAAAGGAGGCATTTTAAGGTATGAAACTTATTGAGTGTTTCGAACAGGGCAAGTGTGTAGTAACCTGTGAAGTTGGGCCGCCTAAGGGAATAGAAATTGAAAAAATCATAGAAGAATTGGTGCCTTTGCAGAGCAGGGTTGATGCCTTCAATGTTACTGATTTACAAAGCTCGGTGCTGCGGGTCGGCTCAATGGCGACCTGTCGGCTGTTGAAGGAAAAATCTCTTGAGCCGATTATGCAGCTTACCTGCAGAGACCGAAATCGTCTCGGTTTGCAGTCGGATGTCTTAAGCGCCGCTGTATTAGGCATTGAGAATCTATTGTGTCTTACCGGCGACCATACAACATTGGGCGACCATCCGCAGGCGATGCCGGTGTTTGATTTGGATTCCGTGCAGTTGCTCTCGGCTGTCACATCGCTGATGAACGGCAAAGATATGGCCGGCAATGATTTGGAAGGTCAGCCGCCGCAATTTTGTCTTGGCGCTGTTGTCAATCCCGGTGCAGAACCTCTCGAGCCGCAGATTGCAAAGATGGAGAAAAAAATTGCAGCCGGTGCGCAGTTCATTCAGACGCAGGCGGTTTATGAAGTGGACAAGTTCGCTGCTTTTATGGAAAAAGTGAAGCATTTGAATGTGCCGATTATGGCCGGAATCGTCTTCTTGAAGTCACCCGGTATGGCTAAGTTTATGAACGCAAATGTCGCGGGAATACACGTCCCTGACGATATTATCGATGAATTGGCTGCCGCCGGAAAAGAAAAGAGGGTCGAAAAAAGCCTGGAAATCTCCGCACGACTGATTAAGGAGCTCAAAGGCCTGTGCCAGGGAATTCACATTATGTCGCTGGGCTGGGAGCGACATATAGCTGCCGTCCTGGAAATGGCCGGCTTATAATAGTCAACGTTGTTACTGAACTTTTAAAGTTGCGTTTTCGGGCGATAAAATATGAATCTTACAGAAGAGTCTTCTTTGGACTTTGAGCCGTTGAATAAAATACTGGCGTCAATACCCCAAACCGACTCAAATGAGCTTATCCCTTTTCTTCAGGAAATCCAGAACGCCTATGGTTATCTCCCACCGCCTGTCCTCACTGAGCTTAGCACCAGAACGTCAATCCCTGCAAGCCGGATTTACGGGGTGGTGACTTTCTATGAACAGTTCTATCTCGAACCGCGAGGACGACACACAATTCGCTGCTGCCGCGGTACCGCCTGTCACGTCAGAGGCGGCTCCGGGATTATCGAAGCGATACAAAACGTTTTAAACGTTGCTCCCGGCGAAACCACCGAAGACATGCGGTTTACCTTCGAGACCGTGGCATGCCTTGGAACTTGCTTTCTGGCACCTGTTATAATGGTGAATAAAGATTATTATGGCAATCTGACACCGAACAAAATACAAGGTATTCTTGAAAAATACGAATAGCATAAATGAACAGCAGAAAAATACAATCACTACAACAACTTGAGCAATTAAGTCTTGACCTGCAAACCAGACAGCAAGCCTGCAAAGCCAGGGTATTGATTTGTATGACCGGTTGCCGTGCTCTGGGTGCCAAAAGTGTAGCAAGGAAATTTAAAGAGAGTATAAGCGGCCTTGGTCTTGAAAGCGAATTTGCGGTTGTCGAAGTTGGCTGTATCGGCATGTGTGCACAGGCACCTGCAATACTTATCGAGCCATACGATTATTTTTATGGCGGTGTTACGCCGGAAGATGTCGAAGAGATTATCGAAACGACCCTTAAGCATGGAAAGTCGGTAGACCGTCTCACTGTCGCAAAAGATGGCAATGCTGAGATCAAAAAAATTGGCTTCTATACAAAACAGCAGAAAATCGTGTTGAAAAACTGTGGCAGGATCGACCCGAAAAGAATTGAAGACGCTGTCGAACGCGGAGCATATACCGCAGCGGTAAAAACTGTCACAGGAAAGGACCCTCAACAGGTAATCAACGAAATGGTCGAATCAGGCCTGAGAGGACGAGGAGGCGCAGGATTCCCGACTGGGGTAAAATGGAACTTCTGCCGTAAATCGCCTGGCAATGAAAAGTACCTTATCTGTAATGCTGACGAGGGCGACCCGGGTGCGTTTATGGATAGGGCCCTTCTGGAAGGTGACCCGCACAGAGTTATTGAAGGAATGATTATTGCAGCTTTTGCTATCGGGGCTACCAAGGGATTTATCTACGTCCGGGCTGAGTACCCAATCGCGGTCGAACATATCAACATCGCACT
>SDBT01004481.1_pt1 | contig 23698 bp, 19 predicted proteins | sample 2277101 | NCBI WGS metagenome assembly SDBT01 (sample SAMN10404973, study PRJNA504765) | marine sediment metagenome | isolation source: marine sediment core GS10_PC15, 103 cmbsf | place: Arctic Ocean: Southern Knipovich Ridge | collected 2010 | reverse complement strand
TTGCTACAGATTCGTATCCCGCCACTTATACTATTGAACTTAATGGAAACGAAGTGGTGTCGACAACTGCATGGGCAGGCGGAAGTACCTTCATGTATAACATCCCGTATTTAGGTAAAAAAATGAAATAACTCTATAATAGAGAGAAAGTTCGAGATCACGACGAAATGTCGTCAATGTGCCATTTGGCGACATTGGTTGATATAATTTGTAAATAATCTAAACAGAAAAATCCTTGAGAATCTCTCAATCTGTAACCGGTTCAACAAATTCCCCACATTCGGGACAGAGAGGTAGCCAATCTCGTTGATTTTCTTCAAATTTAATACTACAATTAAGACACATGCATCGAAGCATAAATTATATCCAGGTGATGTTTTTCATCTCTACCATTTTATGACATCTTAAAAGTAATTGTTTATTTCATTATTCTATTATTTTATTATCCAAATCAGTTTATTAGAAGAATAACGTGATTCAGACCTGTTCTTATATTCATTAAGAAGATCTCTTGTCTGCATTTGACAAATTACTACAATAAAATTTCCATAAGTTTTAATATTAAGATCTATTTGCCCGCTTAATCTATCAAAATCACCTCGACTAGGATTTTTCTTCATTTCAATAGGTACACAGTTATCTACTAAAATATCCACTTGATTTATTCCTGCTTCCTCTTGACAGCTAGATTGTGTTTATATTCAAGAATACTACGCAAATCACTCTGATACCCCTCTTCTGTTTTATGACGTTTAGAAGGAATCCATTCGTGGATTATTTGTATAATTGAGTTAATACTTTTACTACTTTAGCTGAAACTGGTTTTTTAGAGACTCTTGCTGCTTTTTTCTTGTCTAATTCTAGTTTATCTACAAAATTATCCCATAAATCGCCTTTGGTACCACTAACTCCAAGATCTAAATCTTCACAGAAATCTTGTACATCTTCTTTGTATAAAACTGTTGTTATATCTTCTGGTTCGAAATCAGGATCAAAAATAAGTCTTTCAATTATTTCTTTCTTAGAACCAGTTTGTTTGAAGTCAAATTCACTAGTTAGCTCTTTTATATCTTCTTTATTGAGGTAATTATCAATAAACTTTTGAAGATCCATTTAAAAAACACATTTCCTTTAAGCTTATAATATAAAATTGATCGTAATCAATTTTAAAAGTGTTAACCTTTATGATACAATAATCACAAAGCCAGAAAGTGCTAGAAGTGGTTTAAGGAAATCAATAATATTTGTTTTAACAGGTAGAAAGTAGAATCTATCTGAACAGAACCATTGAAGCCTCAGCTATTCTTGAAGAATTGTTTGGCTTAGCTCGTAAAATGAAAGAAGCTCAAGATCGTGGTGACAATCTAGGCTTGAGTGATGATGAAATAGTTTTTTTTGATGCACTTACTACTAACAAAAGTGTAGTAGAAATCATGAGTGATGACAAATTAAAGTTTCTTACAAGGGAATTAATCAAAGTTGTTAGACAATCTGTATCCATAAATTTTACTGTTAGAAAAAATGTTCATACAATAATGCGTGTAATGGTGAAAAGACTATTAAAGAGATATGGATATCCACCTGACCTTCAAGAGGATGCTGTTAAACTTGTTATGGAATATGTTATGCATTTTGGAGAAGAATGGGCTTTTATTCCAAAAAACATTCATCCCATTTGCTCTAACCTAATTACAGGATGATCTTCCTCATTAGATATGATTATTTCACTCTTTTGATGGTTTCTCGATAAATTTTGATAATTTGGAAGGTTCCTTCTTTTTGCCATATTGCGCAAGTATATTTAACTTGTTCATATCAAAATTGTATATGTCTTTTAATACCGAAGGAAATAACAAATCTAATTCTTTTTTGATGATAATGGTATTTTTAATTGCGCTTATAGTTAGTCTTAGCCATTCCAATTCATCTGGATTTTGGCGAATTGGATGGTTAATATATTTAAATTTCCCACGTGATTTTTGATTTAATTCAAAAGAATCCTTCATAGTAAAAATTCGCTCACTAATCCAATCTTGTAAAGGATTCCTTCCTCCAATATCAAAATTCCAAACATCTTTTGGAACTTTACCTATCCAGAATACTTCAGTTTTATCATTCGGTTTATCAAAATAGATACGCTCCTTTTTTTCATCATAAAAGGGAATTATAATTCTACGTTTGGAATCTGAATCAGCTAACGTATTTATCGATGAATCGACCAGCTTTAAATCGTTTTGAATATTTTGATTAAGGAGTAAATAAATAGGTGATTCCTTCTTAAATTGATCTAAGTCATCACTAGTTAGATTTAAATGTAATTTGACAAGGCGTTTACCGAAATTGGCTACCTTGGTAAATATTGTCTTATTACAAGGAAATGGAATTCTAGGAAAATTTAATACCAATTTTTCATGAAAATATTCTGAGTAGCTCTGAGTATAAAATATTCCATAAATGTAGTAAAAAATGTCATTGCTATTTTCAAGCTTATATGGGAGAAGTTTAGAGAATTCGATTTTAATATTGGAACGAGAAAGAGGATCAGGCGTTTTTAATAGGCCTTTTTTTATACTACTCTTTTTAAGATCAATATGTGAATTTTCTCCTATTTTAAGTGGAAATACATACGAATTTAATCCGCGAGAACCTTCTAAGACTTTGTTATGTGTTAAATATCTAGTAACAAAAAAACTGTTTAAATTCCGCGAAATCATTCCTCTATTGATAATTAAGGCAAGATTTTCTTGAGAGGAAAAAACATAACGGAGAATTCGATAATAATGACGATGTAATAAGTAGGGATGATAAAAAATAGTTTTAATATTAAACGGCCGCCAAAGATATTTCTGTTTTCCTGAAGCTCCTTCTTTATAATTCCGAATTTTTTTTAAAGCGTTCGAATATTTCTCTTTATCCAATGGTAGGACTTTTTCATTGAAAAAAGTCTTCATACGATCATTTAATGTGTCTTCTGAGATGTCACTAATCCAATAATCATGGCCTGTATTAACACCTTGAATATGGTCCTTAAAGATAATCGAAACGTCGGGAAAAGAATCATAATCAACATTTTCCTCATAATAGTCAGGAGTAAATTCATGATCTAATCGATCGCCAATCTGAACCCATTTTTCAGTTTTCATAAGGGATTCAACAGAGTGTTCTCCTAACCATTTCATTTTTTTCTCTAAGTCACCAGCACATTCTGTGTACATGATTTTACAGTTATCATCTTCATGTTTATCTTCAGAGTATCTAATCATAAAACTAATAGCGATATTTAAACTACACGCATTTCCAAACACATTTTCATCAACCACAATTCCTGAATCTCGCAATCGTTTAGGAACTCCAGTTCGAAAGTTACCATATAGATTAACTATCCAAATCTCATCATAGATTGTACGTAAAACTTTACGCATCCCCCGGCCACCTGGTTCTTTAATATAGGAACCATTCGATACATAAGCAACCAACCCTTGATTATTATTTTCTGTTATTTTCCATTGAGCAAAACGATGAAATTTTATTTCATCTGCTTTCATGATTCTTATATTTGTAATGGGTTTACTAGTAGGTTTTCCTCGCTCTCTAATTAAATATTCTTGTTTAATATAATCATTAGTTAGGTTTTCAATCCAATTGGTTTTGTTTTGACTACTATTTCTATATGGAGGGTTACCCCAAATAACCATTATTTCTCCATCATGTCTAATTCGCAAACTTTTCTCAACTTCATTTCTGATAGAGGGTAATCCTAACCCTAAAGTCTTCGCAAATTCTTGTCGAGATTTAATATATGACCAATTGATAGCTCCTGTTCCTTCTTGTAATTGGAGATCCTCAGGAGGGTTCATTAAAGTGTTAGTAAGAAATAATTGAGGATAATGACGAGTATAATCAATGGTTGCCCCTAGTAGTTCTGCCTCCATTAAGATACGCATATATCCTAGAACATAAGGAGACATAAGAATTTCAAATGCATATACATTCTCTAAAAACAATGGTTGTTCTAATAAATAATCATCAATTTCATCATTTTTTAAAAACGAGGGAGGGGGGATTTTTTCAAAAATCCAATTATTAAAAGTTTGATGAATTATTGTATTTAGATCCTGTTCAGACAATCCTGAATATTTACTTTTACCCCTAACATTTTGACCTATCTTAAGTGAAGCTAAGCGAATCATCGCAACGGTGAACCCCATTGTCCCACCTGCCGGATCTAAGAAACTAACTCTTTTATCTAGTATTCCTTTCCTAATCGGGCGATGATTTCCGTTGATCTTCCATTCAATTGAACCTAAAAAATAATCAACCCCATTGACAATAAAAGAAATTATTTCGTCTGGTGTGTTAACAATTCCAAGTCTCCTCGCCAAGTTTTTATCATATTTTTCAAGAAAATCACTATAAAATGTTCCATATACATGTTTTACATCGGCCATTACCTTTTGGTAATTGGAATGTTGGAAAATTCTTTCAATCGGTTTGATAATACTCTCTTTTATATGCTTAGGAATTCTATATTCCTTTATTAACTCTCTTAATAATGAATTGCTGGGAAGAAAATCTACAATATTACGAAAAATAAATTTGGTAGTTGATTTTGGTGTTAAACTATATTTACTCCATGCCATAAAAAGAATAAAAGTGAGCATCTGTGTATATAGATCCACAAAATCTATTTGCGCGTCTTCAGCGACATCACGAAACAATGATTTTGAAAAATCCGCTTTTATTTCCTGAAGAAATTTTCGATAAGAAAGTTCTGATCGGATTGGTTTCGACAAAATTCGACCAATTTCATCATGGAGATTAAGATTATATGGATCAGATTTAATATACAGTAATAACATTTCTTGAAGTGAATCCGCTGATATAATCTCATACTCAGGTAGATGTACAAGAAGGATTGTTTTTAGGTGTATCATTAAATCATCAGCAGAAGGTATAACTTCTAAGGAAGAGGGCGTCTTTTTATCCCAGTTGAGTATAGTATATTTCCCAAAAATAGGGACAGGAGTATAGCCATCAGTTTTAGGATTAGTAACTTTAATACTAGGATCTACAATCCAATAATGACATAAATCAGTGACAACAACAAAAGAACTATCGATATTGTATTTATATATTTGTTCCCGTAAGTGTTTTGCGTCAGATGAGCTATCTGGTTCAGCTATCATTTTTTCGACATCAATTTTCCTCCACATTCCACTACCTTTATCCCACTTGACAAAATCTTTGACCTCAATTTTAATGATTGGGTTAAATATTTTTGTTCCCGCGAGTAAATGTGATATTGTAATGTCAGGATTACCTTTAATATCACTAATATTGGCTTCAATCTTAAATTTTCTTTTAGAAAAATATTCTCGAAATAATTTATTAACCGATTCATAATAGGAGGGTTCTGTATGTTTAGGATTGGAAGCAATTGTTAAAATATCGGTAAGATAATTACTTATTCTTTTTCTCATTTATGACACCAAACTGTATTTTATTAGTCTAAAGCAGAAGTATAATCGTATAAATGGATAAAGGGACACCTTGTTGACATGGGATAAGCTTTGTATTCCACTTCTTTAGATATATTGAATTTTGTTTTTTTTCTCATCTTATCAACCACTTTTCTTTCTTCAATTGTTTAACCTAAGACTTTAAATAAGTTTTGGAAAAACAACCAAGGCCTCATTTGATCTATTGTAACAACAAAAAATAATCCCTGATTATTCAAGAAATTTTACCGAATGGCTCATCTTCTGTTAAGTAAAAAATCTTTTTTACTGGTTTGGATTCAAACAAGGCGGATCAATAAAAACATAGTAGGAGGTTATTAAAGAATGAGAGGATCAAATTCAAGGTATCTGTCTAAGAATTTATTTGTAAAGGCAATAGAATGTCCTACAAAGATGTATTATGCATCAAATCCTGAATATGCTGATAAAACTGAAGAAAACGAATTCTATAAAGCTTTACAAGAGGGTGGATTTCAGGTGGAAGAACTAGCTAGATTATATCACCCAAATGGGCATAATCTGCATATACCCGGTAGAACACAAGCAATAGAAGAAACAGCAAGAAATTTAGATGAAAATTCTGATATTACAATATATTGAAGCTTCGGTTGTTCATGATAACTGTTTTGCAAGAATCGATATTTTGATAAAGAAAGGAAAAGAAATAGATTTGATTGAAGTAAAGTCAAAATCAATTGATTCGACTAAAGATTCATTTCTTACAAAAAAAGATTTTATCCGATCCGAATGGAAAAAATACCTTTATGATGTTGCCTTTCAAACATTTGTTTTATCCCATGCCTATCCAGAATATACAATCACTCCCTATCTAATGCTAGCAGATACATCTAAACAATCATCGATTGATGGCTTAAATCAATTAATTAAAATAAATCGTGACAAACACAATCGCATCTTGATTACCCATGCAATCCCTAATATTACAAAAGATGATTTAGGAGAAGATATCTTAATTAAAATACCTATTCAAAAATTTGTTGATCTGATATGGAAAGGAGAAGATATTCAACCATCAAAAAAATCAGATGAAGAAAAAAAAGTTTTTTTTCAAAGAATCAGAGAATATTCAACTTATTGTGATGAGAATAAAAAGTATCTGATTACTATTGGTGCGAAATGCAAGAATTGTGAATATAAAGTTCAGATGAGTGATTTACAAATAAATGAGAAGAGTGGATACATTGAATGTTGGAAAGATGCATTAAATTGGGATGATTCACGATTTCTTGAACCCCACATATTTGATCTATGGAATTACCGTAACTCTCAGGGATTAATTGAGGATGGAATATATTTTCTTAACAACATCGATTTAGGTGCTCTAAAATTAAACCCACGTCAAAAGCTTCAAATTCAACAAACAGTCTCCAACCCTAAAGAGAAAGAGTTCATTGATGAAGAATTATTTGTAAAATTAAAACAATTTACCTACCCCTTACATTTCATCGATTTCGAGACCACAAGAGTAGCCCTTCCATATAATAAGGGAAGAAAACCTTATGAATTAATTGCATTTCAATTTTCTATTCATACTCTTAATGAAGATGGTTCTCTAATCCATTCTGGAGAATGGATTAATGAAAATCCAGGTGTATTTCCTAATTATGACTTTGTTAGAAAATTAAAAGAAAGTTTGTCAAAGGACAATGGTACAATATTCCGATATAGTCACTATGAAAACACAGTCCTAAATACAATTTATGATCAATTGACTAGTGATGAAAAAATAATTCCAGATGCCATTGAATTAATGGAATGGATCCGGATAATTACTGAATGGAAGGAGGGGAAGTTGAAACAATTTGGAGAGAGAAATATGATTGATATGCTGGATTTAGTTAAAAACCACTATTATCATCCTATAATGAAGGGATCAAACAGCATAAAAGAAGTTTTATGCGCAGTAGTTAATTCAAGTGGGTTTTTGAAACAGAAGTATTCCGATCCTTATTTGGGTACAAATTTTCCCGAAAGTATTATCTGGTTACAAAAAGAAAAATCCTCTAAACGGTATAAAAATCCTTATGTGCTGCTTCCACCAATTGGTGAAGATATTCTTGATATCAAAGAAGGTGGAGCTGCAATGACTGCATATGGTAAACTTCAGTATAGTGATACTTCTGAACAGGAAACAAATGATATTATTAAAGGATTATTAAGATATTGTGAATTAGATACCTTGGCTATGGCTATGATATATGAACATTGGTTGAATTTTTAGAGTTCAGATGGCTTGTAAATATCCTGCCACTATTACTCGCATTGGGTAAGTCGTATTACTACTCATATCAACCTGTTTCATTTTTATTCCAGACATGAGCCAAACCTTTATACTTGATATTTATAGAGATGGAATTTTTAAATCTATGAAACTTAGGACATAGTATTTAATATGAAAGAGTGGATTTGCTCAATTGAAAGTGACTATGATAGCAAAAACCACTTCCGACTGAATAAAAATAGTCAATACCCACCTCTCAAAGTTTTTAAGGAATGAAGACTATACATATTCTATCGTAAGGTTAGATTCTAGTTAAACCTAATATCATTAGTTCAAAAACGAGGTTAATCTAAAAATCGATAAGATCTAGCACCTGCAATAGAATTCTAATTATCAGATTTGGAATGAGTTCTTATATTATTTGTATAATGATATAGAATAATCCCGTGAGTTAAACTAGTTATAGGATTGATGATATACCTATTTTTAAAATCTTACCTAAGATAAATGAGTGTGTTGGAGATATTGAAATGAAAAATAATAAACCGAATTGGATTCTTTTAAAAGAATGTGGGGAAGAATTGACAAAAAGAAACGTTACACCGTTTTCAAGAAGCGATCTTATTGATTGTGTACAAAAGAAAGATCCTACTAGAAAAGAAAGCTCATTACATCCTATGATTCAAGGAATTACGCCCAATCTTAAAGGGGGAGCCCCAGGAGGAATTGGAAAAAAAGTTTTTTTTAGTGTAAGAAGAGGTAAATTCGTTTTATATGACAAAAAGAAAGATATTTCGAATATAGAAGGTAGTAAAGAAGATACATTTCTAGAACACCCAACTATCATTTTAAATAATGATATTCAAGAAGAAAATGAATTCTCATTAAATAAAAAAACAACTGAAGATGAGATAAGGGATTTAGTTATGAGCAATCTCTATCCTAGGATTGGAAATGATTCAACATGGCAGGGATCAGGCAAAAAAGCCCAATTTGATTTAAAAACTGATTTTAGTGGATTTAAATGCAGTGCAGAGAAGAGTTTAAAGTATAACCTTCCATCTGGTAAAGAAATCAGTCATAAAAATGATATCTTAATCCATAATAAGGAAAAAGGAAAGTATATTAGCATTGAAATAAAACATCGTTCCGCAGTAACAGATCAATTCAAATGTAGATCATATGATATGTTACATCTTAAGAAAAAATACCAAAATGAATTACTAGGAATCATGATTTTCGTGAAATCTTCGTCAGGGATAAGTATTGAACATGCTAAAGAGCTTTGTTATTCTTTTGACCTTTTTTATGGTATAAAGGAACAGGAAAAACATAATCCAGTTGTTTGGGACAAAATAACTTTAGGAATGACAAACTTCTTGAAAAATTAATCGTTTCAAAAATATTAAGGCCTGTTCCCACACCCTTAAACAGTATCAATTGGGATTATGTCAAAATTTTGATTTTAGAACTTTAGAATATATCCCCCTAGTACTAGATACAACATTTAACAAAGTTTCTAATTCAGCTGTCTGTAAAATTCCACTATCTCAGTATATAATGCAAATTTGTTTCCTGTCTCTGATCGCTATTCATTACTTAGATAAATTCTTTTGAATAATACTTTTCAGAAGCTGATGTCCAAACAATTTGGAGAGTCTTATCGCAGTTATTACACAAAGGTTTACCTTCAGCAGGGTTGATTGTTTCTCCACATAATTTACAGTAATCCAGGGGTTTACGATCGCATTGATGACAATTTCGCAACAAAAATTTAGTTCTTTCTTCTTTTTGTTTCATCTCAAGCTCATAATCTAAGCTGAGTAGACTACCACAGGAAAAACATATCTCCTGATCCACGAGCTTCTTCCAGCAGTTGTAACATAAAGGTTTCTCTTTTCCATTATGCTTAACTTCTCTACAGAAATAACAACGTTTTCCCTCTTGAATTTCTTTTACGAAATCCGATCCATATGACCTAATATCCATTATATCTGAAAAATTAACGGTGAATTCATTCGTACCACTACCAGTTAGTATTAGAACATCTGTAGCTCGTGTCATCCCTACGTATAAAAGCTGACGTTTATTTGTTTTCGAATATATTGATTCAATCGATGGAATAACAACCATATCTGCTTCCAAGCCCTTTGTTCCCTGTAATGTTCCAATAAAAACTCCTTTTTTTCCGAGTCCTACCTGTTTGAGACTGTACCATTCTATTTCTCTCTGGTCTAAGCACTCAATGAGCGGATGCTTAAAATTAATTTTTTCTAAATCTCTATGGAATAAGAGTAGAATAGATTTACTATCTTTATTGTATGCAAATATTGTTCTCGCAAGAGCGTCATATTCTTCTTGTTGAGTTTCAAAAATTCTAAATTCGACTGTTCCTCCCTTTCTCGCAAACTCTTTTGTTTCTAGAAAAGCAAATTCCTCTTCTGTTTCTATCAATTTTTCTAGATCTTGATCCAGTGATAAGAATCTATAAGCCATTTCACCTATCAGGGAGGGATTCCTATAGGTCTTACGAAACTTTGTTACTCTTCCAGGTGCTTTAATTCCTACTTCTTTCCAATAAAAACGTTTTCGTGCATAAATTCCTTGAAATCCATCACAGGTTACCAATAAAGAGTCAGTTTTGGGGTTAAGAAACTTTACAACACATTCTAGCCATTTCTTATCGAAGTCCTGAGTTTCATCAATTAAGATTGCATCATATCGTTCATATTGGGTTTCTGAAATTACTCGATCAAGGATTTCAGGAACTTCTTCGCTGAAGAACCTATTCAGCTGATCAGATTTCTTGGCTTCTTGCTTTTTTGCATTATACATTGCATTATATGATGAACCTTGACTGAAGATTTTGTCTTGAGCCCATTTATGAAAATTGTAGATTTCGATTTGATTTGGATATTTTTGAGGGTAGATTAACTTTACAAGGTATTTTGCTAAAAGACGATTATAACAGAGTATTAAGATCCTCCATTCTGGATTTTTTCGTGCAAGGAAGTCTGCACGTGCAACTAAGAGCACAGTTTTACCACTCCCAGCAACGCCGAAAATGAGCCTATGTCCATCACCCAAATTATACGCAATTTTTTCCTGGTCTTCATCAAAAACTCTAAGTACAGAGACAGAGGGGAAGTAATCATAGATACGTGGTTGTGTTGGTGTTGGTAATCTGGAAGATATGATTAATGCAGATCTAAGATGTTGAATTTCCAGTAAAGATAATTTAAAATTCTCTGGATAAAGGTTTTGAAGGCAGGATTGAAATAATTCAATTCGTGTAAGATCTTCTTTGTACAAAACAGAATAATTGGGTTGTTGAATTGCTTGAATCCGATTTACAGCATTATTTTTCTTTGAAAGAAAAGGAAAGATTAATAACTGGCGTATCAATTTACTATTCTTTTTTAATGCCTTATTCTTATCAATTCTGTTTCGTATCGCTCTCCAATATTTGTATAACTGCATGAAAGGATTTGGCCGTTTATCTGGTTTTCCATTACTTAAGATAACCCATTCTTCGGAAGGATTTATTTCTAAAAGCTTGTCTGCAGAATAATCTTTGACCTCTATTATCAATATACCAAACTGAGGAGAGACTATTATAAAATCAGGATATAATCCACCAACTATTGGCTCATAATAACAGAAAGTGTTATGTTCGTCTTGAAACACCCTTTCTATATAATTATAGACTTTCCTCTCACCAGGTTGGGATTGATTAGATAGTCTCCCAATAAATTTTGTCATCGCTAAATGTATTCTTTGAAAAGGTTTTAAATTTTAATATTATCATACAATACATCCACCAAATTTGAGGAAATATTTGATCCAATGTCATTATTTGACTTCAGGAAGTTCTCGATATTTCTTTTTTTACACTTGAATTCAAAAGATTATTCTTAGAACCTAATAGATTTATAAAGAAATAAGGTAAGACTACCTAGAATAAATAGATTTCCAGAAAATTAATTAATAGTTCGATAAATGATGTAGTAATTGGAGAGAAGGCTGGGATGACTCAATTTCAAAGACTGTTGAAAACCTACAAAAATAATCTGGAAAGAGGAAGGGTTGACAGAAAGGTGGCAAAATATGTTTGTAGCTGTTTTCAGTACGGTAGATCAATAAAATGTGATAAAATTCTTCTGAATTCTCTTGATAATTTTTTAGTCGATTTAGAACCTACAAAGAATGCTATTCAAAGAGTAAAAGACTGTTTAGAAGATATAGAATACTCTCAAGAGTGGTTATTTGTTATAGGTGATTACGGTTCAGGCAAAACCCAACTGAAGGATCGTATAGGAGAATTAGTTGATCAAAGAGATAGTTCTGTTCTTGTGAATGTGTCTGCAAATTTACAAATAGATTCCTTAGAGGATTTTACAAATAAATTCATTGATAGATTGAAAAACCTTGTCATGAGAGAACATAAAGAGAAGTATAACGAATTTATTCAACTCTTTGAAGAATATGGAAAAAAAAATCTCAAACTTGAAGATAATACAAGAATAGTAACCAAAATTATTCAAAAAGGAATTGAGATTGGATTAAATTTTCTGATTCAATTAGATGAATTAGATCAATTAACGAATATGGAATCTTTTCATCCGTGGGCAAGCTTTGTCGCAAAGATTACAGATTTAATTTATGAAGGAATTCTTGTTATCGTCTATATTTCTGAACGTGAGATAAACCGATTTTGGAATAAAGATAAAAGATTGATTAGAACATATACGGCAATTGCTAGACCTCTAGATCCTGGCACTAGATTTGGATCCAAATATTTAGAGGGAATTGCCAACGTCTTATCCATTTATCAAGTAGCAAATAATTTTCGTTATAAGAAGGAAAGTGTGGAATTACTCGAGTCATTCCTTGCTTTTCATAAAAAAAGATTGATGAATTTTGGATTAAGAAGGTTTAATACTGGAGCTTTTTTGCTTGCTCAAATGCTTCAAGACTTTGAGAAAAATGAATTATGGCAAAAAATCAAGAAAGTTAAGCAACAGGAAAGATCTGATATTGGTCACACCGCAGAAAGATGTTTGATCAATACCATTAATGGAACACAATTTAATTTTAACTTCGAAGGAGAGAAATATACAGCTGAAATAACCAGTGAACGAGTAGAGGGTGTAGGTTGGAGAAGTGATGGAAGAATTGTAGTTCTAAAGGAAGTGGAAAGAGATCTTGTTGAAGAAATGACCATTGCAATAGAAATAAAATATACAACTAAAAGTAATCACGCAACAAATCAATTAAAAAAGGTTGAAAAAATAGCAACGAATCAACCAATCGTTTTTTACAGCATCGGAGTAGATGAGAATAATAGAAAAAAAATAGAACCAGATTTAAAGGAATTATCGAGAAAAATAATTTGCTTGTAATCGAAGTTGATCGAAATCTCTTTGATCCAATATTTGCTTACACAGAAAGCCACTCTTATGAATTAATAACTAGTTTGAAAAACTGGTTTACTATAACATCTCACCAAAACCAATTAGTACAACCCTTTTTGGAAAATCAAGTCCAAAAGCAGTATAAAATGGAGCTTGAACAATTAAAACTTGAAATAGAAAAGCTAAAAGCTAGAACACTTAGACCAATTCCTCAGAAGGAGAAACAAGTGACTACTTCCACTAAGAAACCAGTTAGTGGAACAACAATGGTTCATTACGAGATTGCAATTGCAATAAGAGCGTTATTTAACCAAACAAAAAAAGGTTTGAAAAGAAAGAGTTCATTACCAAAACATGTTGAAAAACAGCTTCCCAAGTCAATTAATAATTTTGAAACAGTGTATAGTGAAGTGATTGAACAAATGATTCAAAGAGGATTCATCGAAAATAAACCAAGTTCATTTTCAACCACAAATGCTTGGGATGAAGAGTCTCTTGATGAATTTTGTAGAGAAATGAATGAATGAATGAATATTAACGATTAATATATCCTAAGTAGGTTAATGAATAAATAATTTCTTTTCGAAGGCAAATCCAGCCTTGTAAGTGTGTGTCTTCTTTTAACAAAGTCATACGAAATATACATAAATCAAAAACGGGGATTATTTCGAATGTAAATTGATCTTGTATTGACGTGATCATTAACTCATCACTCTAAATCAGTAATTATGAAATATAATGGACGCATATTCTTACCAAAATATGTGTTTTTCTGCTATCAAAAGAGTTATTTAGGTTGAAATCCATTTTAATCCAAATCTAGTAAACAAGAGAGAAGATTTTGTTTGAAATATAAATGATGGAGAGAACTTAATGGGAGCAAATAACAGATTATTAGAAGATATTTTGAGTAAAACTATTTTAGAAGTCTCTAAAGCGGAGGAATTTGACAATAAGATAGTTGAAGAATTTAATAAACTAGCGAATTGTGGAAATTTTAAAAATAAAAACAAATTGAAACAAATACTCAGTAAACCTGGAGGGAATATCGATTAGACTTCAAACACTGAGTATAAAGAATATTAGGGGAATAAAAGAATTAAAAATTATACCAAATGGAGGAAATTTTGTAATTCTAGGCCCAAACGGGTCAGGGAAGAGTGGAATAGTTGATGCTATTGATTTTTTATTTACAGGAGATATAACACGACTAACTGGCAAAGGTACGAAAGATTTAAAGGTCAAAGAACACGGTTGTCACATAGATCATACCCCGAAGGAAGCCTTTGTTAAAGCCACTATTTTAATTGAAGGAAAAAATATTGACATACGAAGAAATCTCTATTCTCCAAAAAAAATGATTTATGATATATCTAATAATATTATTATGGAAAAAGTTATCAGAATTACCCAAACAAAACATTTCTTATTAACTAGGAAGGAGATCCTAAAATTTATAATTGCAGAGGGAGGGGTTAGGGCTGAAGGAATCCAAAAACTGCTTAATCTTAAAGAAATCGAGATTATAAGGAAAAACCTTGTAACTATTAAGAATGAATTTGAGAATGAAAAAAAGAACTCTTTTGATAATCTTGAAAAAGCTAGAGCAAGTGTAAATGCAACTTTAAAATTATCTAGATATACAGAAAAAAAGGTACTTGAAGAAATCAATAAATACCGGAAAACTCTTAATGGGAATCCAATAAAAAAATTGGAATCTAAAATTATTAAGGTAGATCTTGTACCACCAGCATTGAAACCAATATCTAAGGTTTTCAATTATTCAAACCTCCAACAGTATATTGGACATTTAAAGAATTCAATAACTAATATTAGGTTAAAGGAATTAATTGGCCTTTTTGACACTTTTAATATAAAGATAAAAGAAATTAGCGAAATTCCTAGAATTAAGGAAAAAATCAAAGCAATTGAGCTTATCACGCTAGGAATAACACTTATCCCTGAAACTGGGGAATGTCCCTTGTGTGATAATCCTTGGCAACGGAAGGAGTTGAAACAATATTTAGAAAATAAGAAATCGAAACTCGTAAATTTATCTATTAAATTTGAAGAAACAGAAAATCTGGCCAAGAAGATAAAACATATTATTATCAATGACTTTTATACACCCCTAAACGAGATTTCCAATATCATAAAGGAAACTAATAAAGTAGAGAAAATCAAATCAACGAATAAATGGTTAGATGATGTTAATAATCATTTACAGATGATAAATAATTCTATTGAAATTTACAAACCAATATGTGAAAATTCATCGCAATTCATAAATAGATTAGTGAGTAAAGATCGGATTACCCTTATTAATGAGTTTTTAATTGATTTCAAACTGGAAAAAACTACTTTATCTCCTCAACAACATGCTTGGGATACAATTACTAGATTAGAAGTAAAACTAAAGACTTTAGAAAGAGATGATGTTGAATTTAGAAATAAGAATCTGTTTTTTTCAAGAGCACAATTGCTATTATCAAAATATGAAAAGGTAAGAGATAAAGTCCTTGAAGATTTATATGAGAGGATTCAAGAGCGTTTTGTAAGGATTTACTCGAGGCTACACCAAGAGGATGAAAACAATTTTAAAGCTGCAATTACTCCAGATAAGGCCGCAGTGAAACTGCTAGTAGATTTTTATGGCAGAGGAAATTTTCCTCCAATTGCACTTCATAGTGAGGGACATCAAGATAGCATGGGTTTATGTCTATTTTTTGCTTTATCTGAGGAGTTAACTGAAGGAACAGTTGATTTAGTTCTATTAGATGATGTTGTGATGTCAATAGATGCAAATCACCGTAAACAAATTTGTAATCTTTTAACAAATGAGTTTAAAGATAAGCAATATGTTATAACAACACATGATAAAGTTTGGGCCATGCAGCTAAGAAAACGTGGAGTTATACCGACAAAGAACCTACTTGAATTTGCAGGTTGGGATATTAATACTGGCCCTTATGTCAATGATTGTTACGATATGTGGTTAAAAATTGAAAAGGACTTACTTTCTAACGATATTTCAGCTGCTTCACATTGTCTACGAAGAGGATTAGAACAGTTCTACAGCTATATGTGTGATTACCTTGAGGCTAAGGTAAAATTTAATTTTGAATATCAATGGACACTAGGGGATTTATTACCTTCCGCATATAGTAGATACAAATCGCTAATAAAAAAAGCAAAAATCTCTGCAGAATCTTGGAAAAAAGAGACTATTGTCAAAAATCTTGGTGAGGAGGAAACAAAAGCAAAAAAAACATATTTAAAAACGAAAGCAGAGGATTGGATTCTCAATACAAAAGTGCATTTCAATAGCTGGGAGAATTTTACAAAAAATGATTTTATCGGTGTAGTGAATGCATTTAAGGAATTAGAATCAATATTCATGTGTGTAAATTGTGGAGGGATTATTACTCTCTTAAAGCATAAGACACAAGAGCAAAGTGTAAAATGTAATTGTGGAGAAAAGAGTTGGAATCTCACAAAGAACAAAAGCGCTAATTAAGAAATATATGTCGTCAAACCAGCCCTCTATGTGATGAGAACCTTTAGTCATTCCTCAATTGTTTAAAGTCAAAGGAAGTTTGTTTTCCCACATTTTTATTGAGATACGCAAGGTAAATTTGTTCATATATATGGTCAATAGTCCACCAAGTTCCCTGAGCAAAAAACCTTCTGGGTTATGTTTTTAATAACTGCTAGGAGTATGGGAAATTTTTTGCTTAAAGGTCTTTACTTTTATTTAATTTTTCCACCGAAAATTTGATTTTCAATCTCAGCATAAGTTCGCCCTTTTTCGGTTTTCCATGCGGTTCTTCCATTTGTATTCCTACCCCTAACAAATACTGCAGCTGCACTTGGGCTATTAAAAAGGACATCTATCATCAATTCATAATAATCCCCTTTGCTAACAAGGTTATTTTTCTCAATCAATTGTGTTTGCAGCGTTGTTATTCCTTTAAGACTACTAGTATATTCTCCCCCTACTTTAAAAGTCTGAGATCCAGATAGTACTGTAAAACCAGATGAATTGGGAACCATTTTTGCAGATATAGATTTATATCTAATATGAAAAATAAAATCTTCTAAAGAACCACCTGAAACTTGGGTTTTGATTCCGGTCTTTTTATTCATTTCAGGATAACCTATAGTACCTAAAATAAGAAAAATGTCATTCTTTGTTTCCTCCATGACAGCTTTATCAGCAATAGTTATCTTTGGTTCCTTTGGGATGTTTTGATTTAAAAGTGAAACTTTTCCTGCTCTACTAAGCTCATTATAAATCTGGAACTCTAAGTATTTTATATGTGCTCTATTTAAATCAACACCATGGAAAAAAACAGCATTTTTCCAAAATTCCTTCTCAGCATGCTGACGTATTCTCGTTTTGAAATCTTCTGTTTCTCCAACATAAACGCTATTTTGAATCAGAGGTTCTTCGTTAATCCCAAATAAAAAATATACACCAGGGTACAGTTTTTTGTAATCTAACAGCTTTTTCAAGTTGATACGAGGAACAGCAAGTCCCATAATCGTTCGATTTTTAATTTTAATTTCTTGTAATCCTGCAGGATTACCATCAGTCAGAAAAATTTCAACAACCTTCCCGTAATTCATTTTACAGTCATCTCAATTCGTAATCGAGGATTAAGCTAATATAAATTTTCATGATTTTATCGTTTAATAATTCTTCTTATATTTACTTGTATATGATGAAAAAGTAATAATTCATTTGTTTTTCCATTTATAAAATTACAGTGAAAATTTAGAGATAAAGAATGAGGTATAATAAAAAATTACTTTCCGTCGTAAAAGGCTGGATTGAGAAGATTAACTAAAAGAGAATCAAAAATGAGTATTAAACTAGATTTTCTGAAGTTATATAATGTCAATTCTTGTTAGATTCGTTTAGTAATTGCCTCTACATCATCAAGCGATAATGTTTGATGTTTGGTATACAACCATCGTGTTTGGAAAATTTCTGGTCTGGATTGTCCTCCACCTATTATTAGAAATTGACCTGGTTTCACTGTTTGTACTTGTTTGACTAACCTTTGAACTTCGTTACCGTAAGGTTCCAAAAATGTCTCGATTTTCTTCAGGCTTTGTTTTGAAGTAATTTTGCCTATAAATATGGTATTCACATTATCCACTGCTTTATAATCTATTGTAGCAGGTGATTGAGTAGCTAGTAAACAAGCACAGCCATATTTTCTCGCTTGTCTCATGAGTAACATCAACATCTTTTTTGATGGTGGATTATAGGGATGTGGAGGCATGAAATCTGCTACTTCATCAATATATAATGTGAATCGCATCTTATCCTGTTCTTTTTGAGGATGTCTTAATAACCAATCATAGATTTCTCTCAAAATCCACGAGACTACCATTTGTCGTTTTGTCTGGTCTGTGCCAACACTAGCCAGGTTGATTATATAGAGTTGAGGTGATTTTGATACTAATTCATTAATGTTTAAGGGATGTCCTCCCTTAAAGAATGATCCTTCTGTCCCGATGGCTAATTTCATTAAATTCTTACTTAAATCTGAAACCTTTTTCTTACTCAATAAAGACTCAACATCAATTTCTGAATCATCTAAAACAGATCGAATTGTTATTGTTTCGCTTATTCGTTCTGCAAACGTTCGAATATTATATCTTCTCCCTTTCAACCAATCCTCTTTTAAAACTGCTTCCAATAGGGCTTTTTCGTGAGGAATTTTCTTTAGACTATAACCTAAAATATCTAATATTTGAGTTGCCATGGCATCTAATACAATCGTCAAAGATTCTGTGTCATTAATTATTTCTTTAGCAGGAGGAGCAAGTAAATCAATTGTGAGCTTCTTTCCTTTTTCAGAATTTGGTGTAAAAATGGTAATCGGAACTGTAGATACTATTTTTTTTCCTATCTCACTATTAGCTAATGCTAAAGAACATAAATCTCCTTGAGGATCGATTAAAATAGCAGAATGATTTCGTTGTAAAATTTCCTCAATTATTACCTTTCCAAGAACAGTTTTTCCTGAACCTGAAGCACCAAGAATAACACCATGCCGTACAAATACTAATGGATGGATTTCTAATGACGATCCATCTCTAATTTTTGAACCTAAGATAAGATTTTCATTTTGGCTTTCAGTTGAAACTAAAGGTTTCTCCTTTTTGACAGCTTCTATTAGTCTCTCATCTGGCCTAATGACAAAATCCACTTCTTTCTCAGCGATAATCTCTTCTTCAATAACTTCTCTTTTGTCCTTCTTTTCTGTATCAACTGTAATGTTTAGAGCTTTAAGATGTGGATTTGACCCAAAAAGGATAATACAATGGCCAGTGACAATACAGTCTCTGCACACATCTTGATATGCAGTATATGGTGTTTTCTTTTCATTCTCCATCCAGGTATTCATATTAATTAGATTTTCTAATATTCTAGGTTTGAATTGTTGTAGTGTTGCAGGACTGACTTTTCTAGTAGTAATTCCATCGTTGGAAATATAATACAGAGCTGCTGAAATTGGAATCCCAAATTGTTCTTCCAATGCAATACTATATATAGCAATTTGCATAAGATCCCGTTCGATGTTCTCAATAGGGCTAGTTTTAAAATCCCAAATGGTTATTGTTTTATTCTCGGAATCCATTGATAACCAATCGATTCTTCCTCCCAGTTCTACTAAATGTTCTTTCTTTTTTACTGTTATTGTAAAAGTATGGTTGAACGACCATTCTATAGCTATAAAGAGCTTTTTTAGAGCTTCACTAGAAGTGGAACCTTTTCTCAACTTCAAAAATCGCTCAGAGATTTCTTTTGATGTGATCTCAAAGCTTTTCCCTATTATTTCCAATTCTTCGGAAGGCCATTTCGAAATATTAGCTGATCTAGACTCCTCCATGAATTTTGCATGGATTCCTTTTGTAAAAAGTCTATAGATCGCATTTTCATCAGGATTATCTAATTGTTGAATGAATTTATTGGAATTAAGAGCACTCTTAGCAAATTGTTCTATGACTCTGTGTATTATCCTTCCTATACCAAAGGTTCTACCTCTAAAAGTTCGCTTTCCATATTTCTTATTCAAAATGAATTGACGTGGACAAATCGACGCAATTTTGGCTTCTGTGACTGAATAATGAGGTATTTTATTATTCAGAATATATCCTCACCTGGCGCTTTAGAGATTACTAATTGAGTATCCTTATCACTAAGTACTACAATTTGATTTTTCATTTTTAGCTCATTGATCGTGGTCCTATAGACTTTTTCTCGTTTATTATAATCAGGAAAGAGTTTAGACATATTTACGACAATAGACGTTTCTAGTACATCCATGATTTGTTGTTGTAGATTTGTAGTAGGGCCTGGTAGGGGTGAAGGTTGTGTAACTGTCTGGGTCAAAGAAAATAACTCATTAAGTACTGAAATATCAGGAAGAATTTCTTCGATAATTATGGGTATCAAATCTTTTCTTGTAATAACGATATTATTGAATTCTAAGTCACCAGCACTTGAAAGATCTAACAGTTTTCTACAGGCGTATATCTGAGCATTTGTATCGGTATCAAGATAAACTATCGAGCCACCTCTTTTACTGAGGCTATTAATCATTTCATTGGTTTTTTTCCATGTCTTCTTTATTCTAAGACGTGAATCTCTTAGAAGGTACCATTTCTTGATCAGTTTTTGATCTAAATGGTTTTTAATCCTTCTCAGAACTGCCAAAAAAGAACCACTATTCTCTTTATTGCAGACTTCAATTCCCCAGTGACTTATTTCTCCATTACCTTTATTAATTGTTAAAATCATATCCAAATGCTTCGGTTTTGTTTTAAACACGACTTTACTTATTTCTTTCCCTTCAAATTCACGTTGTAAGTCCATACTCCCTTTAAATAGGTCAAAAAATCCTGCCTCAAGATAATTTTCTCTCGCGCTAAAAGGATTTTCATCCAGATTATCCGAAAACCTTGAAACTAAAATATTCATCTGATTCACGACGAACTCTTTTAAAGAATCTGGAGTCCCCACAGGGGGAGGACCCTCAATCGATTTTTCGACTAACACGAAATTCTGTGTTGCTTTCATCTGGTTAATATCACCAGCTAAAGTTCTTATCACATTTCTTGGATTCCAACCTTCCGTTTCTCCTAATGACTTTAAGTAATTGAGAGAAAACGGATAAATCTCTGTTGGAGGAGGATATGGGTAAATACCCCATAGTTTGTCTAAACGTATTCTGACTAATTCTTCCAATTGTTTCAGGGTTGGTGTTTGAAGTACTTCAATATACTCTATTCGATCTTTAGCTGAGCGTTGTAATTGTGGCTCAATTTGTTCGTTCCAAGTAGCTGCTTGAGACATAAGTAAAACTAAGGCATTTGGCGTTTCATTGCATAATCGAATAATTGTATCAAAAAAAGCAAATAAAACAATAGGATCCCCAAAGCGGTCATAAATTGATTCTAACTGATCAAAACATAGTAGAATAGGACGATCTGATAATGTCATTACTGAATGAAGAACTCTTTGGGCAATTTGATCATCGTTAATTGTGGTTCGTACCCCTAAAGCCTGTAATTGGTCATCAGGAAGGTCGTCACCTTGTAACCACCTAATTGAGTATGGTTTTAATTCTGGATTAATTGCCTTGAAAAGAACATGAAGGAAGGTTAAGTCAACTTCAGGGAATTCTTCTTCGATCGAGAGAATTGCTCTCTCTACAAGTGAATTAAAAATCTCAAAAGACTTTTTGTCTGTTTCTAATAATTTAAAAATTAAAGTGTGATCCTTTTCCAGGATATCAATTAAATTTTTAATCTTTTTAGGTAGAGATTTACGTTTTCCGACTTTTTTTAGTTCTTTTACAAGAGTTCCAGATAGAATGTTTGAAATTAATGACTCCATAGGAGTATAAGATGTTTTTAAGGATTTTTTTCTTAATGATGTGAACGTTTCACGGTAAATATGGGTAAATATTGTTGTAACATCTGAAATGGGTCGTACAGCGACAAATAAGAAATCACCTTGATCAGCAATCCGTCTTAGACGTGATAGAAAATGTGATTTTCCGACCCCTGCTTGTCCTTGTATCAACAATACCTTTGTAATGTGTGACGTCCTTACCTCTTGAAGTAAATTAGACACTTGGTCGGTCAGTGTACCATTGAGTGAAGTTACATCAGGAAAATCTTCCCATGCCGACCGAACAATGCTGCCAGCGAAAGGATTGGGTGAAGAAAGTATATTATCATGCCATTTTTCTTCATTCGTCATTTCATACCCCCCTTACCGACGCCAAATAACATAGTTAATTAACCCGCGTGATGGATGGTCAATTGCTTTTTCGGCATCACGTACAACCTTGGGATCACTAGCAGTTTGTAGTTCAATGATTCGTTGACGTTCTAACTCGAATAACCCACTAACAAAGTCATTTCGACTGAAACCATCAACACATAATTCGTCCCAGAGCCTAGGTATTGGAACCATCCCCCCACGTCGTTCTTCGGTGTTAATCTTTTCATAAGATGTGCGAAGTTTTGAAGAGAAGTTATCTAAGTTAAATTTTTTCCTCGTAGTAGTAGAGATTTTAATTGAATCACTGGAAACAACAGTATCAATCTTCTTTTCTAGTGCTAAGATTCGTGCTTCAAACCCTTTTAGATAGGGTTCAATGACGCTCATAACCATTGGTTTTATTGCGCCATTATCAATGGTTGGTCTAGCAGCTCTTTTTCTACGTGGGGCTTTCTTAAGTTTAGGGATTGTTACAACTGAGAAAAGAGATTTGGCTTCTTTGTTAAAATCATATCTTGCTTTTCTTCTACCTTTTGCAGGTGTTTTTTCAAAGAGAAGTTCCTTAGTAAGCAATAAGTCGAATAATTCATCATTTTTTAATGCTTTTTTTAACATTGTATCGGTATTAGGAGCTTTTCCCATACTTTTTTTTATAGCAATTTTCTGGTCATCTGTAAATTCAGATAGCATTTTCGTCCCTCAATTTTATTTAATTCCTTAATAAATTTAATTTTAAACAAAATAAACAAAGTATGAATTCTATCTATAACATTTATGGTTTAAATCTAAAATTCTATATTAGGATCTTTTTAATTAAAATGAAAAAAAATCTTTTTTAAGCCTTTAAAAGCTGAATATCACCTAAGAATCAGTTTAATCTCTTATCTTAAGTTCGGAAGATCAAAGTTTCCACAATCACTAATGTTTTAAAATGTCACAAAAGGTTGGTTTCTTTTCCTAATGCAAATTATACTTACGATAAAAATAACGTTTCAAAGCAAATATTATTCTATCTTTGATTAATTCTCGAAATTCCTCTTGATACCACCATGATTTGATTTCAGATTTTAAACGAAATTTATCTTTTTCAGAGATTTCGCTTAAATTGTTGCGCTTGAGGCAAGGGGATAAAAAAGTCTAAATCAAAGATAGAAGAATTGAATGGATTTATAAAATACTATGGGGAACAGTGGAGACCATCAATAAGAAGAGA
>SDBT01004480.1_pt1 | contig 23702 bp, 14 predicted proteins | sample 2277101 | NCBI WGS metagenome assembly SDBT01 (sample SAMN10404973, study PRJNA504765) | marine sediment metagenome | isolation source: marine sediment core GS10_PC15, 103 cmbsf | place: Arctic Ocean: Southern Knipovich Ridge | collected 2010 | reverse complement strand
GTTCTTCATGATCCGGAAGCCGCGCTCGATGTCGGCCAGGTCCTTGTACTGGGCAATGAGCTGCTCGGGCGTGAGATCGCGCACGTTCGAGATGAGCACCAGCTTGCCGTCCAGCTCGAGATCGCGCTTGAGCTCGCCGACGTCCCAGTCCCACCAGAAGATGTCATCGTCGGTCTCGATCTTGAGCAGTCGGGTCAGCTTGCGCTGTGCCAGCTCTTGGCCGAATGTGATCTTCGCACTGCTATCGCTCAGCCGGCGTCCCCGATGTGGCGCCCCCTCGTCCTGGTCGTTGAGCTTGCCTGCCAGCCGCCGTGCCAGCCGGAGCGCCTTCACAACCCTCTTCGCCCGCATTCTCCGTGCGCGCCTGGCGATCTTCGGCGAGTGCACGACGATCAGTCGCCGGCCGTCCACCTCGGACTCCACCACCGCTTCGTCCTCGCTGCCTTTGGTCGCCTCCATGAGGCGACGGTGCAGCTCGGCAAGCTCCTCGGTCATCTTCCGATACCGCCGTGCCGGCACCGCCAGGATGTACTCGACCCGCCGGCCACCCGGCAGTTCGATCGACTCCAGCTCGGAAAGGTTGTCAAGCGAGATCATCACGCGATCCGCCACGAACACCAGCCGCCGGATCGGGAACCGCTCTGCAAGCCCGGTGACGATCCTCCGCACAGTCTTAGTCTCCGAGATGTTGCCTTCGAACACCTCGTGCGTCACTGGAAAGCCGTCTGCGGTCTGCACCACACCGACGGCAAACTGCCGCTCGACGCCGTCGAAGGCCTTCGACTTGCCGTACTCCCGGAGATCATCCTCCAGCTCGCACTCGCCCTCGACCGAAACGGTGGTGATGTCGTAGAAGACCACCTCCATCTCGGTGTCGAATAGCGGCAGCAGCGCCCCGATCAGTTCGTTCTCGATCTCCTCCTTGTGCTCGAGCAGCGCATCCATCGCTCGCAGAAGGTGCTGGTGCTGCACCGACTCCTGATCGACGCCGGGTAGGTACACCTGCTCGAGCCAGCGCAGCAGGCCGAGCTTCGACTGCGGATCGGAGAGGCGGTTCATCACCATTACCCGCACCAGCTTCTCCACATCGATCCGACGCCGGCTGCTCCGCACGGCCTTGGTGATGGTCTGCGCGAGCTTCAGCTGGTGCCAGATGCCGAGGATCGCCCAGATATCGCCCACCTGCATCGCAGGGTGGAACGTCGTTCCCTCTGACGAGATGTCGGAGTGCAGCTCGTCGAGCATCGTCCGATTGGTGAACTTCAACAGGCCGTTGATCAGGGTGTCGAGGTCGCTTTCGCCGAGCTGGTCTGCACGTCCGAGATTCGCAATGTGGCGTTGCTTGGGGCGACCTGTTTCCGGATCGCGATAGGCGTGGACGATCTGGAGGTAGGTGCGCGGACCGGAGCGGGTGACCTTCAATTGCACGCCATGACTATAACCAACCTAAGTGTAATTTGCCAAGTGTTGCAGGATGCAACACCTGCCATTACACGCTCTTTTCGACTTCGACTCGTAAGGTGTTGAATCTACTCGCTTGGCCTTCACCAAAACGCGCAAATTGGCCGCTCAACTGTCGAACTCCGGGGCTCTGGATTGTGCTTTCGAATCATCCAAGGTGGAGAGAGGGCTGGGCGATAATCCGTTGCTGAGAAAAAACCGGCAGCGGGCCCAAATATGGTGTAGGAAACCAGCCCGCTGCCGCCACGGGGGACGAGCCCCGCTGGTGAAGAGTATAGGGCTTTTGGGCTCGATTCGCACCTGGCTCGTCGTCCTGTGGGAGAGGCAGCGGGCCCACGGACGACGGACGATTGCTGTGCTGCGACAGATGCGGATGCCAGGTGGTGGTGTGCTCGCACTGCGATTGCGGGCAACGGTACTGCTCGGATGCCTGCAGTCGTGAGGCGCGAGAAGAGTCGGTGCGGGAGGCCGGCCGGCGGTATCAGCAGACCGAGCGGGGCCGGGAAAACCATGCCCGGAGGCAGAAGCGGTACCGGTTTCGGCTGGCCGAGCAACGAGGTGTGACGCATCAGGGTTCACCTGGGCATGGAAGCTGTTGCACCGTGGCTCCATGGCTTTTGAAACACCGCGTTGCGCCTGCATCCTCGATTTTTCGGCTTTCAGGGAGCCGTCACCCGTGCTGTCACTTCTGCGGCGAGACCGTAGAAGGCGGTTTTCTGCGCACAGACTTCCGCCGCCGTCGTGGAGGCGTCCGTGATCCGGCCCGAGGTCGCTGCTGAGATCGTTCGACTCTTCAGCGTGGAAGGCTGGAAGGTGGGCACCATCGCGCGTCACCTTTCCGTGCACCATTCCACGGTGGCGCAAGGGCTGGAGCGGTGCGGCGTACGCAGCGAAAGAAAGCGGCGAGCATCGATGATCGACAGCTTCGTCCCGTTCATTCGTGACACCTTCGAGCGGTACCCTCGGCTGCCGGCGAGCGTCCTGTACCGGATGGTGCGCGCACGAGGCTATTCAGGCGGCGAGGACCACTTTCGGCACCGGGTGGCCTTGCTGCGCCCGCGGCGCGCGGCCGAGGCCTACCTCGAGCTGCGCACGTTGCCCGGCGAGCAGGCGCAGGTGGACTGGGCGAGCTTCGGGACATGGGCGGTCGAGGGCGGCGAGCGGCGGCTGTCTGCCTTTGTGATGGTGCTCAGCTACTCGCGAATGATCTTCGTGCGCTTTTATTTCGACCAACGCCTTTCCAGCTTCCTCGAGGGGCATGTGCGTGCCCTCGCCTTCTTTCAGGGCGTGGCGAAGACTGTCCTTTACGACAATCTGAAAACTGCGGTCCTCGAGCGCCGTGGCGATGCGATTCGCTTCCATCCCTCGATGCTCGCACTCGCCGCCCACTACCGCTTCCAGCCGCGAGCGGCGGCGGTCGGCCGAGGCAACGAGAAGGGGCGCGTCGAGCGGGCCATCGGCTATCTGCGCACCTCGTTCTTTCACGGCATCTCGTTTGCCGACATCGACGATTTGAATCGGCAGGCGGAGAGCTTCTGCACCGAGGTCGCAGCCGCTCGCGGGTGGCCTCAGCAGCGGGGAATCACGGTCGCCGAGGCCTTCGCGAAGGAGAAACCCTTCCTCGTCGATCTGCCCGGAGACTCGTTTCCCGCAGCCCAGCTTGAAGAGGTGGCGGTCGGCAAGACGCCGTACGTGCGTTTCGACTCCAATCGCTACTCGGTGCCGCACAAAAGGGTGCGGAGGACGCTGACGCTCGAAGCCGACAGCCATCGGGTGCGGATCATGGACCGTGGCGAGGTCGTTGCCGAGCACCGCCGGTGCTTCGACAAGCATCAAGCAGTGGAGGACCCCGATCACATCTCAGCTCTGAGGCGTCACAAGTGCAAGGCACGCCTTCATCGGGGTCAGGAGCATCTGCTACACGCCGTACCGGCTTGCGAGACCCTGCTCACCGAGATGGGCAGGAGACAGCGGCGGCTGCACACCGCCGTGGATCGGCTGACGATTCTGCTCGAGGAGTATGGCGCAAAAGAGCTTTCAGCTGCGGTTAACGAGGCCATCGAGAAAGGCTCGCCCCATCCGGAAACGGTCCGCCTGGTGCTCGATCGAAGGCGCCGGGCTCGCTGGCAGAGCCCGTCGGTGCCGGTCAGGCTTCCCGATTCTGAAAAGGTGCGCAGCATCGTCGTCACTCCCCACGCCCTCGGTGACTACGACCCCAGCGACGATGAAAAGGAGGCGGGCGATGACTGACAAGCAGAGCCTTTGGGACCGAACCGCAATCCTCAAGCTCTATGGGCTCCTCGAGCACTGGGACGAGATCTGCGATGAGCCCTGGCTGCCTCTCCTCGTCGAGTGGGAGGAGGAGGCCCGTCGCCGGCGCAGCCTGGAACGCAGGCTCAAACGCGCTCGCCTCGGCCGCTTCAAGCCAATCGCCGACTTCGACTGGACATGGCCCAAGAAGATCGACCGTGCGCAGGTGGAGGACCTCTTCCGTCTTGACTGGGTGAGATCGGCCATTAATGTGGTCCTCGTCGGACCCAACGGCGTCGGCAAGACCATGATCGCGAAGAACCTCTCTGGTATTATTTCCCTTGAGCGTCCGGATCCCAGCCGCCGAAGCCGAGCTTGATCAATTTGAGCTCGAAGGCCTTTGGCGGCACGAGGATGGCTCTACTGAAAGTGCCCTGCTGCTCGTAGGTTCGTTCAGTCGAGCAACACCTTCCGATTGGATCGATGTCGCCTTGAGTCCACCTGCGAGACCCCCGGTGTCTCTCGATATAGAACTCGTGTGCAGCCCGAATTGCCGTCAACTGGACCGCCGGACCGTTTCCTCGAAATCGGCCGACCTCGTTTTTCCGTGGCAACGCGTCCGCCGGTTCCCAGCCAGCGAAACCTGGTCATGGTTCTCGTCGATACCCTCCGCGCCGACGCGATCCTGGCGCCACCGGAAACACTCAGTCTCCCCGAGCTTTCAGCCGTTCATGGACCGCGCAACCACTATTTACGAGAACGTGCACTCAGTCGATACGTGGACGAATCCCGCCCACGCAGCGTTGTTTACAGGCCGGTATCCGACGTATGCTGGATCGAGACATTTTACCGATGTAGGGATGCAGGGTCGGACGCTGGCAGAGAAGTTCGGGGCACAGGGATATTTCACGATCGCGGACACCGACGGCGGACAGCTCAGCCCGGTGTTCGGATTCGATCGAGGTTTCGATATCTACAGGTCGCGGTATGAACCGGTTCAGCTGAAGTTCCAACGTGCGTTGAAAGATATCCGTCTGTTGAAGGACTCGAATCAGCCGTTTTTTCTTTTCCTTCATACATATGCAGTCCACGAGCCGTACTCCATATCTCAGTCAACCTCGAGGAACCTCGACTGGCAATCGTCCCAGTTGTCGCGATTTCCTGTTAGATCGAATCACCTGCCGTCCCTCTCCCGCAAGCTCGGCATCCACCCCTTGCGCAGCCAGGCGGCTTCTTTCCTGAGGGCTCAGTATGACTTGGGTGCCCGCGCTTTCCTTGACAACCTCTCTCGATTTCTCTCAGACCTTGAGGGTTTGGGCGTCATGGATCGGGATCTCGTGATCGTTCTCTCCGATCACGGTGAGGAGTTCGACGAGCACGGTCGATTCGGCCACGGCTCCCAGTTCCCATATGCAGAATTGACCCACATTCCGGTGATTGAGTGGAACGGCGACAAGACACCGCCGATCAGAGTTTCCCAGTTTATTTCGCAGGTGGAGATTCCGGGCATCGTGCTAGACCACCTTGAAATCGATCATGATTTCCACGACGAATGCTCGATGCCTGGCGTCGTGGCATCGATCGTCACCACAAAATACTGTGTCGATTATCCAGTGCAAGACTTTTTCTCGGTAAGCGTAAACACCTTGGAGTGTCAGTATCGAGAGATTGTCGACCGTGTCACAGGAAACACCGAGGTCTCCGATTTTTTGCGCGGTGATAACAGCACCTGTTCTACCGTCATGCCGCAGATTCGCAAGGTCGTCGACTGCCTACGATCAAGAATGATCCAGGGTGGAAACGGAGAACATCCGTCATCTCAGCTGGATGACTCACAAGAACTAGACAGTCGACAGCAGAAACAGCTCGAGGCTTTGGGATACGTTGAGCGCTGATCGCAGTGTGTTGATTCGTGTATCTTGGAACACTCTGGCTCAATTTCGAAAGCACATCCAAGCCGTTGTCGCAAGACATACGGGTAGCGTTTTGAGGCCTGAGAAAACGCCGCAGGTGGGTCGCCATTACGAGAAAATGGACGGTGCATCCGCAGCCCGAGATCGAGAGCAGAAGCGCGAGCAGCCCTCAAAGCCACCCCGGCGGGAGCCCTGTGTTGACTATTCTTCGGTGGGGCGCACGTCAGAAAAATGATGGAGCTGCACATATCAGGTTGTAGCAGGGAGATCTTTCGAGTATACTACTCGAAAGGAGGTCCAATGTCCAACAACGATGTGCCCCCATCCGTCCGCGAGATAGCCACCCGCTTGGCAGAGCCCCAACCGATGCGACGCGGCTCCCTGTCCGTGCGTTACGTCAAGTGCAATAAGCCAGGTTGTCCGTGCGTGGACGACCCCAAGGCCCGACATGGGCCATACACGAGTGTCGTAAGAACGATTGATGGGCGAACCCGGTCACGTCTTGTTCCGGCAGCTCAGGCCGAAGTGCTCCGGCGGCAGGTCGAGGCTGGGCAGCAGTTTCGCAAGGAGATAGAGGCCTACTGGCAGGCCTGTGAACAGTGGGCCGATAAGGAGCTGGACTCCGCCGAGGGGACCTCGCAAGAGGTCGCCAAAAAAGGGGGCTCAGAAAGGTCTTCCAGGCGGAAATCGTCGCGGAGATCGAAGCGCTCATAGGTCCGGGTGCGATCGACGGCCTGGATTTTGAGGCGATCGAGACAGCGGCGCGGCGCAAGGCGCTGGGAGTAGCGGCCCGCGCCATCGAGCAATGGCTCAACGCTGATCGGTCCGATTATGTCGGCCATACGCTTCCGTGCGGCTGCGGGAAGGGGGCCCGATACGCCGGCCGTCGATCAAAGACATTCACCACTGTCCTGGGTGAGATGACGCTTGGCCGCGCCTACTACCACTGCGAGGTGTGCGCAACGGGCTTCTGCCCGCGCGATCAGACGTTGGGGCTACAAGACACGTCACTCTCTGCGGCCACAACGCGCATGGTGGGGCTGTCTGCGGCGATGGTCAGTTTCGCCGAGAGCAGCGAGCTGATGCGCGAGCTGGCTGGTGTACCAGTGGACCCGAAGCAGGTCGAACGCGTTGCCAAGGCGCTCGGACGAGAGATCGCCGACGACGAACGGAGCGTAATTGAGCCTGATTCACCTTTCGCGCCGACGATGTACTTGGGCATGGATGGTACCGGCATCCCGATGCGAGCCTCAGAGCTCGATGGTCGAAAAGGAAAGCAGTCCGACGGCTCGGCAAAGACGCGGGAGGTCAAGCTGGTCGTTGTCTGGTCCGCCGAGGGGCGCGACCAGGATGGCATCCCGGTCCGTGACCCCGGCTCGGTCACCTACTCAGCGGCCATCGAGAGCGCCGCCAGCTGCGACACGGACGATGTGCCGTCGGTTTTCGCACAGCGGGCTGACCGCGAGGCGCAACGCCGCGGTTTCGACCAGGCCGAGCGCCGCGTGGTGCTCGGCGACGGCGCCCCCTGGATCTGGAATCTGGCCGGTGAACAGTTCCCCGGCGCCATTCAGATCGTGGACCTGTTTCATGCCAAGGAACATCTTTCGGATGTGGCCAAAGCCATCTTCGGTCCGCGCAGCGACTTGGGCCGGCAGTGGGCCAAGCGCCGCCACGACGAGCTCGACGAAGGAAAGCTGGACGCCCTGCTCCAAGCGCTGCGAATCCATGCCGAGACCACCGACGAGGCGCGGAAGTGCCTGGACTACGTCACCAAGAACCGGAGCCGCATGAACTACCCGGACTTCCGAGCCGAGGGTCTTTGCGTCTCGTCCGGCGTCGTCGAGGCCGGCTGCAAAGTGGCCATCGGCACACGGCTCAAGCGCGCCGGAATGCACTGGACCCTCGCCGGCGCCAACGCCATCATTGCCCTGCGTTGTTGCAAGCTCAGCGGGCGCTTCGATGATTTCTGGAAACGCCGATCACAGGCTGCCCAGCGGATGGCCAGCTGAACCATCACAAAACTGACGTGCACCCATTCTTCGGTGCTACGTTGTGTTTCCGATGGGTGTTGTGCCATAATGCCGGGCGCTGTTGCCGTCCACGCGAGACCATCGACGAAAGAAAGCACTCGCTTAGAGAGGACACAGTTTTTTTCGTTGGCTTCAGCAAATATAAAAGGGGACAAAGGAATACCTGGATGATGATCACTCCATCCGGCCGATCTTACCGGCCATCATTCGCCTTGCCAGCTCTGTTGGCCGCCTTTCTCGCCATTCCGATCGGTGGGTGTGGGAAGGTGTCATTTTCCAAACGACCGACAAACGTCTTCGTGATCCTCGTAGACACCCTGCGATCCGACCATCTTCCGGCGTACGGATATGATCGGATACGGACTCCAAACATCGACGCCTTCCTGAAAACGGCAGTCCTGTTCGAACAGGCGAGAAGTCAAGCGTCGTGCACCTTCCCATCGGTCAACAGCCTCTTGACGTCTCAGTATCCGTTCTCCTTCATTTCCAGAGGGTTGCCTGCAGACGACAGTGCGCCTATCAAAGACAAACAACAAATGAAAAAACTCTGGCAGTCCGCGAACCGACCCGCGCAATTCGGCATTCCGGCCGACATGCGATCCCTGCCGGAAATCCTCAAGGAGAACGGGTACCACACTGTTGCGGTGTCGGCGAGCCCGATTGTCCGAGACAAACCCAGCGAGGAAGCAGTGAACCGTTGGGGAGGGTTTGGACGAGGTTTCGATGTTTTTCACGAGAAATGCCTTAACGAAGACGCCGCGTGTGTGAACCGGGCGGCCCTCAACCTCCTGGATGACGCGCCAGCTGATTCTCCTCTGTTCATGTACCTCCACTACATGGATCCCCACGACCCATACCAGGCACCCGGGGATTTCAGAGGTAGGTACGCGAAACCCTATTCCGGGAAACCTTTCATCAAGAATGGTAACCCCCACCCGATCTCAGGCATGCTGCGCACCAAAACCCGCAAAGAGCTCAACATCACCGGCGAGGAAATCCAACATCTCGTCGACCTGTACGACGAGGAGATCGAATACTTCGACTATTCCTTCGGCGTATTGATCCGTGAGCTTGAGAGGCGAGGAATCCTAAACGACTCGGTGATCGTCTTGGTGTCCGACCACGGTGAATCCTTCCTCGAACACGAGTTCATCGCCCACTGTTTCAGCGTTTACGACAGCGAGATCAAAATCCCCATCGCCATGCGTTTCCCGGATCGAATACCGGCCGGGGGAAGACGGCTCTCGATGCCCGTAGGGTTGATCGATGTGACACCCACCGTGCTCGGGTACCTCGACATAGACACAGAGTCCCTTTCGTTCAAGGGGCGTAACCTCTTGCAATATCTCGATCCGTCTCCCTCCGGCCAGCACCAGCAGGGTGGCGAGGGTTATGTATTTTCGGCGCAACGGGCTGCGCGTTCAATCACGACCGAGACGGACAAGCTGATCGTCAACCTCTTGACAGGCAAAATCCAACTCTTCCGGCACTCGGATGATCCAGCCGAAGCCCACAACGTCGCCGCCGAGTTCCCCGACCTGACCGAGGATCTTCGAGGATCTCTGTTCGAATTCTTGAAAGAGAGTGAAGGCGCCTCGTTCCAAGAAAAGGCCGGGTTTCTTAGCGATAGTGTGGAGGAAAAACTCCGGTCCCTCGGATATATTCAGTGAATCGAAATGGGCCGGATCCTCACCAAGAATCTCCGGTGATCCGATGATTCCCTCATATCGTTTACACAGCTCAAGCAACGCAGGCCACAGAGACATGGCGGTAGATTCTGCCGGAATATCATATCGAAAGATATCTCATGAAATCCGGATTTCATTTTTCTCTATTTCTTCAACACTATCAAGTTCTGATCGAAAAGATAATGTTCCGAAAAATTCACCATTTTCGTAACTTCGAATACGTTTCCAAACGTCCTCTCGACAAACGACTGCGGAACACACGACTCGCCATAGAAACCGGTGAGCCCCTCTCCACCCGACCCCTCGGGGTCAAAGCAGAAGTTCCCTGAGTCGTACGCGGCAAACGCTGCCTCCCAATCAACAAACGAGTTCGCTGCGCCACGTGCATACTCCGGTACTTCGCCGGCCTCCCGCAGTTCCTTGAACCACTCAATTGCCTCTCTCGGTCGAGTCGTCAAGAACGCAACTCCGCCACGCCGCAACAACCGACGAAATTCATTCATCCAGGCCACGAAGTACTCTTCCGAAAGATGAGAAAAAACAGAATAGGAAACGATGACATCAAAAAATTCGTCTGAAAAATCGATCGGAGGAATGCTCGGTGTTCTAGAGATTTGTGCCGGAACCCGACATTTATTGCAGGTTTCAACCGCTTCATCAAGGACGTCCACAGCAAAAATATTTCCGGGCTTGAATGTGTTCAGAAAAACTCGCGTGATTCGACCCCAACCGCAGCCAAAATCCAAAAAACGATTGTTTGGTGAGACTGAGAACTCAAGCTCGTTGATCTCTTTCAAACAAACGCTCTTGAACCCCATCGCTTGCTCCAGCGTTTCGCGCCCGCTTTGCCCTGTAAATCTCTCTTGAGTAGATTCGTCTGGGAGATCCGGGAGCAGGCTCTTCAATAAAGCGTTTGATTGGAAACCTTCTGAAAGGCACCATAGCCAGAATTCGTCCGAAGAAGCGCGAAGCAGGTCGACGAGTTCGATCGCCTCTCCTTCGCCGGCATCCTTCCGAACATTGTGGGCTGCCAGGATCTGACGAAGTTCTCGCTCAAATTTGTCGTCTCTCATCGGAATGCCCTTCCTACACTTCAGCCACTCCTGATCTGCGTTGTCTTCCGATCACTTCAGGTAACCGAGGGCCCTCAACTGCTGCCGCGTCTCTTCGTCAAGCGATTCCGTAGCGCCACTCTTTCCGCCCCCACCCTGAGCGCGAAGCATTTCGACAAAACCACCCATCGCTTGGCGAGAAGTTTGGCCCGCAACCTGAACGGCCTCAACGCCGATCGCATCCGGCCCGAGTAGATTTTCTTTTTCGCCAGGGTCGGCGGAAAGATCGAACAGCAGCTCGGCCCCATTTTTCCGAACGAGGAGCTTGTGCCGCGAATCCCTTACCATCCGCAACCACGGGAAACCCGCATACGCGGTACGATCGGGATCATCCTCGGGGCTCATCAGAACATCGATAAGAGATTTCGCCTCCAAGGCAGCCGGTCGATCGATCCCCGCGATTTCGAGGACCGTCGGCATCACATCAAAATTCCGCACCAGTTGTGATATCCGCACTCCGCTCGGAACCGAGGGATACGTCAATATCAACGGGACATGTACGATTTCCTCGAAAAGCGCCCCTTTGTGGGTGGTTCGACCGTGCTCGAGGAACTCCTCGCCGTGATCCGCCGTCACGATTATCACACTGTGTGAAAGGACACCCCGCGCTTCCAGGTATCCAACGATCTTGGCGACACAGCCGTCAACAAAACGAATCGATGTGTCGCACGCGTCGATCATGTAGTCTCGCAGCTCGGCGCGGCGCCCCGAAATATCTCCCTTCATGGGCTCCCACTCACGCCACTTGGTCATATGTTCCGCTTGTCGTTGCAGGCTCGATTTGGAAAACAAAGACCCCTCGCCAGGCCTCATATATGGGCCGTGCACATCCATGAAGTGAAGATAGAGAAACACAGGTTCACCAAAGTCGACACCGGAAAGGTATTCTACTGCCAGGTCGGTGAGCTCATCACCCCTCCCGTTAGGCACTCCTGTCTCGTAGAAGAGCTCTGTGTAATGGTCATAACCTCTGTTCATTGAAAGAACCGACTTCAAGTAGGCATTCGTGATGAAACCACAGGTATGGTATCCGCTTCCCTGAAGGACCTCCGCCAAGGTCTTCATCGACTTCGGCAGGCCGAGACCATCGGCGTTGTTTCGGAATCGATCCATGCCAAACGGCACCTCCCCCCACTCGCTGCCGAATTCAAAAAAGGGCAGTTTGTCGGTTATCATTGCTGGCATCGCCGTGCACGTATTACCGCCAATCGAAATTGCATGTTCGAAGAGGGCCCCGTTCGCTGCCAGTGCATCGATGGTTGGCGATGTCACGCGATGGTATCCATAACAAGACAGGTTCCGAGCACGCAAGGTATCGATGAGAATGAATACAATATGGGGACGCTTGTCAGCTGCCCGCTGGGAAGCATCACTACAACCGAGAAATGCAAACGAGGTAAATAGTAGCGAAGCGACAATCATGATTTTCTTTTTCGACACTGCCCCACTTCCAATTCGTGATGTCTTCGTCAACAACTTATGACCCAGGTGTGCTCCATTGTTGGCATCGCGAGACTGCACTTCCCGGCCAAACCCATGAAGCCTCTCTTTCAGGCGCAATCAGGTCCTCACAGCTGTTTCTCTTGCCCCTTGGTGGATTCGTTCTGGGGCTGTCATTGGACGTATCCGAGGGCTTCCAACATGTCCCGATCATCCTCTCCCAGCGGCTCACGTTGACCCTCCCTCACACTCCCCGAACCTGCCTGGAGCAACAGTTCATCGAGGAGGTTGACCATTTGCCCGATCTTTCGGTCGGAATCGAGGTCCCCCGAGGCGAGGTTAACCAGCTCGTCAGGGTCGAGTTCGAGGTCATAGAGCTCGATCTCTCCCGTACCTTCGTTTCGAATCAACTTGTGTAAACCTACGATCAAGCTCCGGAGGTCAGTGCGAGCCAACGGCGGGAGGGTCATGCTCAGGTGTGCCTGTCCCTGCGATGCTTCCGGCCCACCGAGCAATTGACCAAAATCAACGCCAATACCGGGATCGGGATCTTCGACACCCAGCAACGACAGCACCGTCGGGCGAAGATCTACGTGGCGAACGGCTGAACTCACCCTTTGACCCTGCCGCGCCACTCCAGGTGCAACCACGATGAGGGGCACTCGAATCAACGAATTGTAGAGCTGATGAATATGACCAAGCAGATCGTGGTCTCCCAGACTTTCGCCATGATCAGAGGTCATGACCACCACGGTGTCGTCGAGCCGCCCCGAGCTTTCCAGCACGTCCAAAAGTCTGCCAATCTCGCGATCGACATACTCCACCTCGAGTCGGTACCGTTCGCGTGTTCGGGTGAGGTTTAGCCGCTCATCGGCAGAAAAACGAAGATCTACGTCGACCGGACCGGATCCATTAACTTGGGCGTACAATGTCGCAGGCATCTGAACAGTCAGGTTTCGTTTTGATGGTTTCGACCCCGCGGGCACCTTCCACCCGGTTCCAAGGGTCAGGCTCACCCTCCGACTCCTGAGGTTGAGCTGCCAAAAGCCAAATCTCTGGATATTCCGGTCGTCCGCCAACTCGAGTCGAATTTCGTGGGTGACGCCACCAGCCAAATGTAACGGAATTCTGTTTCCGAGACCGTTTGCCGGAACCGCGCCAACTAATACGCCGTCCACCACGACACGGATATCGGGGTAATCCAGACCCGGTGGCACATACGGGCTGTGAGGGTCGGAGTAGTGGACAAAGGCAAAAAACCGTTCATCGGAGGGCCACTGATCCATGAGTTGGAGCGCGGCGTCGGTTACCTCTCTACCCGGACGGTGCCACTGTCGTTCGAGCTCGTCATTGTACAGCTCGAATCCCTGGTCGAGACCGAACTTGCCCTGCATCACGCCAAGGCTGACAACCGCCCCCGTCCTCAGACCGTTGTCTCGAAGAACCTCGGCAAGGGTAGAGAAAGAACTATCCAATATGTCCGTGTTGATCCTGACTCCGTGGTTGAGCGGCAAGAGCCCTGTAAACATGGATGAGTGGGCGGGTGCGGTCACCGGTATGTGGGAGTACGCCCTCTCGAACTGAACGCCTGCCTCGGCCAGCACGTCCAAAGATGGAGTGTCTGCCGCCCCGCCGTACGAGCCGAGGTGGTCCGCCCGCAAGGTGTCCACCACGATCAGCAATAAGTTCCGAAATGGTTCGTCTCGAGACTGAGGACTCTCCGTACCGGACGGCGCCTGCTGCAGGCCACATGCCCCGGCAGCCATCGAGACAGTCACCGCGAGAGCCCAACCTGCGACTCTCGAGCGCCCAATGATCTGCAAAACTGAAATCAAGTTACATCCGCCAGACCCACCGTCAATACAAGTGCTCCACATAGCAACTTTTTTCGAGTCATTTCGCGACGCTGTCCGTCGATTCGAACTCGTCAACGATGATCCGAGCCAAACGGTTGTGTTCGCCGTCGATAAGCTCCTCGAACGTTAGGGACGGCCAAAAAAATGCCGAGTGACACTGTGCGAACTCCATGAAATAGCGCGGCCAGTTTTCCTCAGAAGGCGCCAGCGGATTTGGCGACGGCTCATCAAAACACCTCAGATACCTGCTCAAGGACCTGGCGCACTCCACCTCCATCAGGCCCCTCACCTGCTTTGTCGTGTTGCCTTCGTGAACCCGATAACAAATCAACGGCTCCGGCACGAAAACCGGCTCGGCGTAGTACATCGAGCGGATCAGAAAGTCCCAGTCGTGGGCGAACCGGTGCTCACAAAACCCCCCCAGGGATTTGTGAAGCTCCCTACTGAACAGAAAGTTGCCACTCGTGACGGAAAAATTGTGAACGAGGAGGCGGTACCCCGTCGTCGGCAAGTTCGCGGTCTCCTCGATGCATTGGGCGTACCAACGCGGCCACGGGTCGTCGTGCGGACGGTCTTCCCCCTGGTCGTCGACAAAACGCACCCCCGAAAAGACGACCCCCGTGTCGGCGGTGCGCGTGAATGGCATCAGTGTTTCAAAGCGGTGGCGGCAGTAGAAGTCATCGGAGTTGAGGATGGACAGGTACGAGCCCGAGGAGAGCTCTATGCCGCGATTGATCGCGTGGTGAGCTCCATGGTTGTCCTGGGTCTCAAAAACGACGTTGTCGATCCGGTGATCCTCGACCGCAGCCTGAATCACGATTCTGCTGTCGTCGGACGAACCATCGTCGACCACCACCAACTCCAGCGGTCGGTATCGCTGGGACAGGACCGAAGCGATCGCCTGCCCCACGAATTTTCCATGGTTGTACGACGGGATGATGACGGAGAGCAGATCATCCGGCCGCGTTGGTTTCGAAGCACGTCCGCTCACGGGGTCACGGCCTTCTCTGCCGCGGCGCGCTTCTTGGTGAACCGGCAGCCGAAGTCCTCAGTGAGAATCTCGAGGATCTTTTCGATGTACGCCTGCCAACTGTACTCGCTCTCCATGCGCTTCCTACTCCGTGTCCGAATCTCGTCGGAGTACCTGGGCGCTTCGGCAAGCTGGGACAGTGACCTCGCCATCTCCCTGACGTTCAAATACGGCACCACAACCCCGCAACCATCCGCCAGCGCCTCCGGGGCTCCTCCAGCGTCGGCAAAGGCCACGACCGGCGTGTCATGAGCCATCGCCTCCATCACCACCCTGGGGAACGGGTCCTCGCGAGACGTCAGGGCGAAAGCGTCGGCGGCGGCAAAGTACCGCGCCGTACTCGGTTGATTGCCGAGAAACACCACCTTGTCGCCCAACTCCGCGTAGGTCGCGTCGTGCTCGCACCACTCCCGGAAGGTCGGTCCGGTCTGGTCTCCCCCGACCCAGAGAAAGGTCATCCTCTCCCAACCTGGGAATCGTCGCGCTTCTTTCGCCGCCTGGACGAAGAGATCCGTCCCCTTGCGGTGGTGGACGGTTCCGCAACCCAGGACCAAAAAGGCGTCCTTTTCGAGTCCAAGCTCCGCCAGCACCTCTTTGCGGCCCTGTTCACGCTCGCTCTTGCCACAGAGCTCACCCAGGAAACCGATGTGAACCGGCGAGAAGACTTCGGCGTCCACGCCAAACTCGCGCGAGAGCTCTCGGCGCGCGAAGTCCGAGGCAACCACGATCCGGCGCGACGACTCGACGATCTCGCGAACACGCTGTTCGCCGAATATTCCGCGAATGGAAGTCGGCAGCTCCCAGACGAACGACAGTACGGGTAAACCCGCTGCCGCACAGTCCGCCGCCATGTGGCTGGTCACGACGGTGTTGCAAAAGGCCAGTTCGATGTCTCGATCGAGCCCTTCGATCCGTAGCGCATCGAGTGCCGCGCGAATCACCCCCTCGTCCTGATCTAAGCCCGAGAGATTCAGTACGTGGCCGACGGAGGCAAACTCGTCCTCGATCTCACCGCCGTCGCAGAGAATGAAGAAGAGCTCGAAGGGTGCTGCGTCCTGCAGGCCTCTCATCGTCTCGAGAAGGGTGAGCTGAGCGCCGGCGCGCGCCGCATCGTGGGATATCACGAGCGTCGGGATGGCGTCCGTGCCCAGGCTGATCGCCTCGTCGTTCTTCAACCGCCATTTGGGGAACCCCTCCTCTACGGGCGGTGGCGCCGCATTACCGTTCGACAGGGCCGCTTCGGTCGCTTCGAGATATCCCCTGCCATACACGTTTGAGGGCTCAAGCATCGCCCCTTCAGCCCATTCGTTCCAGGAGTTGACGAAAACGAGCTTCGCGGAGCCGGCGGGACGAGCCGCGGTTTCCTGAACCATGCGGGTGAGCCAGTCCTGATATAGGTCCGGTGTGCTACCTTTATACACCCATGCGCTCGAGCCACGCCGCGCTGTGTTGTCCCATGCCGGCATGACCCCTCGGTACACCGGGAATCCCTCGTCACTTCTGTCTTTCACCCTCTCCACAGCAGCTCGATAATCGAGAATACGCCCATCAAAGTCGGGATCGAACGGCTTCACCTCATCGCCGAAATCGATCAACTCCAGGCTGTGTGGAGGAAACTCCACGATGGCATCAAACCCGATCGACAAAGGATCGTCTACCTTCCAACCCACGGCGCACAGGTGGAGGCCAGGCAGGCCTGCCTCCCGGCACTTTCGCCGCCACAGCTCAGCCGTCTCGGCGGGGTTGGCGAGTAGATCCGGTCGGTAGACCACGAGCAGCGGCTGACCATCGATTCGGATATACCGGGGATCCTGCAAAAGCGGGAGCATGTCGGTAATGAAACGCTCGTCGTTTTCAACGGAGTGCTTCTGCGATAAGAGAACCTGTTGGTCCTCTCCATCCCAATTTCGAGTCCAGTTTTCGTTGGCCCAGCACACGCAGAATGGCCGATTGATGTCCTTGTTCTTGAGGAAATTCTCGAGGGGACGCTCCAGCAGTCGCCGACCCGCGAACCAGTAGACGTAGAAGCAAAAGCCGAAGATCCCGTATTGGCTGGCAAGCGCTGACTGCTCTTGGAGCACCTCGGGCAGTCGAAGGTCATAAAAACCCAAGTCGCTTGGGAGAACGGGCTGTTGATGCCCTTGGAAGAGCGGCCTTGCCTGAGCCACGTTGGTCCACTCGGTAAAGCCCTGGCCCCACCACAGATCGTTCTCGGGTATCGGGTGAAACTGAGGCAGGTAGAAGGCGATGAGCCGGACCTCCCGGTCGTCGGTGCCGATGTCGGCCGAGCTCGCCACAGGGATCGGCTCCGCGCCGGCAGTCGGCGACTCCTTGAATTCGGAGGAAGGCTCGGCGGCCACCAACGCAGCGGGCGGGAGCGACGCCTGGTCAGGCGGACACGATTGCCGGCCCTGCCAAAAACCCACGTTCAGATAGTGAAGCAGCGGGTTCACATCCGCAGCGGCCACATCGGGGTGGGTTTGACGGTAGTACTCCGTATCAAAGCTCGCACTGGTGGCGAGGCCGTCATCCGCTCCAGTTCTCACGTAATGAACGAGTGGGTTTTCACCTTGGCGGAGCCGGTCCCCATGGTGGTCCTGGTAGAACCGGGTGTCGAATGCCCGATTGGGATTGCGGTGCTCCGCGGCGCCCCACGCAAGAAAATGGACGATCGGATCGATCTTCGTTTGGACAACGTCCGGGTACTGGCTCAGGTAGAAGTCGACGTCGAAGAGGCCGCTACGACGAATACGGCGCGCTCCCCTCCACCAGCGCCACGGTTCCTTCAGCCGCCCCCGGATCGCATACCCCGCTACGACGCCGGCCAAACCCGAAAACGAGTTCGAGTACAGCGACCGACGCGTATTCGATCTTCGAGAGAGTGCAGAACCGCGAACCAGCCCCGAGCTCACCGCGCCGAGGTGTGCGCGCCGCTCCCGTTCTTCGGTGTCAGCCCGTTCCGCGAGCTGATCGACACGCTTCCGCACGCCTTCGAGTCTGTCCGCCAAGCTGGTTTCCAAATGACCCAATCGATGATCGGTGCCGAGGATCCGCGCCCTCAATTCCTCCTCGAGGTGCCGGAGTTTCGTGATCTCCGGCCCCAGGGGTTCGCGATCGAGAACGACGCCGCAAAGCTCGGTGAGCTCTTCCTCGAGATCTTCGATGCGACCAAGATCCTGTCGAAGAGCTACGAATCCCTTTACCGTCTCCATGACACGAGCAGAGGACTGTTCGTGTTGAGCCTCCAACTGCTCGATCATTTTCTCCTGAACAGCGGCTCGCTCACTCCAGGTGGTTATCCTCTCAGCGGCCTCTCCCCGGGCTCGGTCGAGCCCGGCCTCCAGCCGCTTGATCCGGCGGCCCTGATCGGCGGACCGCTCACTCCCCTTTGTGGCGCGTTTCACCAGGTCTTTTTGGGTCGCGCTGAGCTCGGCTTCCAACCGTTCGATCCGTCGGGTCTGGACTTCAGATCGCTCGCTCCCCGTTGTGACGTGTTCAGTTATGTCCTTTTGAGTGGCATCGAGCCCGGCTCCCAACCGTTCGATCTTCCCTTCAATGCCGACAAAACGCTCACCCACCACGGCGTCGGTTCCCGTCGTCTCGTTCTCCAGCGAAAGGACACGATCTCGGAGAGCTTGCGTGACCTGGCCCAGGGCGTCCTCAACCCAGGACCTGAGCGCCGAGTGCTGCCGGTCGATACCGCTGAGATGGGTCGAAAGGTCGCTTCCAACCCCGGACAACCGATCCTCAAGATGTCTCAGTCGCAGGTCCTGGTCCTCGCTCCGTTCAAGGCTCGAATGAGCTTGTTCGAGCTGCCGGTGCTGTTCCGCTATGGTATTTTCCAGCGCGTCGGTGAATGGGCCGAACGCAACCTCTGCCTTCAGGACCTCTGCGTAAATTCGATCCAGCACACCCGGATCGGGGCGCCCGTCTTCAGCGGCCTCCAATGCCCACTCAAACGCTGTGCGAACCCAGTCGGACAGGTCCGGTCTTTCGCTTATGGCTTCGGGAGGTTCGAAATGATGGCGCAGCCCTCGATCCAAAAAACCTGCTATCTCTGCTTCCGCCTTTTCGCCGGCGCGCGGGAATTTGATCGACAGACTTGACGCCACCCGGGAAACGACGGTCTTCCAGTCATCGAGGAGGCCGTCATACGTGATGAACACGCGATCTCCGCCGCGGGTGTCGCGCTCTGCCGCGAGGAAGTGGTGCAACCAGGCCAACATCGACTTCGCCGGCGGAATGCCGTCGCGGCGGCGAAGAGAGGCGGCCACGTCGAGCGGGCTGCGGATCACGATCACGAAACCCGCCCTGATGCCCATCCGGTCGAGCACGTCGCACCAGATGGGCACAAAACGGCACATTCTCGGGTCCTTGACGACGAAGAGCGGCGCGCCCTCGAACTCCTCGGAGATCGTCTCTTCCAGGCGGGCGGAAAAACCGGCAGCCGCTTCCGACTGGGACCAATCGCTCGAAAAACCGGTCGCGTCGTCCCATGAAGATCCCGCCGCCTCGAGCATCTCGTCGTGCAGTTGGCGAAGAACCTCTGACTCCCAAAAACCGGCCTCGCTGTTTCCATCTTCCGGCATGCCGCCAGCTGGATCCATGAGGTTTTTCGGCAACGCCGCGCCACGCAGGCTGAGCACGCGAGAGACGGCGGAAGTACCGCTCCGGTGCATTCCTAGAATGATGATCGCAGTTCTTCGCTGGGTCTGAGTTTCTCTTTTTTTCTTGGTTGGCAAGACTTCGTCCCCACCCCGTTATTCACTCGACTGAGGCAATGATATCCCAGTATTCGATGATCTGCTGATCTGCGGATCTGGAGAGGCTCGTGACCTGAGACGAGGGGTTTCCGAACAGCACGCCTGACCCGAATTTTTCACCAATCTCTGCTGCGGCCGGAGCTCTATTCGGCGTTCACGAAACAAAACGGCGAAGCTTAAGCAGGCACATCCGGGTGCGAGTCGGCATCTTGAATTATCGGAGAATCCTCGAGCCGTTCATAGGAACAGTAATGATCCGCAGAAAAATCGACGTGGGCGGTGATGCAGTTGCGGTTGACCGGCCGCACTCGAAACATGACCGCATCGAGGATTCGGTGCAAGTATATCTCTTCGCCCTCGATATCTCCCATCACCCCGGCGTTCATAAAGTAGACATTGGGGACCAGGCTGGCGCGGAACCGATAGCTCACTGCGAATGACGAGCCGGCCGGACACACGTCGATGGCTTCGCCTGGCGGGTGCGACGCCATGCCACCGACCTCCACTCCGTCGGTGAGCTTGATGAGCATTCCGAATCGAACCCGGTGGCAGTCTCCGGTGAAGGTCACCCGGTAGCTGTAGGTGTAGGTTCCACCCATCGACAGGACGTTGACCGGATCCCCGTTCTCGTTACTTATCTTTACGTCATCAATTCGGCAGCCGCGATCGGCGTACTCGGTCGTGCTGACCGGTACGAGGTCTGGGTCGAGAAACGCCCCGCCACTCCCCGCCTCGTCGCCAGGGTCGAAGGCCAGCGCGCTGTGGTCGATGCCGCCGGCCGGAGCCGTACCCAAGAGTGACCCGTCCTTGATCGCGGCGCGCAACCTCTCCCCCTCTTCGGGAGCCGCAAAGATCAACCGCTGATAGAGCTCGACGACCTCCTTCGGTTCACCGACCATCAGGCATTCGCCCGAATCGACAAGCATCACCCGGTCGCACAGCTCGAGCACCGTGCCGGTCGCGTGGGAAACGAACATCACCGTCACGCCGCTCTGTTTGAGCTCGTCGATCCGCGCAAAGCACTTGCGCTGGAAGGCCTCGTCACCGACCGCGAGGGCCTCGTCCACCAGCAGGATGTTGGCATCGACGCTGATCGCCACTGCAAATGCCAGACGTGCGAACATGCCCGTAGAGTAGCCCCTCACGGGCTGGTCGATGAACTCACCGATGTCCGCGAAGTCGGCTATCTGGTCGAATCGAGCATCGATCTCGAAGTCGGAGAGACCGAGGATCGCGCCGCTCAGAAACACGTTCTCCCGACCCGTAAAATCGGGGTTGAAGCCTGCCCCCAACTCGAGCAGAGCCGCCACGCGCCCCTGCACCTCGAGACGGCCCATCGACGGATAGACGGTGCCGCAAACCAGCTGTAGGAGGGTGGACTTACCGGATCCGTTGCGTCCGATGACGCCAAAGGTCTCGCCGCGAAAGACCTCGAGATCGACATCTCGTAAAGCGACCACAGGTGTGAAGAACCGGCGACGATGTCGCCAGAGCATCTGCTTGATCCTGTCCTCAGGACGGCGGTAGACGTTGTAGAACTTGCTGAGCCGTTCCGCCCTGATCACGACTTCAGACGACATCGGCAAAACCCTTTTTCGTCTTCATGAACCAGGCGAACCCGAACCACGCCACCGCCCATGCCACGGCCAGCGAAGCGAACCAGAACCCCCAGTGCGGCATGTCGGCCCAAAAGACGGCGTTTCTCACATCCCTGATCACCAGGGTCAGCGGGCTCATGTAGAGAATCACCCGAAAATTGGGCGGGACCGCCGCCAACGGGTAGAACACCGGGCTCAGGAACATGAACATCGTCGCCACGACACCGATGCCCTGGCTCAGATCGCGCACATACACGCCCGTCGAGGCCAAAAACCAAATCGCTCCCAGCAGGAACAGGCTTAACGGAATCAGGATGACCGGGAGGAAAAACGAGGTCGCCGGTGGAACGCCCACTACGGGAAGGTAGACCGCAAAGAACACGAGGTACGAGATCACGGCGTTGAAAACCCCCTCGGCCAGCACAATCCAGGGGAGTATCTCCAACGGGAAGACAACCTTCTTTATGAGGTTCGTGTTTTGCAGCAGCATGGTCGGCGCCTGGGTCACACAGTGGGCGAAGAGGTTGAATACGATGAGGCCAGAGAATAGCACCAGAGCAAACTGGCCGCGCCCCTCGACGTCGACTCCCCACCTGATTTTGAACACCACCGAGAAGACGAAGGTGAAGACCGCGAGCATCATGAGCGGTATGATGAAGGCCCACAACACACCGAGCACGGACCCCTTGTACCGACTCTCGATTTGGCGTCGTACGAGCCTCCGAATCAGCTGGCGGTGCTTCCAGGCGGAGGCGAGAAACTCCAGCGGTCCGGGGAATCCAGGTCGCACCCCTGCGTCCACGACCACGGTGGTTTTGTTCAACATCTGGCGTCTGCTCCGGTCGGCGCGGGCGGATTGCTCTTCTATTATTTCAACCACCATTCAAACTGTCGACTCGACCGATACCACCCTCGTTAGTCTGCAGTATAACAAGCGCGACGGAGCAAACGCGACATACCGGGAATTCGTTCGAAAATCGATGAATCGCTCAAACGCTGAATTGGAACGGTTACGGAGTTCGATTCTCGGCCAGCTCGCATACAGACCACAGGAGTCGCCCGGAGTTCTGGAGCCGAGTGTCGTTCGATGCGCAAAATCGTTGACTGAGCGCACCACGGCGCGATAGACTCCCGATGTCCGCCGGAAACAGCACGGCGGTTCCCCCCTGCGGCGGGGAAAATCTCGGCGGGATGGTCGATCGGTACCGACAAAGATCGCGAGCACGCGATGTGCGGCAACTCGAAGAAACGACAGGGCATAACAATGAAAAAGACTCTCTCGCTGGCATCGCTCGTTCTCGTTCTTCTGATGCTGACAACTCGTCCGGCACACGCTTATCTCGACCCCGCCAGCGGATCGATGATCCTGCAGGTGATTGTGGCGGCAGTCGCTGCGCTTCTCATCACCATCAAGGCCTTCTGGCACAAGATTCGCGGCATGTTCGGCAGCAGCCCGACCGAGGAAACCATAGATACGGACGACAAAAGCTGATCGCAAATCCCAACACCATCGATCGGCTATCCACACCATCGCCACGCACTGCCGTTCCAGATAGGCAGCATCAGGAAATGCTACGGAAAACGACGAGTCGTCGGCGCCGATCGCACCGATCGGACCACAAGGTCTTGATCGCGGCGGTTGGTCTCGCAGGCCTACTGCTCGTGTTCGGCAGCACCGCAGCATGGAGCCAAGACGACGCCCTTCAACCGGGTTCTGTCACGCCCGCCGCCTCGCCTCCGGGTGAGGCGCCCACGTCCCCGATCATAGTTCGCACACGGACCTACGAGGTCCACCTCACACCAATCGGCGGCGTCCCCGTTCGTTGGGATATCATCGACCCGGCTGTCATCGGTACGAACGCGGCCGAATCGAACGAAGGACTACCCGTTCATCTCATCGATACCGAGAACGCCTCCGGCCGGCCGAACAGAGTTTTCGAGATTGACATCCCACTCGAGGGCGACGGCCAACCCCGCAATCTGAACGCTGCGGTGTTTCAGGCCGATCATCACGAGGATGGCGACTGGCACGTCGTCCGTTTTAAATCGCCCCCTTCCCCCGGAGGGCTGACGATCACCAAGATCTACCGGATTCCCGAACATGGCTTCGAGTCGGGTTTCGTCATCTCCTTGCAGAATGACGGCCGGGAGACCATCGAGATCGGCGACGGCGGACGCGGCCTGGGGGTCCTTCTGGGCCCGGGCCTCGGCCCCCCACCGCACACGGTTCAAGGAGTGGGAGGCGGTCTGTACTCGTTCGTTCGACCCGTTCTCGGCACGGCCCGGGGAGTCAGGCAGCTCGAGCTCGATGACGAGAACACCGAGATCCAGGTCACCGAATCCATTCACTGGGGAGGAATACACCGACGGTACTTCGTGGCCGCCCTCTACCCAGGCGTGAAAGCGTCGCCTGAAGCCACGTTTTCCTCGGCCAAGTCGTGGTTCCTGACGAGCTCCGGTGACACGGCCGACGGAACCCGCACAGATGCCCGGTTCTTCCCGCTCGTCGAGCTCCGAGGGTCACCCCTGTCCATAGAACCGGGCGCGGCCCTGGAGCTCGA
>SDBT01004479.1_pt1 | contig 23709 bp, 27 predicted proteins | sample 2277101 | NCBI WGS metagenome assembly SDBT01 (sample SAMN10404973, study PRJNA504765) | marine sediment metagenome | isolation source: marine sediment core GS10_PC15, 103 cmbsf | place: Arctic Ocean: Southern Knipovich Ridge | collected 2010 | reverse complement strand
CCACCTAACATCGAGACATCAGTGACTTGAGTATAACTGAGATTGAGTGTGTGGACACTACCTAACATCGAGACATCAGTGACTTCAGTACAACTGAGATTGAGTGTGTGGACACCACCTAACATCGAGACATCAACGACTTTAGTACCACTGAGATCGAGTGTGTGGACACTACCTAACATCGAGACATCGGTGACTTTAGTACCACTGAGATTGAGTGAGTGGACATTTGCGACTGATATCTGTTTTATATCTTCTTGTTTTTGAATGTAGATGTTTAATTGACTTCGTGGAAATAATCGAATGATAGTGTCATAACGACGGCTAGGAAATAATATACACCTTGGTGTTTTATATTTCGTTACTAAAAGTTTCCATCGGATACTTACCTTCCTGAGTACCAAGGAATTTTCTTGGAGGTAATCAAAAATTACCTCCAAAATATCGTCTGGTAAATTATCGATTGAAAACGTATCCATGACAATATTTTCATATATTTTGCCTGAAAAATCATTTTTATACAGACGCCCGCTTGCTTACACGAGTCGTGACAACGTCACGACTCTGAGAAAAGGGCGTCACACAGACGCCCTTTTCGATATCTCTTTCCTCAGAATATTAACTAAATCTTCCCTATCAGATATTCCTTCTTTGCAAACAATTCCGGAGTATAATCGAGAAATATTTTTTCTTTCCCAATCAATTTGTTCCCACTCGAATGAATCGTGGGGAGTTTTCTTGTAAGTCTCGTAGACTTTATCTTTGTATTCTTCTATAATTTCTCGAAACGTATCCAGCATATTATTGAGATATTTTCCTCCCTTGTCGGATTTCCATTTTTTACTCTCTAACAGTCGGTGAAAGGAATTTCTTGAAACATCAGTACAAACATAATTTCTCTCAATTATTCCATCATTATTTTCGTGAGTAATAAGCTCACAGATTACTTCCAACATTCCAGGATATCCCCTCGAGGCTTTCTCATATGTAAGTATCCCATCGTTTACTCGTTCAGTGACATACTCATCGGTCAAAGCTCGGATATTATTGACAGGAAGATTGATTAACTTAGGATGAATGTACGCATTGTAAGTCTTCCCTGGCGCTTTCTGAAGACCAGCGACAACACCCTTTTGTTCGGAGAGCTCATCTTTCAACTCTTCATTCTCTTCAGTTAGGCTGGTATTCTGTTTCTTGATTGCGCTGTTCTCTTTCTCTAATTTACTATTTTTCTCTTTCTCTAAAGAAAGTAGATTTTTATATTTAGTTTTAATTCTGTTTATTTGTCTCTTAGAACAAATATCTAAGTGCCTGTCTAAACTGGTCTTTATAGTAAATGTTTTTTTACAAGATTCACATTCAAACGCTGTTACAGCCACAGATTTATTACGGGGACATCCTACAGATGACTTTACATGTCTCATATAATTAGACCGTGAAGAAAATACATGTTTACAAAATTTACAGGTAGTATCCATAATCCACTTTTTAAGTTGATGATCCACCAAAATAGCGGAAGATCCACTATAATTGTTGCTAATCATCTTTTTAAGTGGATTTGAAAATAGGTATTTCCAATTTTTTCTCAGTTTGAACAACCGATATCATCATAGCGGCTAGTAGACTATCAAAGATTTTTGATTTGAATCTTGAAAATAAAAATTTCCACACACACAGGGTTTTGTGTGTGTGTGGAAGAAAAAATTAAGACTCTCCAGAATTTTTCTTGAAAGACTTTTGAGAGTTCTCTCAGAATCTTGAGAGATTAGACTTTTGAAAACAAAAGTAACTTCCTATAAATTTATTTTTAGTTTATATTTTGAGATAGACAGAAAGTATATACTTTCTAACTCTCGGAGTTAGAAAGTAACTCTCGGAGTTAGAAAGTAACTCCGAGAATTACTAGTGTTAGTTGACACTAGTAATTTGAGAAATACTTTAATTTATACCATAGTGAAATGTTTTGACTATGGTATAAGCTTCATGTTCTTTCCCAAATACGTCAAGAGGAACGCCAATCTTATCAATGTCGCAAATGGGTTGAAGATTGTCATAATAGCCATGGCTATCCGGTTCATCTTCGGACGGAATACACCATGCAGGAAATTCTCCCAATTCAGCCTCCATTCTCTTTAACATTTCTTCTGTCACATCATCTTCGTGGATAATATGCACTCCGGGTCCATTTTTATCAGGGGAACAAATGATTATCTGATAACAACGACCGAAAGAAGTCATAGTGAATGACACTTATTTAGAAAGAGAGAATGTAAAAATCTCATTTTTTTATCTGAGTAGTTTGCGGACACCACCTAACATCGAGACATCAGTGACTTTAGTATTATAGAGATTGAGTGTGTGGACACCACCTAACATCGAGACATCAGCGACTTTAGTACTACTGAGATAGAGTGTGTGGACACCACCTAACGCTGAAACATCGGTGACTTGAGTACCACTGAGATAGAGTGTGTGGACACCACCTAACATCGAGACATCAGTGACTTGAGTATAACTGAGATTGAGTGTGTGGACACCACCTAACGCCGAAACATCAGTGACTTGAGTACCAAAGAGACTGAGTGTGTGGACACTACCTAACATCGAGACATCAACGACTTTAGTATACTCGAGTTTGAGTGTGTGGACACCACCTAACGCCGAGACATCAGTGACTTGAGTACCATGGAGATAGAGTCTGCGGACACCACCTAACGCCGAAACATCAGTGACTTGAGTACCACAGAGATAGAGTGTGTGGACACCACCTAACATCGAGACATCAGTGACTTTAGTACCACCGAGATCGAGTGTGCGGACACCACCTAACGCCGAAACATCGGTGACTTTAGTACCACTGAGATTGAGTGAGTGGACATTTGCGACCGATATCTGTTTTATATCTTTTTGTTTTTGAATGTAGATGTTTAATTGACTTCGTGGAAATAATCGAATGATAGTGTCATAACGACGGTTAGGAAATAATATACGCCTTGGTGTTTTATATTTTGTTACTAAAAGTTTCCACCGTAAACTTACCCCCCTGAGTACCAAGGAATTTTCTTGGAGGTAATCAAAAATGATCTCCAAAATTTCATCTGGTAAGTTGTCGAACAGAAACTTATCCATGACAATATTATTCGACTTTCCAAAAGAAAATCTCATTTTTCTACTAGAAACATTTAACTCGGAGGGAGACATGTCCAACGGCCGTCGGTTTGAGTGGCATCACAATCCACTATCTTAAATCTAATCCCCAATTGGCTAATAAGGGTGGGAGAGATAGTGTATTCCGGATAGTCTATACCGAGATAGTATGTATTGTTCATACAACCTTTACCGCCATCATCACATACATTGTGGTGAGTATGACTTTTGGACCATTCAGGGTCGGTTGATATCGTATCATCGGAATTGATGTAGACCGATTGTTCAACCGGATATTCATTTTTCCCCACTGCTTCTAAACATGGCAAATTATTACCGGAACTGTCGGATTTATTAACACATTTATTATATGATAGATTGCAATTTTTTACGGAGCAAGCAGAATCAAGTCTGACAAGATCTGGAGGGTAATTCCCAGAATTCTTATAATTAGTAAGTCCGCTACAAGGTTGATCTCCTTGTGTAGAGCTACACTCCCAAAAGAGATTACACAGATTCTTTGTACCGTTACACAGTTGATTGGCAGCAACCAATCTCCCAGCGTACGCAGAATCTCCAAAATTTTTATTCTGGAAACATAAATACCAAATATTTTCGTCCTTTGAACTCGATGTCGGAGAAAGAAAGATTTTGCTGTCTTTGTAACATAAAATATATTCCCCATCTTGGGTCAGTAGCTGAGCAAAACCAGCTGAACGTGTGCATTCTTCATCTCCATTATCTATAATGCACATATTGGGGGTTTCGGAGCATGAAAGCATATGATCATCTATCCATTTGCGAATATAACCGTTGTTACCACTTCCTCCGCCATTATAGCTATATTCTTTCCCCTTTTCTATCGCATTCGCAATGGCTGGCCAGATAACAAACCATATTAAAAGGCCCAATACGATTAAACCGACTCCAATTCCAATGCCAATTCCTACTTTAGCTCCCGTTGATAAAGCCATTTATTATACACCACTTTTCTTTTACTTGGTAAAAGAAAAGACTTTTACTTGGTAAAAGAAAAGACTTTTCTTTGTAGAAAGGTATTTTACACGAGTAAAAGAAAAGTCTTTTTCAAAAGAAGTTACATTCCGCGATCGCGGACGTCTTGTCCTCCCACATCAGTGACAGTAACAATCACAGCTTCTTCACTGAAAAGTCCGAGGGAGTGAGGGGGAGGACCAAATTTAGGATCTTTTATCTTAACACCTAATACACTTTTAGAATATTCGGAGGCTGGAGTCTTAGGAAGATCGTTAACATAGACCGGGTGAAGAGAGTATCCCTGTTCTTGAGCCATCTGAACAGCAGTATAATACTCTTGGCCTTTGAGAAACCCAAACGTATTAATGATATCCAACTCATCTCCTCGAGAAAGGACCGGCCTTTGCGCCGGCGCTTCTTCAAATGTAACTCTAGATTCCTTCTTCGGACGAACAGAGGGAACCTCTTTTTCCTTTTTCATTTTATTTAGGTCACCCATAGATGCATAACCACCGCCCGGTTTTGTGAACAGGTCATTCACATCCTCAGCCCCTTCAATATCCAAAGAGGAGTCTCCTTTACTACAATCTTGAAACATTCCGCGAAGTTCGTTGTGAATGGACGGGGGATTCTCCCCGCGGAGTTTCTCTATGGTAAGATTCTGTTTATGAACCGAATCTCCGAGATAAATAACTTTATTACCAGAAGTTTTTAACGTCCAAGGATTATAGTCACACTTGGGAGCTTTGAAATCAGAGTCGTAAATATGCATGGCAGAGCTCTTATCTTTGAGTCCCCCACCAAACTCCGGTTGAAGAGGATTGGTATGCGAGGGAAATAATACTCTAAGTCCAGGATTTTTTATAGAAGATACAACCCTATCGGTTTCGCCTTTCATAATATCGCAAAATATTTCATCTGTCTCACATTTTTCCACTGTTCTAGGTGAGTGTGAACACATATGCTCTACAACTTCAGCTTTCTTGAGTGTTTCATTTAGAACGGTCAGAGTGGCATCCAGGTTCTTGATGGAACTAGTATGTTCCTTGAAGGCCTCGAAAAGCCTCTCTTGCTCTTCTTTCTTGGTAGAGATACGAGATCTTTGTCTCTTACGTCTTTGTTTTCGACATCTCTGTTCCATATGTCTCATCCGACGACTCGTAATTGTCAGAGTATCAAGTTTGCTTTTGATAGGAATGTCTTCCGCCTCATGTTCAACAACATTAAATCCCACTAACCATATATATGTAGATATAGACCCAAATAAAAACCCAGTTGAAATACATATCAAATCTGTCACTATTTCCATTTTATTACGTCTGTTATTTAATAATATATCTGTTTTTAATATTGTTTGTATTGATTAATAGTGTTCAAGATGGTGTATTTTTCATCCTTAGTTGGAGGTATTACTGTAAGCGCATCCATTGCTATTATGACAGTTTTACAGGGAATGTTTAAAGGAGACGATGATTGTAAAAAGGCTCATACAGTTATGTTTTGGACCACAATGGCGGCATTATTAGGTACAATCGCAATATTTATCATAAATTGGCTACCTTTAATACCAGCAACTGGAAAAGCTGCGATTACATCTATCGCAGCTTTTTTCATTATATTAGCAATTGCGGGCGGTAATTCGATGGCAGCAGCTGTTACAAAAATGAATGAATGTGCTAAAGGTAGAATGTACGCTATAATAAACACAATTGTTTTAGTATTAATAGATGTTATAGTTCTGATTTTATTCTTTATTTAGATCAAAATGATATTAAACATTACATTTGATTCATTCATCAGATTATCGGAGAAATGGTGTTTCTTATCATTAAGATAAGAAACAAATGATAAAAAGCAAACTGTTCAAAGGTAGAATAATGTGATGATCAACACAATGAAAAATGCTAAACCAGAGACGATAGCTGCCAGATTGGCGGAGTTATTGACATCTCTACAGGGAGATGTCTTTTTAGAAGTCTTATTGGCAATGCTAAAGCATATCATACTACACACGAGCAACGCAAATTCTCCTATAGCGACTGACAATACAAGTCCCAGAATTAATGATGACGTGTCAATACACGTACTTACTATCTATCTTCAAAATATTTCTTTAATTCCATGAAATCGTAGTAGTTAAATCCAGCTCCTTTGGAAATATTTTTCTTAGACCAAAGAGGTTGAAGATTGGTGTAATTAAAACACATTTGCTGTTGTCTTGGTTTAGTTAGATCGAAGAATGCTAGAGGTACTTTGTGATCGACATGCCATACATCGAAGCGATAGTTATCCCAGGTCATACCATCCTCAAATTGCGATTCTAGGTGTTCCATAAGTTTTTTAACAGAACAGCCAATGATATTCATAGTTTTATCAGACTTTTTACCTCCTTGAAGGTTTCTGACGCTAAATCTACCACGAAGGTTGACTCGAAGACGGTATTCAGGATCTGTTTGATATTTCTTCCTTCGATATTCTCGGATTTTAGGTCTATTTTTCTTAGCTCCTCTACGAGCTATCTCATTGACTCTTTCCCTGTTATTATTTCTGTATTCTTGTCTGGCATTATTTACTTTATCTCTATTTTTACGCTGCCATTCTGTCGAATTTTTATTTATCTTTTCCTTATTCTTCTGATAATATTCCTTATATCTTTCGACGTATCCCGACTGTTTACGATATTCTCTAGAACTTTCATTAATTTTTTCACGATTTTTATCACGATACTTTTTAAGACGTTCTTGAACTTTTTCTTTATTATTTTCTCGATATTCTTTCGCACATTTTCTCTCGCACTCGCGACATTGTCTACCTCGTCTAAATTTTTGTTTTTCTTTGGTCTCTTCGCAAATAGAACAGATTTTATACCCTTCTGGTACTAGAGGAAGAGGATTATTTGTCAAATATATCTTATGTTTAATTTCTTTCACACATGGCTTACATCTCCTAGATCGAGTATAATAATCGTCTACCGATTTTCTTTCTAAACAGACAGAGCATGTCCGATATCCCTCAGGATCCTTTTGACTCGACTCCTTAAACTGTCTCATTTTAGAAGCGCAATTCTTACACGATTTCCATATCCTGTCAGATCGCGTATATCTATCAAAATTATCTAACGAGAGAATTCTGTCGCATTTGTTACACTGCTGGCTATTTTCAGACACGACAATCTTTTTCCTTCTCCTCTCATTATATTTATCTTTTAGTCTATCGTAATTCTCTTTTCGATATTGGGCCTTATATTCCCTAACACACTCTCGACACTGTTTACGACCAGGAAAAATATCATCCACAGATTTTTCCTGTAGACATTTACTACATATTTGAGTTTCCATTTTATATTAACAACATAAAACTTTAAGCTACAATTTGAGCAAACTCAGCTATTACTACCATGAAGTATTTATTTTGTATTCTCCCTCCAGAAAGTTACTAATTCATTGACCGAAATCTTTTCTTTGGTATCGGCCAAAGTAAGGAGAATATCATCACTATTGATTTGGATCCGAAAGTATATTTTATTGATATCTTTTAAAGATTTTGGACAGAAATCAATACCTAAATCTTTTATTTCCCTTATATCCTCTTGGGAAGCTTCTACCCAATCAGTAGATCCAGTCAACAAAACCTCCGTCTTTTGGTCCATTTCGTCACTGTTTAGTAACGAAATCTTTAACTGTAGATTGATTCCATGAAATCGTAGTAGTTAAATTTAGGTTCTTTTGAATATCCTTTCCAACAACTCCTTTTCAGTCGATGAAAAGAGATATCTATCCAGATCGATGTAATCTGTATCAGCTCCTGCATCCACAAGCTGGGTGATGATCCCCCAATCATTGTTTCTAAGTGCTATCGACAATGCTGTACGCCCAGAACAAGTAACAACCTCTATATCAGCTTTGTATTCCAAAAGGATAGTAACCACACAATCCCATCTATTTTCACATGCACAAAACAGAGGGGTTTCATCATTGGGAGTAATGATGTTTATATTGGTCCCTTTCTCAAGGAAGTATATTACATCATCCACCTGTCCAATCTGAGCTGCTTCAAGAAGCAGCTCATCGTTTTTGGTTAGATTTGACATCTTTGAATTTCAAAAACATACATTATTCGACTTTCCGAATGAAAAATCTCATTTTTATTACACATTAAGTGTAATAAAAATTCAATTTGGAAATTCTATATAGGATTTAGTTTGGAAAATTCAGAGACCATTTGTATACTTTTTACCCAATGCTTCAAGAAAAGGGGAAGCATCTCATGGGGCGAGATATCGTCGAACTTGTCTACTTCCCACATCATCCACTCGGCACCGGAATTGACTAAACATAACAGAGGCTGGTCTTTAGTTCTCAACATGTTCCATATCTTCACTTGTCTCACCTCCTCTACTTTGGTGATCACAAAATATTTAGCCATTTTTTCACGAGTCAAGCGATATTGTTTCACTATCTCGATATTCTTTGATAACACCATTTTTATATTTCACTTTTATCGATTCAACTTCTGTGGAAGGATATCCCAACATCTTTGGTGTGGTGGGAATTCCGTGGAAATTGTTGGCCGGCCCGAGAAATTCGTAAACCTCTTTGGTTATATCTACATCATCGGACGTCAACACTTGGACTATAGATCGAGGGCCGCGTCTTTTAGGGTATACGATGCGATAATTCTTAGAACCGTAATAATACTCCAATTCATAGTGCTGAGGGTGCGATTTTAGACTTATATCGAACAGATGCATTACATACATACGAGATCTGACCCAGCAGTACTCGCGAATACTTTTTAGTGTTATCTGCCCTTTTCTCCATAATTTCCATCCTTTTCTAACAGTCTGGCATCTTGATATTATTCCGTGATACAAATCAGTAACAAGACCCAGAGAATCAGATAGAATATAATAAACTGACGCAAAAATATCAATTACTCTATAAGCCATCATAGGATTTATAATTAAAACTATAACTATAAATAAAAATATACCAAATATGATTGGTTCCATTTTACATATAAGAGTAAAAGGCTTTTTAAGTGTTTTACAAACCTACTTTAGATGATTTCTTTACCCAGCAAAGCCAAATGACATAAAAAATACATACATGTGAGTTAAATTTCTTTACCCTACACGTAAAGAAACGTTAGATGCTCACGCGTAAAGAAACGCTATATTAGTGATATTGAAAACGATATCCGCCCTTTGTTTTCTTTGCGGTTCCACAAAGCATCGTATAAATACTCCCACAAGGTATCTCAAGATCAAGAGCGGCAGCTCTGGTACTGTTGTAAACTTCTATAATATTTCCTTTTTTGTCGATAAGATCAACTTTCTTTGGACAACTTTTCACGCGTGGATTTAATACATCTTCATTGGAGTACTTAAACACAAATCCTTTTGTACTTTTTGCAATTCCTAAACACACTTGAGAAATAGCTGATCCTGAACATTCTGTCTGTCTAGACGCTTCACGTTGACTTCTGTATTCACCGATAAAATTTCCTTTTAGATCGTATTGTTTAACGGCTCTAGAAGTTCTGTTATATCTATCTGGACTTGAATTCTTGTGCGAGTGAATTATGTTCTCACTTCTAGTAACCCACTCGAGATTTTCTACTTTATTATTGGTACCATTTTTGTCTTTATGATTTACTTCCAGTTTCTTTTTAGGATTGGGTAAAAAGGCTTCGGCGACAATTATATGAACGAGTTTATCTGATTCTCCATACTTCATATAACCATCCCTAGTTTTGGAACCGTAGGCTATGTGGTAATGTGGTGTCTTAATCCTCCCCATATTAGATACTTGTACGTTCATTGATTTATGGTTTTTCCAAATCTCTCCATCTAGATCCTGTCTTTCATAAGCCCATTTATATCCGCCAGTTTGATTGAGTTTTCCTCTACACGCAAGACCTATACCATTTTGAAATATTCCAAGTTCATTTGCCGCGGAATTAATAGTCGGCCATCTTTTAATCTCTTCCATATCCATAGTGTACTGGATGACCGACTGGCCTAAACGTCCGCGTTTTGATTTATCCGAGTTAGCCACTTGTTGTTTTCTAGTTGCCCAGCGGAGGTTAAAGGCTTGATTATCCGCTCTATCTCTATTAATATGATCGGGTGTAAAATCATCAGATGTAGGTTCACCAATAAAAGCTCTAGCTACAATAATGTGAACACCTAGAGATTTGCGTTTTCCTTCGTCATCAACAAAATCACTTCTTACATACCCAGCGCTGTCTGGTTTGGATGAGAAAATATATCCCGTCTTTTTATTTCTGATTCTCCCTAGAGAACTCGCTTCATATTTGGAAAAACTCATCCCGTGAATCATAGGAAAATTTTTCCACTCTTCATTTGCTGTCATAAGTTTTATCACTTTCTCTACAAGTAGTAGGAAAACTTATTCCCAATTAGTATTTTTTCTTAACTTTCTTTACACCTCGGAATAAAGAAATCATCATATTGAAACTCTTGTTTCACGGATGTACAAGGAGCTTGAATACATATACGGACGTCTTAAATTAGCCGTTTCCTCATAATGGAGACGTCCTACAGAAGCCCGATATTGCTCGGGTGTAAGGTGGCCTCCCCATTCTTTCATCACTTTCCATGTATCCGCAGTTGGAATAGTTACTAACTTCCCAAAAATTTTCAAGTGGAGAGCGGTGATTAAAGTCAACGCATTTTTATACTTTGCCGATTTAGTCATAGCCATTTGCTCCAGAGCATAACGTTTTATACACGGAAACATACAAAATATTCCCTCCGTCTCAAAAAAATCGTTGGTATCGGAAGGTAGGTTAGCAGCTTTTAACTTTTCCTCAAACCTTTCTTTATTCAAACCTTCAGACTTATGAGAATGGTATTCAATAGGACATCCCAATGGCCTACTCTTAAAAGGCGATCGACAGTTCCAACATGGTTTTGTGGTAAAACGAGGAAGAGCTCCATTCTGAGTGATATCTATCATATTAACCCAGTATTTAACGCGATGTTTATTAGGATCGAGAAAAAAGATGGATCTTTTAGACTTCTCGTGCAGAATCTCTGTGATACCAATATCCTTATCTCCAATATCTATAATAGTATCAGGAGTTTCTTCGTCGTCATCTTTAGGGTCCTTGAGACCTACTTGATAATTAGATAATAATATTTCTTCTACATCTACCCCCTGAAGAATAAACGTCGTGTTAGTTTTCTTTCTACCTCTAGCCATCCTACATTACATGTTCGTTAATTTTTAAGTTTAATATTTTTCGTGATAAAAAAATGAGAATAATATTCTTCCAAGAATTATTCTTGGAAGAATATGGATTACACAAAAGAGTTTGTGTGGTTGTTGTTTCATGGGTGTGACGACGAAAGTGAAAATTTTCAGGATTCCTATTCTTCTGAAGCTAAAGCCAAGAAAGGAGCCCAGGAAATTATGGACGGTTACACTAATCCATCAAATAATTGGTGGGAAATGAAACAGGATAAAGATGGAATCATATGGCACTGGTTTTACGATTTCAAAGAACGGAAGAAAGACCCAGGGGATTATGTCCAGATCTTGAAATCTAAGGTAAAGTAGATGCTAACATCAGTTATTCTTTCACTTAGCGAAAGAATAAAGTAAGGGATGTCGATAAGACATTTAGTAGTAGATAACCTTAGACCATGGTAAGGGTCTTTTATGTGCTGGCATGGGACGTTCATACTCTTTTAGCGCCTCCTTTGTACTCTTATTAGACCATATAAGGAGAATCAATACCAACAACAGTGCAATCAGCAAAGCACACCCAGCGAGAACGTTTTTCTTGTGGAAAAATAACCAGTTATATACATTAACCATCTTATCAATATATAATTTATTAAGATTTTATTTCATGTCATCTTTATGGAATAATTTAAAAAAATATTATTCAAACTCAAGTTTTACTACTATCAGTATCACGAATTATGACATTAATACACTATGTCGTTCTATTCTATCCGAACAGAGGTATTAAACCCCCTAGCGTATTTTTTTTTATTTTTAACTGAGGAATTGGCCTCGCAGCCAAACTATAATCGTAACATCTCCGGCTCCTGGACTCACTACACCTTGCTCAGTGGCTCGCACAGACAGGAGTGTGCCCTTCGGAACCGGTATGTTCAACACACGGAAATCACTGGGAAATGAGCCGGTCTGATTGACGTTCCAGACGATTTCCGTGTTTGGAACCACGTTGAAATTGGTCCCATTCGGCACTTCGTTTTTCGTCGGAAATCCGATCTCAAACGTTACACTGTCGTTGGGACCTAGAGTGATATTACTGTTAGACGACCACGCGACGCTGAGTGCCGCGATTTCGCAGTCGAACGCTATCACGACCGCTTGGTATGAAGTAGTGGAAGTGTCGTAGTTGAACCAATAAGTTGGAGCGTTGAAACTGAGGCCTTCAATCGAACCGGTCAAGGCGGTCATGGAGAGAGGGTACGGAAATCCGTTGATGTTATTTAAGGTAGCGTCACGACTGACGTTGAAATTGGGAAATAACGGTTCTGCCATGTTACACTTGTCAAATACTTTCTCAAACTTTTTTCGAGTACTCGAAAAAAGTTAATCAAATTTATTATTTTGTCAAACCAAGATGATTAATTTCAACCATCCAAACAACTCTTGACACTGGCAAAATGAAACCCTGAGATTTCATCGGCGGGAAGTTTCAGAAGATCTCCAAGGGTCATTTCTTCGCCATTTTTTTCGATTTCCATCTCTATCGACATGTCAGAGATGGATGTTGTGGAACAGCCAATGAACAAATCAACGTCGAGTGTCTTTTCCAAATTTTTCATTTCGAGATTCAGAGAGTTGCGTCTCGCATAGTAACTGCCTATGCTATCGTTCTCAAGATCTTTCAGTTGCTTTTGGTAAAGTTCAAAAGTTTTTGGTAAAGTAAACCCAAAAAAATCAGAAAGGCGCAAACGTGCATCATCTTCAGACAACCCGTAACAAGAAAAAGTAGTCGGGTTACCTCTGATCAGACATCTCCATGAGTAGAGACGAAGGTCTCTCAAAATTCTGTACAGATCAAAACTCTTTTTTACTGCAGACGAACCCTCGGCTTTTGAAGTCATCTCAGACAAGCGTATCTTCAGGTAAAAATGCCTGAAGATATCATTTTTATCAATGTTTATTTATTCTAATATCCTATTGTGGTCAAGAAAAGACTTATGTTTAACAATTACTTATAATAATATTTCATTTCATATTTTTTATAAGTTATATATCTTTTCAAAAGTCTAACTTTCCAGAGACTCTCAAACTTTCATCTCAAAAATTTGAGATTTTTGAGATCCACACACACATAATATGTGTGTGTGTGGATCTCTCAATTTTCACCAATTTTTATTTTCAAAAGTCTTGTACTTTTGAAGAAAATTCGCTATAGTAAGCTAGTACCTTTTTGACTGGAAAATATCAGTCAAAAATTTTCACCAAAAAATAATGATTATCACCAAAAAATAATGATTATCACCAATTATCACCAAAAAATGGTGATTTTCACCAAAAAATGGTGAAAAGGTTTAAAGACGTGGCTACCACCTTCTAAGGATAAATGTCTAACGTGTGTGATTTTTGTGGTAGAGATTACTCCAATAAATACAATCTCGTTAGACACCAAAAAACATACTGTAAAAATGCTGACGTCAGCATTAACACCAAAAAATATGATTGTAAATATTGTAATAATTATTTTAGTAGTAAAAATAGTTTAGGGCGTCATAAAATTACTTGCCCATGTAAAAACGAGTATAGATTAAAGAGAACCAATAGGAATCTTAAAATTGCGTATGACGAAGAAATAGCCGGTTTACATCAGACCATCGAAGAGTTCCGTCAAGCTATAAAAGAAAAAGATGAAGAGTTCCGTCAAGCTATAAAAGAAAAAGACGAAGAAATCGTTGAATTGAAAGTTAAATGTGAGACTGGTAAAATAGAAGTTTATGACAAAGTCTGTATCAAAGCCTTGGATAAGTCGACCGTAACTAATAATACTAATAATACTGCGTATATCCATCCCAAACTGGTCAATCTTCCGATTACCAATATTCATCCTTTGACTGAAGGATACGTAAAAGATAAAGTATCCAATGGAGGATACACTTTTGATCATTATCTGAAAGGAGAGAATGGGTTGGTGGACTTTATCTACTCGATCACCATGTGTGAGAATGATGACGGAGACTTGGAAAGAAATTATGTTTGTACTGATCCTTCAAGAGATTCATATCACCGATTAGTGGAGACAAAAGAGTGGAGGAAAGATAAAGGAGGTAAATTTGTGGACGTAATATTGGATACTCTATCTGATAAAGCTGACGGTTATCACATGAAATTATTAGATGAGAGAAATTCCACTCTTAAGAGTGGAGGTAAACGCCCTAAAGGGTTAGGATACGATCCAGATTATATCTATAAAGTTAACACTGATATGCATTCCGGGATAGTTCAACCCCAAGGAAAAAACAGAAAAATCTTGAGACAAAAGATAAAGAAGGAGACCAGTAGAAAGATATCCGTTTAATTCTTCAGATGTTTCTGAAGAATTCGTGTCTCGGTAATTTCAATTAAAAACAGTTTATTTTTCTTTCTTGGGATGTGAGATGTCTGCTTCTTCAGTATCTTCATTGTTCCTCCTTAATAAAAGTATAAAGGAGACACTAAAAGAGTACGAGATTAGTTTTATTTTACTTTACATTTCCGGATCTGAACGTACCGCCCTGAATCTCTTTTCCCTTTAATATCATAAAACCAGTGCCATGTGATTTCATCTTTGTTCTTTGTCATTTCCCACCAATTATTATCAATACTGGAGTATCCGTTCATAAATTCTTGGGCTCCTTTTTTAGCTCTTACTTTGGAAGAATAAGCGTCTATAAAACCTTCTTCACTCTCATATTTGTCATCATTGCCTCTAATCAGTATCCAAACAAACTCCATCATACACTTTAGAATGATTTTGAGAATAAATTCTCATTTTTATAAAAGATTTTTCTTAACTTTGAGTTAAGAAAAAATATTATTCAAGACTAGGTTTTACTACTGTTAGTAGTATCACAAATCATGACTGACGAAGAATGGAAAGATTTTCCAATTGTCGATGGAAGGAAGTTTTCCAACTACGAAGTGAGTTCTCTGGGTCAGAGAAGAAATAAAAAGTCTAGCCACGTTTTTTCCGATCGTCCTAAACGCAGTGGATATGTATGTAATGAGTTTCTCGATGACAAAGGAAAATCTAAAACTATGCGTGCTCATGTTATTGTCGCCAGAGCTTTTATTGGTGATCCTGAATCCGATGATCTGACGGTTGACCATATTAATAGAGAACCAGCAGACAATAGAGTCGTCAATCTTCGTTGGGCGACTAGAAAACAACAGACTGCTAATTCAGATCAATCAAAATGTAAGCCGACGGGCCAGCCAGTCATCCAATACACTATGGACATGGTGGAGATAAAAAGATGGCCTAATATTATTACAGCATCAAAAGAACTCGGAATAGACAAAAGCAGCATAGGCAGGACTTGTAGAGGGAAACGCGGTCATGTAGGAGGGTATAAATGGACTTATGAAAGGCAAGATTTAGACGGAGAGGTTTGGAAAAATTATGAACCAAACGGTGTACAGGTATCTAACATGGGACGGATTAAGCCATCATGTAGCCATATAGTTTACGGTTCTGAAAGGAATGGCTATTTAGTATATGGAAATCCGGTAAAATATGTTCATATAATCATCGCCGAAACTTTTTTACCTAATCCTAAGAAGAAGCCAGAGGTAAATCATAAGGACAAAAATGGTACCAATAATAAAGTAGAAAATCTCGAATGGGTCACTAAGAGTGAGCAGATGATTCATTCCCATCAGACTAATTCAAATCCAGACAGATATAGTACAGCTAGAGCCGTTAAACAGTACGATCTAGAAGAAAATTTTATCGGTGAATATAGAAGTATTAAAAAGGCGGCAAGAGACACAGAATGCTCAGAAACATCTATTTCTTATGTATGCTCGGGTCTTTTAAAAAGTACCAATGGATATGTATTTGAGTATGTCAATAAAGATGTGTTAAATAGATCTTTAAGATCTTCGAACAAAGTTAATCTTATCAACGAAAAAGGGAATGTTGTAGAAACTTATGAGACTGCAAGGGCAGCTGCTCTCGACTTGGGGATAGCTTATTACAGCATTTACAGTGTTCTTGGTGGAGTCACAAAGAAAACTAAAGATAGTTATCGTTTTCGATATCATTAATTACATCTCTTTTGTCCTAAAACAAAAGAGATTTTTAAAACAATTTATTTTTCTTTCTTGGGATGAGAAATGTCTGCCTTTTCCCTGAACCCTTTGGCCACAGGAAAGCGAGGCACACCCAGCTCGGAGAACTCCTGGAATTTCACAGTCAAAAGTTGACCGATGTAATCCTTATAGTTGTGATAATAGTATTCTCTTTCCTCGATGGTGCCCATTGGGCGCGCCTTGAACTTTTCCCCTTCCTTAGTCTTACACCTCCAAACAAAGTGCTCCACACCTACACCACTGTCTTTCTTGATACCTACAACCTTATACTCGAAATCCAAAAAATATTTCCACTTGCGCATTTTCAAAGATCTATGCTTATTCTTGTACATAAGTCCTCGGTCTCGAATGATTATTCCTTCGTAACCGTCATGTAGGTATTCGTTATGTTTTCCGATGAGCTCCTCTGGATAAGATATCTTATCCGTTTTGACTCGAACAACACGACCATCACTACCACACTTCTCATTCTCTTTGAACAACTCTCTCAGAATTTTGAATCGAGAGGCTTGATCGACCTCTCCGGTCAAGTCGATAAGATCAAAGACATAAAGGCAGATCTGATCCTCTAGAGGATGAGGCTCTGTACGGCCAGGACTGCAGATGCCCTGGATCATACCAAATCTCTGGTCCACCCTGAACTCTTTCCCATCTGCATCTTTCAAGTGATGAACGTACACTTCTCCATCCAATCCGTCGAGGTAGTTTCTACCACTGAGAAATCCCTTGAGACTCTTTCTCAACGAACCAAACCAGGGATATTGTTTTCCAGAGTTTGTCGTGAGAACTACGTCTCCTCCGCTTTGCAGACGAGCTACACATCGATATCCGTCCAGTTTCCATTGCGTATAAACTCCCTTGTCAAAGTTAAAGTGTTTGAGAACTTTAAGCAGAGGCTCGGTGGTCCCTTCCCCGGTTTCCCATTCTTGAGCTTTCATCGGAATGATTTCATGATCTACATGGTCAATGACCAGCGACTCCTTTCTCTTTACGTTCTTTCCCTTTCCTCCGCGAATCTGAGTAGAAGCATTGATGTTGCGTCCGCCAGATTCTTTCTTGTTTTTCATCACTTTCTTGTACATGGCTTTTCCTTCTTTGCATTTGGGCTCGTAAGCTTTATCCAATTGCTTGGTCCACGATCTTTCCGCTACCAGAATAGCCTGTTCTTCTGGGGTGGTTTCATTGGCCTTGCCAATATTTTTTCCCTCGAATGTCCTTTCAAAGGGGACTTTCTTTCCCTTTTTCAATCCAGAGAGTTTGTGAATGGTGTTGTCAACCACCCATATTTTCCACATTCTCTTGTTTCCGTTCTTGTCTAGATTGTAGAGAATGGGGAGATAGTAGGCTTCATCGTCGGCTTCGGAACTGTCGTCGGTATCAGAAGACAGATCGTCGTAGTCAGGGACATCAGCCAGTTTAGATTTAGATTTTTTGCTCATGGTTATTCAACACAGATGTATATGAACTCGAATATCTTTATGTTTAGTTAAGGGAATATATCATTTTTTAACTCTTTGAGTTAAAAAATCTCAATTTATTCATATCTTTCTTAAATACTTCAGATAAACATTGATAGCCTTTGGCGGGTCATTCCAATCGTAGTCGCGATCACATAGTATTCGGATTTTCTTGCGACCCATTTTTGACTTGTGTATTTTCTTAACAGTTGCTTCTGTCAGAATGGAACCGCAGTCAGAATAAATGACTCGATCGCCGACTTGTAGACGTCTCGGCTCTTCGGTGACAGATCTGTGCTCATCATAACAGATGCCGCACCAGCCGTTGAGTATGCACATCTTGCATACTTCTTGATGACAATTTTTACACCGTGAGAATGGAACGTCTTTACAATCACTCTCGGGGACTCTACAGCAGGGACATTCAAATTCTTCATCTCGCTTCTTTCTTTTTTTCCCCATTTCCTTCTTTTTGATGCAAGAACGACACAGATTGATTTTCCATCCGTATTTTGATACGGCGACGTGCTGTGGATGATCTTCGTAATAACATTCAGAATGCATACTCCTTTGCACACAACATACAGGAAAACGCTGAGAACAATTACTACAGTACGGTTGGTAATCTGTATAGATTTTATAACTGTCATCAGACCCATACTTCTTTTCATAGTTTTCATAATGTTTTAATCTGAGGTCAGGCCGCTCCCTTTCATGCATGTCATAATATTCTGGACAATTGCAATCGCAGGTTATTGTTTTGCAATGTCTACAAACCACAATTTCGCCCGTACCGTATCTTGCCACAATCTTGGCAAGATCCTCGGGAGTCAAGTTATCAACGTCCATCGTCTGAGACAATCGATTCTTTCAATAGAGGTAATGGAATATGTCATTTTTAATCTCCTTGAGACTAAAAATCTTTGTTTATTCAATTTTTCTCAAATATTTTTGCTTGACATAGATGGCCTTTGGTGGGTTCTGCCGTTCAAAGTATCGATCGCATGCGATTCGAACTTTTTCGAACTCCGATCTTCGGGAATCCATCTTCACAACAGTTGCTTCTATCATAACGCAATCGATATAAACGACTCGATCGCCAACTTGTAAGACGTTGCAACCGGGACGTTCTCTTTCTTCTTCTTTCCGCTTTCCTCGTTTCTCTTTCTCTTTTTTGACGCACGAACGACATAGAAAACTATTATCCCCATCTTTATTCAAGATGTGTTTTGATTGTTTCTTATAATGTTTCATCGGATACATGCTCTTTTCTATGCAACACAAAGGGAATATTTCGTTACATTTTTCACAAGCAGTTGGATAGTGGTCTCTACCTCTACCGACGTAAGAGTATGTTAATTTTTCCCATCCTCGGATGCCTCGTATCGTTTTGCAATGTTTGCAAAACCCAGCAGTCTCTCGACATCCGTATCGCCTCACAATCTTGGCAAGGTCCTCAGAGGTCAAATTATCGATGTCCATCTTCTGAGACAGTCGAAAACATTAATAGAGGTAAGATAATATATCATTTTTTAACCTTGTGGGTCAAAAAATCTTTATTCATATTTTTCTTAAATACTTCCGAGGAGCCCATACGGTCCTTGACTCGAACATTTCATAGTCGCGGTCACATCGAATTAGAACTTTTGAACCTTTCATCTTTTTAACAGTTGCTTCTGTCAGAATAGGACCGCAGTCGCTATAAACGACTCGATCGCCGACTTGTAGACCATCTGTATTGAAACCAAGATCGACATGACAGATGGCGCATAGACCGTTAAGAATACACATATCGCATACTTCCTCATGGCACGTTTTACACGGTGAGAATCGAATGTCTTCGCAATCACTCTCGGGGACGCTGCAGTTGTAACATTCGCGTTCTTCCGTCTTTCTTCTTTTCTTCGTTTGCCTTTCCTTTTCTTGCTTCTTTTTCTCTTCCTCTTGCTTCTTTTCCTTTTCCTCTTTGATCTTTTTGATACAAGAATGACACCGACCGAAACCTCCGTTTGGGTCTTTGGGATGTTTCTCATAGTATTCTTCTGAATGTATATACTTGCTCACACAACACCCAGGAAACATCTTGGAACAATTGCGGCATTCCACTCGGTATGTTTTTTCACCGATTTCATATTGATCTCTCCACGAATCAAAATTTGTTATTGTATTGCAATGCTCGCAATACACAACTGTAGCTGAACCATCTCGGTTGACGATATCAGCAAGGTTCTTCGAAATTGAACAATTAATGTCCATCTTGAGACAGTCGAAAACATCAATTAAGGTAAGAGAACATGTCATTTTTAACTTTCGAGAGTTAAAAATTTATTCAAGACCAATGCCAACCACTCCAAATTCTCTTTCGCGATCCTCCGAGATGCCACATTCACGATATACTCTCAATCCTTCTTCGGGTGTTGAAATACCAGGTAAGATATTTTCTAATCCCACCTTTTCGAACAATTCCAAAAAGCTATCAGCTCGCACTAATTCAGTGATGGTAAAATCTGCGAATCCATTTTGTGTGTTCACTCGGAGCATTTCTCCAACTCTGTATTCTGGTCGTTTGCCGTCAAAAACCCTACCTTCATATTTCTTTTTCCCACTCAAAATTAGATCGAACCACTCCCTCCGAATATGAGTTTCCATGTTTTCTCTACCAACAGTTAAGTTTAGAAATTTTAAACAAGAAATGTCATTTTTTGGCCCACAAGGTCAAAAAATCTTTGTTTATTACATTTTTCTCAGATACTTTCGAGGGGCTTAATATTATATTGTCTTTTTTCAAAACACTGAAGATTCTCATTCCAGTAATGATGTGTACTACTGCATAACGGCGACCCCTTAATAGGGCATGAATGATCCCCATATTCGCAATCATTAGGACAATTGTGAGCCCCGCAAGGACAATAATTATCGCAGCTGTGATCGCCACATTTTATACACTGGACCGCACAATTATGGGTGCCACAAGAACACAGGTACTTGCAGTAATAGATTTGACCATATGGGCAATGAGTCCTACACTCGTGTTTGTCACACGGGCATCTTTCGTCGCATCTACATTGTAACTTTGCCGGTTTTTTATATTTATCCAACATCTCTTCTACTTTAGAAGTACATCCAGAGCAGTAAACGCCGTCGGTACCCTCTCCATACGCAGATATGCTACCGAAATTTTTATTTGATACAGCGAGCTTCGGAACGCACGAGGGACAGATTGGGCAGTCACAGAATTCACAATATTCACTATCAGGATCTCGACCATAAGCGTCAGCAGGTAAAGTATCGCAAGCGATTAAAGATGCGCACTCGTAGCATACGTGTAAGGTCTTACCGTCGAGAATAAGTAACTTACGCGCTATCAACATATCAATAAGCTTAATTTGACAAGCTGTTGATAACGTCTGCGTACAAATGTTATTAACCATATTATCCATAGACTCCGAATTCTCCGAAACGGTCATTTCTTTCGATAGAATTAAGATGGCGTGTCATTTTTTTTAACCTTTGCCGGTTAAAAAAATCTTTGTTTATTACATTTTTCTTAAAATCTTCACTATTCCAACATCTTTTGCTTCATGAAATCAGAGTATTTTGCCAACAACGATTCATACGTCGTTGGGTATCTGCCATATCTGTACTATTGTGGCAAGATCCTCAATCACCTCATCTCTTGGTAGTCATGAACTGGACCACCGCGTCGAAAGTCATCTGGTTCTCTGATGCCGTCGTCACGACCTTGAAGATGTTGCCGCTGCTGTCATCGAGAACATCCTGCATGACGACCCGTTGTTTTGTCGGGACAAAGCGGATGGGCTGAAGGTAACTACTGCCAATCTTGTGTACCGCGGCAACCATGGCCAGGAATGCCGAGAGGTCGGTCGTCTCGCCATCCTTGGGCTTGTTGTTGCGACACTGGTCGATGAAGATTGGCACCTTGCCATTGTTCCGCCCATCGATCGTCTCTCCCCACCAGTACCCGTAGCTATTTGGATACATCACGTAGGCTTTCTCGAGAAAGGCCAAGATCTCGTCGTACTTTTTGGTCTCCAGCATGTTGAAGATGATAGTTTTTATCACTGGATCGGCAAGAATCGTTTCCTTGGACTTTCCATTGATCACACCATCCGTGATAGCGAGCTCACCAGTGGTGACCGCGTAGGCCAACATCTGCTGCTGGATGAAAAAGGTGGCCGAGTCATCCATGCTCAGCTGGCACGCTTGGCCAAACAAACAGGGCAAGTGAGTCAGGCTCTTGGAACCTTTGAAGCCTGACTCCCGCGAGCTACACATGCGAAGCTCTGTGAAGAAGGTTGCGAGCTTCTCCAGGACCTGGACAGTCACCTCGTGGTTGCACGCGTGTTTCACACCATCAACGGTTACATTGTTCGTGTTGAAGCCAATACCTACGATGGTCCCAGGGCCCTTGAAGCCATTTTGGCAGAGGTCGGACATCAGGTCTGGGAATTTCGTGAGGCAGTCCCCGGAGATGCCAAACACCTCAATGATGGAGGATGCCATGGCGAGAAGCTCGCCCTTGCTGATGATCTCGGTGGTAGCACCTTTGCCTGGAAAGTCATTACACGTCGTTGTCTGTGTATCCTCCCACCGCTGCTTGCCGAAACTCTGGGTGTACGCTGGGTCGATACAAACTCTGAGAGTTGCGGTCTCTGGAAGGGCCTTGAAAATGCGAAAAACGGCGGCATTAACATCGAACACACCTGCTGGAATGATGATAATTTTGGCCCCGATGGCGACCATGAACTGCCAGAATAATAGGTCGTCGTTCTTGCCATCCGTCTTACCCAAAACAAACTTGCCAGCGTACTTTTTTAGGATGGCCTGCATGACCAAGTCACCAATATCCGTGTCCATTGCAGAAGATATTTTCACTCTGTGATAGCAACAATCTGTCTCGTCGATATTTTAAAGAGAAGAATTGAGTTTAAATGTCATTTTTTTGAGAAATAAACAATTAAACGGGCGTCTGTATAAATTATTGACTCCAAAATCAAGAATTACATCAATCAACGGGCAGATTTAGTGTTTTTTCCAACAGAATTTAGCCCAGATTTCCAGTCATCTCGGACACTCCGAATAAATTTCCTACATTTCTTTGGATAAGTGCTTATGCGTTTCAATTTAGCATCTTCCCACGTTATATTACATTTTTCGTAGATGTATCGGAGACATTTCAACTCTCCATTTTGTGCGGCAACCCAAGTTGTATCCGGATGCCAGGGACAACCATTTTCATGTGCATATCGGAGACATTTCAACTCTCCATTTTGTGCAGCCGCACAAGTCGTTTCCAGATCCCAGGGACAACCATTTTCATGTGCATATCGGAGACATTTCAATTTTCCATTTCTTGCAGCCTCCAAAATCGTTTTCGGATGCCAGGGACAACCATTTTCATGTGCATATCGGAGACATTTCAACTTTCCATTTCTTGCAGCCACCCAAGTTGTCCCTGGAATCCAGGGACAACCATTTTCATGTGCATATCGGAGACATTTCAAATTTCCATATTCTGCAGCCATCGAAGTCGTTCCCGGATTCCAGGGACAACCATTTTCATGTGCATATCGGAGACATTTCAACTCTCCATTTTTTACAGCCCAAAAAGTCGTATTCGGATGCCAGGGACAACCATTTTCATGTGCATATCGGAGACATTCCAATCGGCCATATCTTGCAGCCCAAAAAGTCGTATTCGGATCCCAGGGACAACCATTTTCATGTGCATATCGGAGACATTTCAA
>SDBT01004477.1_pt1 | contig 23719 bp, 20 predicted proteins | sample 2277101 | NCBI WGS metagenome assembly SDBT01 (sample SAMN10404973, study PRJNA504765) | marine sediment metagenome | isolation source: marine sediment core GS10_PC15, 103 cmbsf | place: Arctic Ocean: Southern Knipovich Ridge | collected 2010 | reverse complement strand
TGGTTTTATTCAGGTTTTTCACCGGATGGAAGTTCCAGTCCGTATCCATGCTTCTTATCAGTTTCCAGAAGTTTGTATGCCAGGAATATGGAGACGATCCCGCAGACAACGAGCGTCAGAGTAGGTATGGTATAATCGTATACCTTCTCTCCTGCCCGTATTGCTTCCAGGTCGGCTTTATTGGTAAGATCCAGGAGAGCCCCTATACCCCAGAAGAATAGTCCGAGTCCCCAGTTCTGTATGGTAAACATGGTAGCATAGGCAGTCCCCAGCCTGCTCTCTGCCACAATTTTAGCCACAGATGGCCACATGGCCGCAGGCACCAGTGAGAAAGCTATCCCCAGGCTGAGCAATCCCATGTATCCCAATGTTACACTATTGAATACCGACAGGGCCAGGTGGGCAAAGATCAGGAGCAGGGACCCCAGGATCATCAATGAGGCAGCCCTCCCCTTCTTGTCAACATAATTGCCGAATACTGGGGTGAACAGTATGGTGCCCAGCGGGATCAGGCTGGCGGTTTTCGGACCGTTCCTCAACCATACACTTAATGTACTCTCCCACAGGGTGGTAATAAAAACAACAAACAGTGCTATCAAGAGCAAGACGGAGATTATCTTTCCACCCCTGTTCTTGATGTTGGCAGGAACCAGTGAAAATGAAAGTCCAAAAAGGAAAAATGCCACGATCACACTGGCATTACCAAGGACCTGGCTGCCAAACAGTATCACAGCCCCCTCCCCGGGGGCCAGGTCATAGGAGAACCCGAACTTGTTTACAAGAAGGTCGGGTGCATATTGGATGAATGGGAATACCGCCGCATAAAAGGCCAGGCAGAGAAAGGCAATATACATAAATCCAGGATTCTTCAGGAGTTTGAACAGGTCCGTGAACTTGAATTCTTCCTTGGGACCTTCCTCATGCCGGGCATCCTGCCTATCTATCTTTATATCAAAAATCATATAAACCAGGAACATGATAAGTCCTATGCCGATCAGGGTAGCAGCAAAACTTACGGCCGGGGCGACCATGCCTTTGGCGATGTCGATCGAAATGGCCATACCCAGGGCAGTCCCAAGTCTTCCGAATCCCATATTAATGGCCATGGCAAGTGCCAGTTCAGATCCTTTGAACCATTTCACCACCGTCCTTGTAGCCACGACACAGACAACTTCGAGTCCGGATCCAAACATGATCCTCCCGACAATCATCATGGTCAGGGTAATGCCATGCTCTTCCCCGAAAAATCCATGGGATGCCATGGCAGTAATGGAGGCCCCCAAGGTTGCCAGTCCACCAAAAACCAGTCCGGCCACCCGGATACTCCATTTGTCAATGATCATCCCTCCAAGAATGATCATACCGAACATATTGGCGATGGTAGTAAGCCCGATCAGCCGGCCGAATTCCTCGCTGGTAAAACCCATCTGGCTTTCCATGAGTCCTTTCAGTCCCGAAAAGAAATCCTGGAACCAGTAGGTACCAAACATCAGTCCGCTGACAAGCACAAGGACCAGCCAACGCATCGCTGCCGAATCCCGCAATGTCTGTTTTACTTTCTCCATAATAAAATTCTTGAGTTCAACATTTTAAGAATTCTTAAAAATAAGAAAAATAAGGTGCAGTCAAAGTGACATAGTTCATATCCCAGATGTTTTACAGCCATAAAAATTTGTTAAAAACCCACTGAAGAATAACCATTTGCCCGGGATAACGTAGTTTTGGAATAATATTTGATCGATCTCATATAAATTTCAGGATCATGAAAAAAGTATTTATTCTTTCACTATCAGCACTCTTTTTCATTTCATTCTCAGGACTGGCACAGGATATATCTAATGTAAAGTGGTATTCAATTGAGGAAGCCGAGAAGCTCAACAAACAACAGCCCAGGAAGATCATGGTTGATGTTTATACCGACTGGTGCGGCTGGTGTAAGAAAATGGATAAGGAAACCTTTAATCACCCGGTGATTGCCGAGTATATCAACGAAAATTACTACCCGGTCAAATTAGATGCCGAATCAAAAGAGGAGATCACCTTTAATGGAACAACTTATAAGTTTGTAGCCCAGGGATCCAGAGGCTATCATGAACTGGCAGCTGGACTCCTGAACGGGAAAATGTCCTATCCTTCCATCGCCTATATGAACGAAAAAATGGAATTGCTTGGTGCCGTACCCGGCTACATGACTGCACCAGTCATCGAGCCCCTGCTGAACTATATCGTGGAGGATAAGTATACCTCGGAATCTCTCGAAGAATACCAGAAAAATTTTCATAGTAAAATTGCTGCCGACTAAGGTCCCGGCTTAATGCCCTCACCTGCCCGCCAGGGAAACAGGCATGGAAAGTAAGGCACCATATTGAGATACCAATAACCTTTCCTTAAGAAGTATATCTTCCCCGATACTGATGATGACTTCAGCCTGATCGGGAACCCTGTAATAGAGTGCATTGGTTTGCATGGGTAAGTCGTTGCCGAGTCCGTAATCAGTTAGTCCCACTACCTCACTCTGACGTGTTACCGTCATACTGACAACTTTTGAATCATCCATATGTTCTGTGATGATGCCCTGGTTTTCGGAAAATTCAAATAATTCCTTATGTTCAAACACCTCTCCCGTGGCAGGTGTAAAATAAAATGTAAACTGCTTCTTCTCGTGAATGTCTCTGCCCAGGAACAATATCATGTATTCCCGCTCCAGTTCATCCAGTTTTTCAATGCCCGCATCGCTCAAATCATTTTCGCCCTTCCCCGTAAGAGTGGCAATTCTTCTGCGACGAATCCTGAGAATGACTCTAGCTGCCTCTTCAGCCTTTTCATCAATGGTCTTAACAATGAGCTGTTGTTTGGTTACAGGGACTTTCCTGAAAATTGAATCAATCCTGATCGACTTATAGCTGGTGTCGATTGACAGTACGATACTACGCTTGGGCGACAGATCGGTAAAAACCGGTCCCCTGTGTTGAGCTGCTAGTGTACCAGAAAAGCTTCTGGTTTCAAGGTACCTTCCAACATTAAAATCATATATCAAACCCTGCTGGCTCATTTTCAGGAGGGTGGACAGGTCCTGTTCTCCTGATACCTGCCTGACCAGGTACATTTGATCAGGGTCAGCTTCCTCTATCGATTTAAGGTTTATCCTGTCTATCCTCCAGGATGTACTATTCCTGTCAGGAACATCCCTGATGCTCAGGTATTTTTCTGCAAAGCGGTAATAGGGTCCACGGATATACCGGGTCTTCACCACGTCAACGGTCACCCTGAAAGTAGTCTGCGGCAGGGCATAAACATAGCCTGTCTGCAATTCCGTGCTTGATGGACTCACCGGAACTGTTTCAATGACAGATTTTGGTCCGCCGCACCCGTACAGGAACAATGAGCCTGCCAGCAAAAATTTAAATATGGTCTTCATCGTATATGCCTTTTATGTATTGAAACGCAAATCCAAGGGATTCTATGATGTCCCCGGCTATCAAATATTCTTCTGAAGATGCTTCCGAAGCCAGGTCTCCTGCCAGTCCATGCAGATATACGCCCAGTATGGCTGCATCACGCGGAATATATCCCTGTCCGAGCAAAGATAAAATTATTCCCGTTAATACATCGCCACTCCCTGCTGTAGCCATCCCGGGATTGCCTGTTGTATTAAACCAGCAACTGCCATCGGGACAGGCAATGCTGGTGTGGGCTCCTTTCAGCACAACAATTACCTTATGTCTAATGGCAAAATCAATCTGCATCCTGACACGGTCGTATCCTGTTTCTGCAATTCCCGCCAATCTCTCAAACTCCCTGGGGTGGGGTGTAAGTATAGTGTCCTCCGGCAGCAGGGAGATCCATTCCGGATGTTCAGAGAGAATATTCAGGGCATCGGCATCAATTACCAGGGGGACCTTGACTGACTTTATCAGTTCGAGGATTGCCCTGCCGGTATTGGGCTTACAACCCAGTCCCGGTCCAATCCCAACAGCGGAAAAAGGTTCCAGTCCGGGTACACCTGTAAAAATAATATCCGATTCATCAATACTGATCAGGGCCTCAGGCACAGTTGTCTGAAGGATCTTATACCCGAACCTGGGTACATGCCCTGTTACCAGGCCTGCCCCGGAGTGAAGGCAGGCCCTGGCCGCCAGTACGGCTGCACCCATCATGCCATAGCATCCGGCTATCAGCAGGCAATGCCCAAAAGTCCCTTTATGGGCAAATTTCATGCGTGGTTTCAGCAGGTCACTGACATGTCCGGCCTGTATATAATGCCAGGGGGATTCTTCCTCCTCCATGATAATCGGATGGAGCCCGATGGGCAATACCTCCCAATTACCAACATATGCCTGGTTTTCTGCAAAAAAGAAGGAGAGTGACGGTGCCTGGAGTGCCAGTGTGAAGTCAGCCTGAAGGATGGCATCCGGGTCATTGTCTGTATTGTCCTCTCCGAACAGCCCGCTGGGGATATCGATGGCTATCCGCAGATTGGGCAATTCATTGACAGAGGTGATGACATCCCTGGCCAATCCACTCACCCTGCGGGTCAGTCCGGATCCAAACAACGCATCCACCAGGATAGTCCCAGTGTCCTCCACAACCACTGAAGAAACCTCCTCCACTTCCGAAATCTTAACGCCGGGTATCTCCCGTAATCTATCCAGGTTGGTCCGGGCATCGGCAGATATTTTATCTGATATCCGGACCAGCAGGACCTCAACCAGGTAATTTTTCTCCATCAGCATACGGGCAACTGCCAATCCGTCCCCCCCATTGTTCCCCGGTCCGATCAGGAATATAAAGGGATGACTGTTGTCAAACATCTCAGTTATCCATGAGGCGATCTGGATGGAGGCCCTTTCCATCAGGTCAATTGAGGCAATCAGTTCATTTTCAATGGTATAAGTATCGATTTTTCGAACCTGCCCGGAAGTGAATATTTTCATTTGCATAAAAGATTATTCCAATCCCCAAGTTAAGATATTCTTTCCTTACATCATCCACAACATCAAATGTTTGAGGGGCGGTGAGGAAAAGATTTCTATATTTGTCGGATTAAAATAATCTCTAATCTAATTCTCCTGATATGTTTAAAGGACATCCCAAGGGACTTTTCATTGCATTTTTTGCCAACATGGGTGAGCGTTTCGGCTATTACACCATGATTGCCATTTTCGTTTTATTTCTCCAGGCCAAATACGGATTTGATTATGCAAAAGCTTCCCAGTATTTCGGTTTATTCCTGGCTTGTGTTTATTTTCTCCCGCTTTTCGGTGGTATCATTGCTGACCGCCTGCTTGGCTATGGGAAGACCATTAGCCTGGGACTCATTGTCATGTTTGCCGGGTACCTGATGATCGCCATACCTACCACTATGGACGGGGGACTCCCGCTCATTATCTCCGGACTCGTAGTGATCAGTATGGGTACCGGGCTTTTCAAAGGGAACTTGCAGGCACTTGTAGGAAACCTGTACGATGACCCGAAATACAGCAAAAACAGGGATGTAGCCTTTAATATTTTCTATATGGGGATCAACATCGGCGCGATGTTCGCCCCGACTGCCGCCGAATCGATCAGCAATATGATGCTGAAACGTTACAATCTCTTCTACAAGGCAGATATACCGGCACTGGCACACAAGTACCTGGGTGGTGATGCAGGTGTTGAAGAAAGTCTGAGGGGATTTGCCAGCGATCAGGGAGCATTTGCAAATATGGGCGGTGACCTTGTCAGCTTTTCGAAATATTATATCAACCACCTTGCAGAATCCTATCACTGGGCATTCGGTGTGGCATGCCTGTCGCTTGTGGCATCCATGCTGATCTTCTGGGGATTCAGGAAGTATTACAAACATGCTGACCTGACCGAGAAGCAGAAGGCCAACGATGAGACGCTGCGGGGCAATATGGTCGTTCTTACACGCACACAGGTAAGGGAAAGGATGATTGCTCTCTTCCTGGTATTCTTTGTGGCCATGTTCTTCTGGATGTCATTCCACCAGAATGGTGCAGCCATGACAGCGTTTGCAAGGGATTATACCGTTGATTCAGTCGGCCGGTTTACCAATATCTGGTTCGACCTGTTCGGATTGCTGCCTATATTCCTGTCCCTCATCGGATTGATTTTTGTGATCCGCAAAAAGAGCACAAGGACCCATAAACTGATAGGTGCACTGGCATTTGTCGGGTTTGCCATCATTGCCTATCTGCGGATCAGCGGGTACTCGGATTCGAATGACTTTACCCCTCAAAAATTTCAGCATTTCAATCCATTCTTCATCGTTGCCCTCACCCCGCTTGTCGTGGGTTACTTCACCTGGCTGGCATCGCGGGACAGAGAACCTTCTGCACCGAAGAAGATCGGTATTGGCATGATCATTACCTCAGTAGGTTTTACCGTTATGATCATCGGCTCCCTGAGCCTGATGGGTTATTCCCCGGGTGATATCGGCGAGATCAGGGCACCGGCTGACAGGCTGGTCGGACCCTACTGGCTCATCAGCACATATTTCACACTGACCATTGCAGAATTGTTCCTCAGTCCCATGGCCCTATCCTTCATATCCAAGGTCTCACCGCCCCAGTACAAGGGTATGATGCAGGGAGCATGGCTTGCCGCCACAGCCATTGGAAACTACGGCGTGGCCCTGGTCGGGATCTTCTGGAACAAGGTACAATTATGGGTTTTCTGGGGGATACTGGTGGTTGCCTGCGTGCTGGCAGCGTCCTTTATATTCTCCATCCTGAAAAAGCTCGAGAAAGCCACGGAATCATAATTCTCAGGAAACCAGACCAAGACTTAATAGCCGGGATTATTTTTCCCCGGCTTTTATTATGGGAGTATATTGCTGCATGGGGATCCGGTAGGAGATGGAATAATTAAAAGTTACCGTAACCCGGTTCGCACCCGTGCCAAAACCCGGGATATTATACGGGTCCATCCCCATTGTCCCGGACGTGTAAAACCTGATGTTCATAAATACAGACCATCCCATGAAAAAATTCCGGAACACCTCTGCCCTCATCCCGCCGACCAGGCTGATCCAGTGCGCATGCATCTTGTGTTTTTCAATCTGTCCACCACTGAAATCACCCCAGTACTCATCGGGGACCGAAATATTCTCAGCCTGCTGATTGAAAAGGGAAAAACCATATCTTCCCCCTACATACATCATCTCGTAAACGTCCACCTGTTTATCATAATTTAACAGGTTTACATCGGTCCCAATCCTGGCAAACATTCCACTGGATTTATAGTCATAGTTATCCCTGCTTATCTTTACATGCTGGTAACCAAGATCGATAACAGGGTAAAGATCCTGTTTCATTTCATAATCCACAGAAATCGTATAGACCATCCTGTCAGGATCATAATACAAAAGCGCCAGGCTGCCCAGGTCATAGCTGATCCTGGGTCCCCGTACCCTCACATCCTGGGCATTCAACTGGACCATGAGCGCCAATAATGCCAGCAGGCTAAAGGAATATTTTAAGGTTTTCTTCATTCTCCAGGTTGGCAACGTTAATTATCAAAGAAACAGAATCTATAAAATGCCTGGTATATGATAATCCGTTCATCTCAAAGGTATTGGTAAAGCCACACTCATAAGAGACAAGGACAGGCACCACGGTATAATTGATGATCAATGTGTCAACAAGACTATCTGCCTGTAATATAATGGTACTTGACAGGGCATTCATATCCATGGGGAAACTGAATGTGGTCACAGAGTTTGCACTGTCATATAAAAGGCTGTCCCTTCCCGACCCGTACAGGGTAAAATTGTTAACGAATACATCCACCTCCTGTTCACCGTCCCACCCGTAAAATCCGGCATTGACCACAGACACCACAGATTGGGTGCATACCCCTCCCCCTTCACAGGCAGGAAATACTGCCAGAAAAAACAGAACCAGGATCAACAGGATTTTTTTCAAGCTGTTTCAGTTTGGGTCATTCGAATATATAAAAAGTATTCGGTCAATCCAGTCCCGGTGATAACTTTTACCTGTCGGACATGACATTCCCCTGGTCAGCCGCAAAGCAGTTCCGGAAGATTGAGCACTGATATTTGAACAAATAATAGTAAATTCAGATGTAAATTATAAATCCACCATCCATGGCCTACCGCACCTTCAATCCATATACCTGCAAAGAGGAAGCCAGGTTTAATTTCATCTCGAAGACAGAATTCAATGAGAAACTCAACCTGGCTGAAAGCAGTTTTAACCAGTGGAAATTCACCGCCCTTGAAGATCGCAGCAGGATACTGATGAAGGTAGCAGATCTCCTCGAGAAGGAAGAAGAAAAACATGCCAGGATCATTACCACGGAAATGGGAAAACCCATCAGCCAGTCCCGCGCCGAAGTCGCCAAATGTGCTTTGGTATCAAAGTATTATGCTGAAAAAGCCGGAGAATTCCTTGCCCCCGTGAAAATGGAATCAACTGCCCGTGAAAGCTATACCCGCTTTGATCCGCTTGGGATCATTTTTGCTGTGATGCCCTGGAATTTCCCATACTGGCAGGTATTCCGCTACATAGCGCCTAATTTCATGGCCGGGAATACAGGTTTGCTGAAGCATGCATCCAATGTGCCCTTGTGTGCTATTGCCATGGAACAGGTATTCCTGGATGCAGGTGCTCCTGAAGGGGTATTCCAGAACCTGCTGATCAATTATGACCAGGCCGGCCAGGTCATCAGGCATCCGGCTGTCAGGGGGATCACCCTGACCGGCAGCAACTATGCTGGATATAAGGTAGCGGAACTGGCCGGAGCCATGGGCAAAAAAACAGTACTGGAACTGGGTGGGTCGGATCCATATATCATTTTCGCTGATGCGGATCTTGAACAGGCAGCTGAAACGGGGATCATGGCACGTTTCCAGAACAACGGCCAGAGTTGCATAGCCGCTAAAAGATTCATTGTCCAGGAGGATGTCTATGAATCATTCTTATCTCTCTTCCGGGAAAAAGTGGAAGCCCTTAAGGTAGGTGATCCCATGGACACGGAAACAGTGATCGGTCCCGTGGCCCGCAAAGACCTCCTCCTCGAACTGGAAGACCAGTTACAGCACATCATTACCCAGGGTGGAAAGATCCTCACCGGTGGCAAAAGACACAGTCCAAAATCACTCATCCTGGAACCCACCATCGTCACTGACCTGCCCATTGATGCCCCCATCAACCAGGATGAGCTTTTTGGTCCCGTGATACCGGTCTTCTCCTTCAAAAAAGAATTTGAAGCCGTTCAGATGGCCAACAATACACCATTCGGACTCGGGTCCAGTATCTGGACCGGCAGCCGTGAAAAAGCTGACCGGATCGCCCCAAGGATAGAAGCTGGCACGGTAGCCGTCAATGGCATGGTAAAATCCGAACCCAATCTGCCTTTCGGAGGTGTCAAAGCTTCCGGTTATGGTCGTGAATTAAGCGAGAACGGCATGCATGAGTTCCTGAACATAAAAACCGTCAGTTATTTCTGATCCCGGCACCTTTTGCTGTACCGGTCGGCATTACCAGGGTCCCAACAAAGTGGTTTTAGATAAGGCCTGCTGCAACAGATCGAGGAAACGATCACGCGGTATCTCTTCTGCCCCGAGGCTCTTCATGTGGGTAGTAGACTGCTGGGCATCAATCAGGCTAAAATTGTTTCTCCTGGCAAAGTCCACCAGGTGATAAAGAGCCACTTTCGATACATCCCTCCGAAGGTGGAACATGGATTCACCAAAGAAAGCCCCACCGAGGGAAACACCGTAGAGTCCACCAACAAGCTCCCCTTCAGCAAAGACTTCCACGCTATGCGCATAACCTTCTTCATGCAGCAGGATATAAGCATTTATCATATCTTCCGTGATCCATGTTCCATCCTGCCCGGGGCGGTGAACTTTTGAACATTGACGGATCACATCCGGAAAACGGCTATCCATACTGATCTCAAAGTCTTCTTTACGCAAGATCTGGTCGAGGCTTTTCGAAACTTTGAATTTATCGGGAAACAACACCATTCTCGGATCCGGTGACCACCAGAGGACAGGTGAGCCTTCAGCATACCATGGAAATATGCCCTTGGAATAAGCTTCCAGGAGTACCGGGATATCCAGGCTGTCCCCGGCTGCCAGCAACCCATCATCACCGGCCAGTGTTATTTCCGGGAAATATCCCCTGTCAAAAATATTGCTCATTCTTTTTTGGGGTCCCGTTTCGGACCGTCAGGAAAAGTTAAACAAACTTCAGTACCTTTTCCTTCTTCGCTTTCCACCGTAAATGTTCCGTGATTCATTCCGACAAAATCTTTGACCAGGGAAAAACCAAGTCCCGATCCCTTCTCGTTGGCAGTCCCAGGTGTGGAGAAACTCTCGTTGGACTGAAGCAGCCTTTTCAGGTTGTTGCCGCTGATGCCGATGCCGCTGTCGGCAATACAGATCCGGGTAGATCCGGCTCCGGCCTCCGTGCTGATGGCAATACTTCCTCCTTCAGGTGTGAATTTCAATGCATTGGACAGGATATTCCTGAGTACAGTGCGGAACATATCCTCATCACAATAGATGGAAGCTGTATGATCAACTTGGTTCTGTATCCGGATATTTTTTTTCCGGGACTGGAGCTTGAAGACATCCATCATCGTCCCGATCACCGAATATACAGGTATCACGGTAGGGACAACCTTTAATTTACCGGTCTGTAGACGGGTCCAGTTCAACAGGTTGTCGAGCAGGTACAATCCCCGCTTATTGGTGTCATGGATGGTCCTGACAGCCCGTTTTACATCCTTCTCCGGGAGGTTTTCGAGGTTCTCGTCCAGTGATTCAGTGAGGGATTGTATAATTGTAAACGGATTGCGGAGGTCATGACTGATCACAGACTGGATCTTGTTCCTGGCCGATACCAGCTGATGGAGCTCCTTGTTCTGTTTTTCGATTTGTTCCTTCTGCCGGTTGAGCTCAGCATTTACCTCCTGTTCGTACTGGAGGCGATCGCTCAGGAATTGCTTTTCCATCTTCTCCACAGCCAATTTTATTTCTGATTCCTTTTTATCAGCCAGCATATTTTCCTGGCGGCTGATCAATTCTGTTATCAACCGGGGGATATGCAACAGCATATAACCGAACAGGGCAATGTACATTGATTTGTAGAAATGCCCTGCACGGTCCGATGAAACGACCTGTTCGATCAGTTCAGCAGGGATGCTGTCGATCTGCAAATAATAGTTCAGGTTGAAACAGAATATGGTGAAGAGGGTTGCAAAGATGACCAGCTTCCTGTCATAACGCAATACGGACATGAAAAGCAGGATGAAATATATGTAAATGGAAGCCGTGGTCGATACGGCGATGGGAATAAACAGGTGTGAATACATGTAAGTATGCAGGGAAAGCACCCCGATATCCACAACAATCGATACATACCTTACCCAGTAACCGATCCGGTCCTTCCTGAACAGAACCAGCAGGAAGAGGTTGTATACTACAAAAATGGAGACCGGTATAAGGGACCAGGAAGCTTCCCGGATCAGTCCCTTGGCATACATCACCCCGATCAGGGCAAGTACCAGTCCAGCCAGCAGCCACCTGAACCGCATGGCGATCCTTTCTCCCCTTACTCCCCCATCCCGGTAAAGGTATTGAAGGATTTCAGAATCTGCCGGCAGGGTTTTTTTCATAGGGTTGAGCAGTTAGTAACAGGGCATCAAAATACAAACAAATTAGACAGATTATTATTTTCTTACAAAAATCACACCGTTAATTATTGTTAATTGCGTTTAGATAATTGCAATGTTTAATATATTCAGTCGTCTTTTAATTGTTTAAACCTAACCACCCCTGAAACATGTTCCGCAATTACCTGATCACCGCTATCCGGTCCCTTTTCCGGCAAAAAGGTTTTTCACTGATCAATATCCTGGGACTAGCCATCGGGCTTGCCTGTGCACTCCTGATCCTGTTATGGGTGCAGGATGAACTGAGTTTCGACAAATTTCACGAGCACGCCGAAAGGCTCTACAGGGTAGAAGAAGACCAGTACTATTCAGGGGAGGTATATCATGTAAATGTCACACCCTATCCCAGCGCACCGGTCTGGAAGGAGGAGATCCCTGAGATTGAGGAAGCCTGCCGCTACCAGTGGCCCTCCGGGATGCTGTTTACCTACGGGGAAAATGCTTTTTATGAGGGAGGTTGTGTCGCGGTTGACTCCACCTTCTTTGACCTGTTCACCTATGACTTCCTCCACGGGAACAAGGCCAACGCCCTGACCGAACCCTATTCCGCCGTATTGACAGAGGAAACAGCAGAGAAATATTTCGGGGATGAAAATCCAATCGGAAAATCACTCTCGGTCAATAACCAGTTCGAATTCACGGTGACGGCCGTATTAAAATCCATTCCAAAAAATTCCATTAACCAGTTTGATATCCTGGTCCCATATGACTACCTGAAGGAAATAGGGCAATACAACGATCATTGGGGGAGTAATTCCATCCGGACATATATCAAGCTTTATGAAAACGCAGTCTTGGATTCGGTGGACAGCAAGCTTACAGCCACTGTAAAGAAACATAACGAAGAAACCACGACCGATTTCATGGCAGCTCCATTTACCAGGATACACCTGCATCAATATTGGGGATACGGGCATGATCCCGGTGCCATCGTTTTCGTTTACATCTTTTCAGCCATTGCCATTTTTGTACTGCTCATAGCCTGCATCAATTTCATGAATCTCTCCACGGCCCGTTCCTCAACCCGGGCCAGGGAGATTGGCCTGCGCAAGGTTTCCGGCGCCAGCAGAAGGTCTGTGATCATACAGTTTTTCGGTGAGTCCGTTCTGCTGGCATTTATATCGCTGATTTTTGCGCTGATTATTGTGAGTTCCATCCTGGAGGTCTTCAATAAGGTATCCGGCAAGGAACTAAACTTCAATAGCCTGCTCACTCCTCAATTCATCATCGCCATGATCCTGGTCACCCTGCTCGCGGGACTGATTTCCGGGATCTATCCGGCCTTGTACCTTTCTGCATTCCGGCCAATCAAGGTACTTAAGGGTGACCTGAGCACTGGTATGAAGAGCGGTTGGTTCAGGAAGGTCCTGGTAGTTGTCCAGTTTACGCTGTCGGTCTTTCTCATTATCGGGACAGTGATCATATACCGGCAGCTTAATTACATGAAAAGCAAGAATCTCGGATACGATAAGGAGAATATGTTCTATTTCCAGATGCGGGGGGAAATAATGGACAATTACCAGACCATTAAGGATGAATTCCTCAGGGATCCTCAGGTGCTGACTGTAAGTGCGAGTAACCATCAGCCACACATGATAGGCAGCAATTCCGGAGGGGGGGACTGGGATGGGAAAGATCCAGAACAGTCAGTACTGATCGGAACTCACATCGTGGATTACGATTACATAGAGACCGTTAAAATTGAATTGAAGGACGGCAGGAGCTTTTCGAAAGATTTCCCTGCGGACCTCGCCGCTGATTCTACGGCAAACTTTATGATCAATGAAGTGCTGGAAAAAATTATGGATAAGGAAAATGCCGTGGGAGAACGATTCAGTTTCTGGGGCATGGGGGGCCGGATTATTGGTGTGATGAAAGATTTCCATTACCATTCTGTAAGAATGAAAATCGAACCCGTGGTATTTCTGCTTGCACCTGCCGATTGGTTTTCCTGGATAGTGGTCAGGATCGCACCGGGGGACCTTACAAAAACTATGGGGGATCTGGGAAAGACCTGGAATGAGATCATGCCGGGATATCCCTTTGACTATAATTTCGTGGATGAATCCATTGACCAGATGTACCGGACCGAGGAACGCCTCGGGAACCTGCTGAAATATTTCACCATCCTGGCCATTATCATCGCCTGCCTTGGTTTATTCGGACTGGCATCCTTTACCGCAGAGCAACGCACTCAGGAGATAGGGATCAGGAAGGTCATGGGGGCCAGGGTCATGACAGTCATGATGTTATTGTCGAAAGAGTTTTCCATACTCGTCATTATTTCATGCCTGATTGCCATCCCTGCCTCTTTGTTTGTCATGGAAAAGGTATTCCTGCAGAATTTTGAATACCGCACGGACATGGCATGGTGGATCTTCCTTGTAGCGAGCCTGGCAGCCTTGCTGATCGCCATCCTGACGGTGAGTTACCAGGCCGCCAGGGCAGCCCTGACAAATCCGGCTGATGCCCTGCGATACGAATAAGCATTTACTGCAAAGATTTGCCTAATTTTACATTTTAATGGAATCATTCCTCTGGTTTACCTGATTATTGTTAAATTAGAGACTGTGAGTATCCGTATGAAATGAATTTACTCAAACACTACAATAAAAAGATATTTTCGCTTGCTAAGCGGGTTTCCCGGAAATTTGCAACAAATGAAGTCAGTGATGAAACCATACAAAGGGAGCATGAAATAGCAATAGAAACCTTGAAGAAGGGGGAAAACTTCATCCGGACAGCCCTCCTGCTAAGAAAAAACAACAGTGAAGAAAACGTGGTCCTCTCAATGATCTGCCAGGGTATTGAAAATATCCTGAAGGGGCTCCTCCTGTCCAAGGATTATGTACGGTATGAACCATTATTGCGCAGGAGATTCGGGAAAAACCTGTTGAGATTGTATTACAGGACAAGGAAAGAATACAAAATAAAAAACCTGGATGGAAGAGCGTTAAACGAATTGCAAATTCTCGCCTACCTGTACAAAAATCAATTTCTGCATTACGGACATTTAATCAATCTCTTAAATGATGACAAGGCATTTGAGAGTGGTCACCTGCTGAGAAAGCTTTTCCAGATCCTGGCCTATGTAAAGAAAAAAATATACTGATCAGGTATTGCGCCTTTTCGGTACTGTGAAGCTGAAAGTGCTGCCTTTCCCGGGGGAACTTTCCACGCTGAGTTCACCCCCGTTCTTTTTCACAAATTCACGGCAGAGGATGAGACCGAATCCTGTACCCAGTTCATTATTGGTGCCCGGACGGGATACCTTTTTATCAATATTGAACAGATTGGCAACCTGCTCCTCATCCATTCCCACACCGGTGTCCTCCACACCAAACTGAATGACCTCATCCTGAACCTGTGCAGATATGCTGATCTTTCCCCCGTACGGGGTATACTTGACGGCATTGGACACAAGGTTTCGGAGGACTGTTTCGAACATCCGGCTGTCAGCATACACAATGGTTTCTTCTGAGACATCAGTTTGCATCACTATGCCCTTGTCATTAGCATGGCTCTTAAGTAAGTCAAGCACAGACTGAATGGTATCTGTAACGTGCAGGTCAGCCGGATTAAAAGGTATTTCAGACGTTTGAAGGCGGGTCCAGTCCAATAAATTCTCCAGCAGTTCAAAGGCTTTTTTGGACGTATCATTGATGCTCTTGTAGAAAGAAAGTTTCTCCTCTTCAGAAAACCTTTCAGCTTCATGTACCAGCAGGTCAGAAAATCCTATCAAACTGTGGAATGGATTCTTTAAGTCATGTGAAATAATAGAGATCAGCCTGTTTTTAGTCTGGTTTAATCCATCGAGTTCCGCACTGTACTTTGTCAGCCTGTCATTGAGATGCTCAAGTTCCTGGTTTTTATGCTTCAGCATAAGGTTCATCCGCTTGTTCCGAACCAGGGAAAAAGCGATGATGATCCCCAGGACCAATAAAAATACCGCAATGGATATTAAATAGTTCCGGAGGCTTTTCTCCCGCTGAAGGTCTAACTGATTGGTGATATTCTCCTTTTCAAGCTGCTCAATTTCTTTCTCCTTGTTAACCAGGTCATACCTGGATTCCAGATTGGCGATGCTTGTCCGGCTCTCTACATTCATCATGGCTTCACGTATCGCGGCATAATTAAGGTAATACTCGAGTGCCAGCTGGTAATTACCCCTCATTTTATGCAATTCATACAACTTATGGTAAGCATCCTGCTGGATATCCTTCGATTCCATGCCCTCCGCGACAGAGAGTGCATCGTCGAGGTATCGAAGTGCGGTTGAATACTCCTTCCTTGCCCCATACAATTCACCAAGATTTACAGAGATCCTGGCCAGGGACCATTTGTCCTGAAGTTCTTGTGCCAGCACCAGAGCATCCCGGTAGTATGATAATGCCAGAGGATAATTTTGCCGGAGAGTGAAATATCGCCCAAGATTCATTTGCGAGCTTACAATCATTCTTTTATTGCCTGCCTTTCTGCGGTATTCATATGAGCGATTGTACATCCTGAGGGCCTGGTCAAATTGCTCTATTTCCAGGTGGATATCGGCCAGCACATCAAGGGAATTGGCAACCCCTGATCTATTTCCAATCTGTTCGTGAATAACCAGCCCTTTCCTGTGATATTCCAGGGCCTTTTCCAGGTCTTCCAGTTGCAGGTATATACTCCCTGTGACCTGGTAGGTGTGCCCCATCTGGGGCAGGTTATGCATTTTTTGAGATATCTCCAGTGAAGCGTAAAGGTTCCGGAGTGCCTCATCATACCTGGCGAGTCGTTGATAATTTATGCCTATATAATAAAGGAGCCTGTCCCTGCCATACTCTGTTCCTATTTCCTGCAGAATTTCCAGGGACCGGGTATAGAAATCAAGAGATTGCATGAAATGCCCCATATTCCGGTAGGTTTCTCCCATTCCACTAAGACATCGCGTAAGCCCTGAAGGATCATCCTCTCCAGCTATATCAAGGGCCCGTTGATAATAATCTATGGATTTTTCGAACTGCCCTTTAAGCATTAGAATATGGGCAAGATCACAATTGTCTCCTGAGGATTCTTCTTCCTCCAGTTTCTTGCTGTATATACCATATGCTTCATCAAGGAAAGGCACGGCCTTGCCCATATCACCCAGGGATACCCATGCCGCACCAATGTTCTTGAGGGCTTCGGCCTGATCCCTGAGATTCCCAGTGGTCCCGGATGCCACAAGGGCCATATTGGAATACTTCAGGCTGGATTCAGGCTGGAAGTCCATCTGTATCTGTGCCACCTGATTCAGCAATCTGATCCTTTCATGACCTTCTGCCTTGCCGGCCAGTACCAGTAAGCTATCAGTAAGCGTGCCCGAAGAATGGACAAGATTCGTCAGGGTTGCCAGCAGGATAGGAACAATCAAATACTTCCTGAACATGTGGGTAATTACAGGCTTTGACAGGATAAAGATAATCATGATCGATTAATGCTGCCTGCATTTAAGGGATTATTTATTCAGATTTATCAAGACAGAAGAAATTAATAGTAATTTGCAGTCTTTTGAATTAACCCGAGAGATGAACTGGAAAGATGACCTGAAAAAATTTGAATCTGACAATTCCACCGGTTCAGCTGAGCTGCTTGAACGATACATTGAACTACTACTTTTCTGGCTCGAGAGAGGTGAACTCCAAACACCGAAGGATAAATCTTTTCTTATGGATCAGATCAAACGGCTTCAGGACAGACATAAGAGCTTATTTGTTTTGCTGCATTTTACCTACCGGGTTATCCAGCTTTTGAATAGCAGCGGGGAAGATTGGAACCCTGTGGTAGTGGATTTTTTAAATGAATACAGGGATAAATGGACAGGTGTGAATATCAGGCTGGCAATGCAGGCCGGTTCAGCCATCGATCTGAAACAAAAACTGATCCTTTGTCATAGCCAGAGCAGCGCAGTAAGGGAAATTTTTGAAGCATACCAGGGGAATAGAAAAAAAGTAAAGATCATACAGACTGAGTCACGGCCCATCCTTGAAGGAAGGATACAGGCAGTGAATTTATACAAACTGGGATATGAAGTAAAACTCGTATCAGATACAGGGTATGCCCGGCACCTGGACCGAATCAATATGATCTTACTGGGGGCAGATGCCATATTCAGAAACTACTTCGTAAATAAATCAGGCAGCTATAATATTTGCCTGGCAGGTAAAAATGCAGGAATTCCCGTGTATATCCTTGCAGACTCACGTAAATTCTGGTTCAGCCTGCCGCCTGAGCACCAGGAAATGCAATACAATGAGAGTAAGAAGCAGGTAGAAGAGATATGGAAAGATCCACACCCTGGCATTGATATCGAGAATTTCTATTTCGAGAAAATCCCGGTCGACTGGGCGGATGGTTTTATCACAGAAAAAGAAATCTTTAAACCTTCCCTGCTCCAGAAACTCTAATATATTCGATGAATAACATATGCATCCCGCCTTTATTCCTCTCCATCATCATAAGTTTTGAACCGCGTCTCCCCGCGTTCCGGTACCATCTCAAGGGGCAGTTTTGAGATGACCTTAAGATCCTCAATATCCTCTTCCATATCCAGGTCTTCAGGGTCGTAATGCCACCTGGAAGTTATTTTACTCCCCGTTTCGGCATATTTCTGAAGCAGGATCATAATCTCAAGGATACGCTTTGAGGAGCTGGTATTGAAATATGACAACCTGATGGTGAAATCAATGGGGCCCTTGACTTCCTCAATATATTGCTTAAGCCATGTAATCAACCGGTCATAGAATTCAACTGTTTTTTCCGGAAAACTCTCTCCTGAGATCTCACATTCACCGGATTCGGCCCTGAAATGCACAAATGGTTTGTCATACTCATCTTCCAGGATCGGGATATAAAGATTTTCCATGTGTTCTTATTTAAATGAGCAGTAAATTTAAAGTTTTAATCCCATAACAGTGATATCATCTGTCTGATTTTCGTCAGACATGTAGTCATGTAATTCCTCCTCCAGCCTGGTATGCTGTTCATTCATTGGCAAATTTCCATACCTGTTCAGGAAATGCACGAAGCGTTTTGACCGGTATTTTATTCTCTCCGGTGAATGTTGGTCCATCAATCCGTCCGTGGTCAGGTAGATCCTGTCACCCTGTTGTAATAATAATTCATGTTTTGAAAATGGATTGGGATTAAAATGACCACCTCCTGTGGTACGCCTGTCACCTTTGATAATTTCAACTTCCCGGCCTTCCCTTTTCAGGAAAAGTGATCGTTTGGCACCCGAAAAACTGAGGTAGACGGGCTGGTCTTTTTGTTTCCGCGCATCCTTCCTGATGATTTTACAAAGGCAAATGTCCATGCCATCGTCATTCTCCGACCTGGGCTGGTTCAGTGCATGCCGTAAGCGTTTATTCATTAATTCGAGTATGGTATCTGTCTCCCTAACCTTACTCTCATTAACAATGGCACTTAACATACGGGATCCTATCATCGACAGGAAGGCACCCGGAACCCCATGTCCGGTGCAATCTATGGCGGCTATAAATATGGTCTCATCACCGGCTCGGTTTCGTCCCAGGTTTGAAAACCAGTAGAAATCACCCGATACAATATCTTTCGGATAAAAGAGTACAAAAGATTCAAAGTGGCGTTCGATTTCTTTCATATCCGGTAGTATGGCCTGCTGTATGGTCAGACCATATGATATGCTGGCCCTGATATTCTCGTTCTGACGTTCAATTTTCCGGTTTACATCCTGCAACTGGTCACGCTGGGACTCGATCTCTTCCTTCTGGTTGGAAATGGCCTTATTCTGTTCCTGGATGATCCTGTTCTTTTCCCGAAGTATCCGGTTGGCCCTCTTTTTTACACGATATGCCCGGTAGATTAAAAATATCATGATGATGATCAGCAGGGACAGAATCAAAAAAAATATCAGTAATAGCTTTTGTTGCTCAATCTTTAAACTCTGGAGCCTTAACTTATCGTCCTGTTCTTCAATCATCAACCGTTGTTTAGCACTTTCCTTGTACCGCTCATCCAGGATCCTCCACTGTGCCGAGATGCGTTTTTCCTTTTGTGATATATCCTCGTTCATCTCAATGATCTCCTGCTCCTTCTCCTGTATCCTTTCTTCCTGTGATCCAAGAAACCGGATCTTTTCCTCAAGGTCCATTTGTTTAAGATCCACATCATCTGTGAGATTGCTCAGCTGCTCTGTCTGCTGGTTAATGGCTTTATTGAGTTTGTTTATTTCTCCCGTTCTCTGCTCCAGCTTCAGGCTGGTCCTGGCAAGTTCCTCCTGCCGGTCTGATAATACATTTTGAATAGAATCCAGGTTACCGGCAAGTTCTCCCCGCAGCCTTTCCGACTCCTGTACAAGGAGACGGAGATCATCTTCCCTTCCCCCGACATACAGGATCCTATATGAAAGACTGAGTCCTGCATTATCAATATTGGCTTTATTGATCTCAAAAGGTTTACCGGCCATGCTCTTGCCCAGCAGATTCAGCATGGTATAATCATAATTCATGGCACTATCGGTAATGATCAATACAGGTTCATCCTTAAATCGTTTGAAGACTTTTTTAAGAGCAGCCTGCTTCTCCTTACCCAAAAAGAGAACCTGGACCGGGCGAACTTCCCGGGTTCGCCTGAAATATTCCACAGAAACGGGAATATTTTTCAAGGTATCCAGGTTAGCTTTCATCCCCAGCATGGAATACACTTTATCTGCACCCAGGATACCTATTCTGAATGTATCCATCTCCGCTTCTTCCGGCCAGGTGACATGAGAGGTTAATAGCACAATAAATTCCGATTTCAGCCAGGATTCGGGTACTTTTTGCGAAAAAGAGGTGAATATCAGGATCCATGCTGAAACAATGAGACAAAACAATTTTCTAAGGTGGTAATTCATGCAGCAGATTTCCCGGGATCCGGAGTCTTGAACAAATTTAGGAAAATGGGCAGACATATCAATAACCAGCTTCAAAAAGAAAAGGCGCAAACCTTTTGATAAAAGGTTAATGTGCCTTTATGTTTCTTGATTTCTCAGTTCTTACTAGTAGGTAATGGAAGGATCTGCAGAACCGGCAGCGAAATAATTGAATAAATTAAAATATTCAGAAATGAAGCCTGTTAAATATAAGTTAAGAAGAATTTTGTTTTTGATTAGCAGAGTTTTGCTTAAATTAGCTTAAAAAAATGAAACGCCTAAGCCTGTTATTCTCTATCCTTCTGGTTGTCTGGATAAGTATCGCTTCATACTGGTATGTTTATAAAGTTCGAAACCATTGTGGAGACACAGACCAGGCACCCGTATCTGAGATGAAAGATAACATTTCTACAGTGGACTCTGATGCTGTATCGACTGCTGATATGGAGACAGATTCCGTTGCAATCGCACTTGAATACCTGAATGGTGTCGGGACGAAAAAGTACTATTTCGAATTTGCCTCAAGCAAATTAAATGCAGTTAATGATGATGAAATGTATTTCACTTCACTTAAATATTTCCTGGCTAACACACCTGGCTCAACTGTTACGGTTGAAGGTCATTCCTGTAGCAGGGGTTCCTCACAGGCCAATGAAAGATTTTCAAAACTCAGGGCAGAAACCATTAAACAATACCTGATCGGAATTGGTATTACGGGAGAACAAATAATCCCGGAATGGAAAAGCGATACTGAACCGGCTGCCTCAAACGATACAGAAGATGGCCGAAAATTAAACCGCAGAGTAGAAATAAACATTAATCAATAAAACCTAATAAAATGGCTGAAAGATTTTCTTCCGACCTCCTATTCATTGTAATAGTATTAATAATTGCAGCAATCCTTGGCTTTCTGATAGGATATTATTTACGTAAACGAAAAGATGCAGCAGAGGATAAATCCAAAGATGCCTTGAAATCAGATGAGTCAGAGAATATCTTAACTGCTTCTGCAGATACTCACGAAATCATCGAAAAGGTCAATTATGAAACCGCTGTGGCAGAAGAAATTATGGAAGCGGAAATTGGATTGAATGATCTTCAAATAATCGAAGGGATAGGTCCTAAAATTGAAAAATTGCTCAGAAGGAGCAGTATAGATACCTGGAAGAAACTGGCAGATGGTGATGCTGAGGTAATCAGCGAAATGCTGGTCGCTGAAGGAGGAGACAGATACAAAATGCATGATCCCACAACCTGGTCAAAACAAGCAATAATGGCCCATGAGGGTAAGTGGAAAGAACTGAAGGACCTGCAGGACGAATTGCTTGGTGGCAGACCGGGCTGATGGTTTAATTACGTATCTCTATGCCAGATGCTGACCGGCAAACAGTAGCTTTCTACAATCTTGAAAATTTTTTCGATACAGTTGATGATCCGGTAAAGAATGACAATGATTTCCTTCCAGGGTCATATAAAGATTGGTCAGAGCAAAGATACCTGGAGAAACTTGAGAATATCACAAGTTCAATTTCCTCCATTGATCAAAACAGTGTACCTGCAATCATAGGTGTAGCTGAGATCGAAAACAAGACCGTACTTACGGATCTGATTTATACAACCCGGAATATCCTTTATGTCAAAGGTGCATTTGACAGAGATGATATCGTCCACTTCTTTGTTAATCACTGGCCATCCCGCAGGGAGGGAACCCGGAAAACGATGCCAAAACGTATCGCTGCGGCACAGAGTCTTTCCAACAAAACACGAAACATACTGCAGGCCGACCCCAGGGCCAAGATTGTCATCATGGGCGATTTTAATGATTTACCCGTAAGTAAATCAATAACCCGGTATCTGAATTCAAAATCGAAGCAAGACATCAGGAAGGATGAATTCTACAACCTGGCATTCATTCCTTATAGCAAGCAAATGGGAACCGTTTTTGCGAAAGGGCGCTGGCTCATGTTCGATCAGATCATGATCAGTCAGGGAATGATGATTGCTCAGGGATACAAGATCAAGTCTTCCCGCCTGACGGTTCATTTTGATAAAAGATTATTATTTTACGATAAAAAAAGAGCAATTTACAGGCCCAACAGGTCATATTCCGGAAAGAAATACCATGGTGGATTTTCTGACCACCTGCCTGTATATGTATCATATGGATAGAGCATAATAATTGAGAATTATGAAGATAAAAGATTACCATTCATTCAATCCAGACTGGGACAAGGGTAAAACAAGGATGGAAACAAAAACCATCCTGAGAGAGATAGGCGAGCTGCAATACAAGATGTATGCCCAGCAAAAGTATAGCTTATTAATTGTCTTTCAAGGTCTTGATGCATCCGGAAAAGACGGGTTGACAAGGGGCTTACTGAGATATTGTAACCCGATTGGTATTAAGATAAAAAGCTTTAAGAAACCAACACGTGAAGAATTTGCACATGATTTCCTGTGGCGTGTACACAAGGACGTCCCCGCCAAGGGAGATGTGCAGATCTTTATCCGGTCTCATTATGAAGACATTCTTGTGCCCTCCGTCGAAGGTTATTTCACCGAAGAGCTGATCGAAGAGCGTTACAGTCTGATAAACGATTTTGAGAAACTACTGGAACATAATAATACCAGGGTGCTTAAATTCTTCCTCAATGTATCCCTTGAGGCACAGGAAGAAAGATTAATGGAACGGGTCCAGTTGAGGGAGAAACACTGGAAACACAAGGATGCCGATTGGGAAACCCGTAAGAAATTTGGCGATTACCTGGAGGTATATGAAAAGATCTTCAGGGATTGTAATGCCATACCCTGGCATATAGTCCCAGCCGATAAAAACTGGCAAAAACTCTATTATGTTGCCTCGGAGGTATTGAAAACCCTTAAAAATATCGAGCTTGAATGGCCGGAGCTTAAATCCGAATTATTCTCCAAGGAGTGATCCGCCTTTGCATCCGATTACTTGATGATCTCCATTCCCTGTTGAGAATCTGACGGTATTTAATCTTTGGCTCCTACGATCTTCTTTTTCGTGTTGCAGCACTGACACCAAGCGCTCCCAGTAATCCCCGGGCGAGTTCCCTGGCGACTGTCCGGCCGACC
>SDBT01004476.1_pt1 | contig 23719 bp, 24 predicted proteins | sample 2277101 | NCBI WGS metagenome assembly SDBT01 (sample SAMN10404973, study PRJNA504765) | marine sediment metagenome | isolation source: marine sediment core GS10_PC15, 103 cmbsf | place: Arctic Ocean: Southern Knipovich Ridge | collected 2010 | reverse complement strand
CCCTGAGTACCAGTGTCTCCAGTATCACCCTGAACTCCTTGAACGCCTGCTGCTCCCTGCACTCCTGTAGGACCAGTAGCTCCTGTGGTTCCTTGCGCACCAGTATCTCCGGTATCACCTTGGGCTCCCTGAGTACCTGCTGCTCCCTGCACTCCAGTAGGTCCGGTAGCTCCTATTGGACCCGTAGCTGGACCTACTGAACCTTGTGCTCCTTGAACACCTGCTCCAGTAGGACCAGTAGGTCCTGTAGGTCCGGTTCCTCCACCAAGAGAACCTTGAGCGCCTGATGCTCCTTGGACTCCTGTAGGACCCGCAAAAGTTGATGCACTAATTCTTACTGTAACCCAAAGCTCAGTTGGGCCTGTAGAACTCACTGTCAATGCCTTGTATATCAACCACTCATCAGGACCTACTACGCCAGAGCCAGTTAAACCTGTGGTCTGGTTTTGCATAGTAGAATCGGCAGTGATGGTAGTCCCTTGCAGTAAACTGTTGTGACTGATATCATCTGGAGCAGTTTCACTGCGAATCTCTATATCAAACTCAACAGTTCCCCGATCAGTTTGACCACTGACTTCAATTACAGTGACTGGTAATCCACCAATGAATACTATGGGAATTTCTTCCGGCCCAATTGGATTTTGTACGTAAAGAATTTTATCTGTTTTTAGTTCACCAGATGCGCCAATAGGACCTGTCGGTCCTAATGGTCCAGTTAGACCTGTTGCTGAACCTACAGGGCCTTGAAGACCTTGACTCCCGATATCGCCAGTATCACCTTGAGCGCCTACTGCTCCCTGAGTACCTGCTGTTCCCTGGACTCCTGTAGGACCAGTAGCCCCTGTAGTTCCTTGAACACCTTGAGCACCAATGTCCCCAGTATCACCTTGAACTCCTTGAACACCTGCTGCTCCCTGAACTCCTGTAGAACCAGTAGCTCCTGTAGTTCCTTGAACACCCTGAGTGCCTATGTCTCCAGTATCACCTTGGACTCCCTGAGTACCAGCTGCTCCCTGGACTCCGGTAGGACCAGTAGCTCCTGTAGTCCCTTGAACACCTTGGCTACCCGTGTCTCCAGTGTCACCTTGAACTCCTTGAGTACCTACTGCTCCCTGGACTCCTGTAGGACCAGTAGGACCTGTAGTTCCTTGGACACCCTGAATACCCGTGTCTCCAGTATTACCTTGAGTACCTTGGACTCCTTGGGCACCTATTGGTCCGCGTTTATGAATACATATACTATAATCTGCTCCAATTTGACATTCACTTTCAAGTCCGCTAGAAATGAATGTTACTATAAAGCTAACATCACTTCCAGCGTCAACAACACTGTCAATGGTGTAATGAGCGAAACTTTCAGCGGGTCTGGATTGCTCATGTATACTAAGGCTATCACCTTCTACAGCATTATTCAGAAATAGCTCTATGTCTCCACTTGCACAATCTGTCTCATCTACTCGTATTCCTGATACATCAGCTAGGCTTGAAGCACTTGTCGTAAATCTCTTGTTTGCTGGTACTGCTAGTCCTGTAGCCTCAAGATTACTACATATGCAGGGCGAGACTAATCCTATAGGCCCGCTAGGACCAGTATCACCTTGTGCTCCTTGAGCACCTTGAGCACCTTGAGAACCTTGGACTCCTTGGACTCCTTGGACTCCTTGAGTACCAGTGTCACCTTGGACTCCCTGGACTCCACTAACACCAGTGACTCCAGTTTGTCCTCTGAGTCCTTGAGCACCTTGAACACCCTGAACGCCTTGTACACCACTAACACCAGTGACTCCAGTTTGTCCTCTGAGTCCTTGAGCACCCTGCACTCCTACTTCTCCGGTAGGACCAGTAGCCCCTGTAGTCCCTTGAGCACCTTGAGCACCTGCTGCTCCTGTAGGACCAGTTCCTCCAGCTCCTCCAGCTCCTGTAGCAGACCAAACAGTTCCATCGAACGCAAGAAAATCTCCGGTAGCAGCAGGAGACAGTGACAGTAGGTTTAATATATCTTGGATAAAATCGCCAACAAAAACGAAGCAAGCTAGAGTACCTGTAGTTAGAGCAAGATCAGTTTCTGCGACTATTACACCAGAATTTTCGTCCAGGAACCAGTCTTTCGCATCAAGTGGTCCTATTTCACTCCCAAGATCCTTTAATATAGGTCGATACCCAGAACCGAATGATTTTGGAATAATAAATTGAACTCTATCACCTACAATATAATTAACTCCCGTACCAGGGTTAGTATGATTCAGAAGTTCATGACCAGTAGGGACTGTTACAAAATAGGCTGCCCCATTGGAAGTAGCATCTAAAGTCAGATCAAGTTCACCATCACCGGCAATAGTGGCAACAACAATCAGAGTGTTGGTAGCAGCAGGTGGAGTCAGCGGGATGGCTTCAGCAAATATTTTTTGAGCTGCTAGAGTGAATGTAGACGGTACAGCTTCACCGCCTGGCTCTTTAACAGGATCACCACCAACAGGATCACCGGATGTATGGGTAACCCCAAACATTCGTTTGAATGCTGCTCGTGCAAGTGTATCTGTTAAGAAGGCCATAAATAATCCTTATGGGAAAGTTAGCTCTATTCGATTTATACTGCCAGTCCATCCTGATGCTGCCGTTAATCGTATAACTATGGCATTACCAGAAGTAGCAGTTGATCGTGTTCCTAAACTGATTCCCCAATCGGTAGGTATTGTGGGACCGAATGTTCCAGAGAATGCTCCTATAGAGTCTTCATCTGTAAACAGGGTAACCATGTCTTTCCATTGGGTGTCTCCTGTGGAATTCTGTGTCGTATTAGGAGCAAGAATTTCTGCGGTAAGCAGACTACCTGTAGGACCAGTAGTCAACGATGTAAAGGTCGTACCCGAAACCGTAAAGTCAAAATTAAAGTTCTGTCGAGCAGAAGAATCAAAGAAAAATCTTAGATACCTTCTTGTATTACTTTCGCCAGAATAGTCCTGATTACCTGCCGGACCATTTGTAACCGTAGAGAAATCACCACTATTAGCACCCTCAGTAGGATATCGCAGAGCATCATTATAAACTAGTAGCCCATCGCTGTAACCAGCAGTACCACCAGCTCCAGCTACAACAGTAATAGTGCTGTCCCATATGCCAGTGGCCTGTCCACCGGCTCCACTCGTATATCCTGTTTCATCTATATCGAGATCACTGCGTATTCTAAATCCTTCAGCATTAAATGTGTCACTATTATTATCTTCTCCCGCGGCTCCTGATATGTTGGTATCCACAAGTAGTTCATTAATGGTAGATGATGAACTATTAGCTTCGTTAGAATTTATAGTTCTATTTGTAAGTGTAGTAACAGTAATGGGACCATCAAGGATTCTGCCATCAGTATCGGGCGATACTGTGACAGTCAGATTTGTCAAGACAGTATCTTGCAGTTCGTTACCTACAGTTGCCGCAAACGATTGATTAGGAACGCTAGAATTGACTTCCGTGAATGTTATGGCATTGGATGCAACATATGTATTACGTTGTCCATGTTGTATAGTAATATCATAATCAGCATTTCCGGAGGTATGATATTCTACCCCTGATAGGAACTGTGATCCTCCCATTGATAAGTTGTCTAATACTATAGTATTATATACTGTAGTGACAACATTGGCATCAACTACCCAATCTACATAGTTTGTGTCTGTAAAGTTTCCGGTAGTTACTTCATGTCGAACTCTGGCATAATTCCAACCAAATCTCACATTAGAATCACCAGAATCGACTCTAAATGATCCTGTTCTATATTTGAAGACAGTGAATGGGTCACCATTGGGGAATTGTACATTTGTAGCAGCAGTTATATTAAATCCAGATGTGCTTGATCCATCATTAACAGCTCCAGCAACGCTAAGATCAATTGTTCTTACTATGATTCCATTGACTTCCAGAATCAGATTGCCTTTTTCGGCATCACCGAAAGCATTTGCTGGAAATGCGGGAGTAGGACTGCCACCATCTGCCGGGACATCTTCATTTAGAGTGCCAGTTACATCGGTAGAGGCATTTATTATTCCCGCTCGATCTCCTGAATCATTAAAATCTTCATCAACGTCTACTTGCGGTCTTGATCCTATGCCTGTTACTCCTGCATAGGTGGCTTCAGCAATTGGATTTGCTCCATCAAATGATAATCTGCCATTTACTCCGTTGGTATCTATATCAACATCATCTAAATCAGGAGCGGGTGATGGGGCTAATGATTTCAGTACTTCATTAATATCATCGATGGCATCGCAAGTTTTAGTATCGCCAGTAAAACCAAAAAGTCCATCGAGATACGTTCCATCAGTAGGAGTACCAAGAGGTAGATCACAGGCATCTGAACCAGGTCCTGTAGTCCCCTGTACTCCTTGTGGCCCAGTTAGTCCAGTTGGCCCTACTGTTCCTTGGACTCCTGTTGGACCTATTCCTCCTAAGCCTCCTTGGGAGCCCGTAGGCCCTGTAGGGCCACCACCTGTTGCTGATCCAGATCCTGATCCTGGAGGACCTTGTGGCCCTGTAGGGCCACCACCTGAACCTTGTGGCCCTGTAGGGCCACCACCTGAACCTTGAGGCCCTTGTGGACCACCACCTTCTCCTTGAGGGCCTTGTGGACCACCACCTTCTCCTTGAGGACCTTGTGGTCCTATTGGACCCTGAGAGCCTGCATCGGCATCATCTTCATCTATGGTTATATTTACGGTTTGAGTTCTGGTTGATTTGAAAAATTGCGAACTCTGTCCTATACCTACGGGCCTGAATGCTCCAGTGAATTGTACACTGTAGGAACCAGGCTGGAGGGTGAAAGATTGTCGCCATTCTCCATTACGTTGTGCAGTTGTTTCACCTACAAGTTCATTCTTTGAATCAAATATTTCAATCTTAACTACCGCACCTTCGTGCGGAACAACTAAGAGAAGTGGACGACCATGCGTAGAGACGCCAAAGTTATGATCGACAACGGCAGACATATTATACTATTGTGCATAAAACCTTATTTAACCTCGATTTTGGGTCGAAATCTCCTTCAGTTTCTGTACACTGAATTCTTTATTTCTATTTACTCTTTCCTGGTAATCATCTGGAATATGTCCATCTGATAACAGTTTATCACATAATTCTATCGATTCCGCAAATCGGCCTACTCTGTATGCACAGATAGATAATTCGTCGATGACTGCAAAATCATAATAAGGTTTGTGTACAAATAATCGATCACTTGGAAAGACTATAGCTTGTGCCATTTTCCCAAATAAATAACCTTTGAAAAAGTTACCAGATCGTCTATAATGAGCCAATATTTCATATAGTGGCTCTACCCTATTTGGTCTGTACTCCCAAGCATCCAAATAGGCTTCTAAAACATCTTTCCAGGGTTTTCCAAGGGACTGCATACACGTACCAATGCGGTATAGGGAATAGAATATTTCTTCATGCCAGCCACCTAATTCAACACGTTTTTGGTAAAAATGGATAGCCAGTTCATTCTGACGTGATTCTCGGTATGTTTGAGCCAGATAGAATGTGTACCGGGCATCATCAGGCTTATCTGCGAGAGCTTGTTGCAGTATTGCGATATCCTTCTTTTCTTTATGAGGGTCAACTGATCGTGCTCCATCACGTCTTGTAGAGGTTTTGATTTCTTTTAATACTCCACGAGTTTGCGAATTCTCAACTGTAGGATAATTGTGTATAACTCCCTCGTATCGCCAAGGTAGTGAGTTTTTAAAGAACCTACAAGTTGCATAAGAGAGGGCACCATATTCCACTGTGATTTCGTATGAATCAAAAGTCAGCTTCGATTTATCAAAAGCAGGATCAATTTTGTAAACTTCATCGGCATCAATAACAATGCTATACTCTGCTTTATCGCGGGCATATTCTAACACTTCACTTCTATTATGAGCAAAGTTTTTCCATGGTCTTTCGATCAGTTCTCCAGGTATGCCTAGTTCATGCATATACGCTATGATGATTTCCTTAGTGGCATCCTCCGAACCTGTATCCGAAATCACCCAATAATCAATGATCGATTTTACGGAATCAATACACCGCTTAATTACATGAGCCTCATCCTTTACAATCATACACAAACAAATCTTTAACATAAATATCCCCGCTATAGTCGTTTTAGCAATTCCTGCGTTATAATTTCAGAAGTTTTTCCTTCCCCTAACCATTCTTTTTTGCTGTGGGTGTGCTTACGAGCCCAATCAAAGCATGAATACCAGTGACTCACAATACCATTTTCATCACCCATCTTTACCAACTTAGAGCAATTGTTTATCATCGACTGTGGTCTCTCTGTAAAATCACGCGGAACTAGAACTGGTGTATTTAACAGAGCAGGCTCTTCTTGGGCACTACCGGAATCAGAAATCATGAAGGCTGCATCATACTGGGCCTGCATATGCTGACTAAAGGTCATTAATTCAATTGGTCGTATCACTCCCAAATCTAAGTTTAGTTTTTCTATTTCTGCAAAAGCTCGCGGGAACTTGAGCATCTTGACAGGCAAATTAGCCCAACTTCCACACCTATTAATAAAAGAGAGAATTTTCTTGAGTCTATCAGGATACAAGAAGTTTTCGGGTCTATGAATATCTACAAGTATAAAGTCTTTTTTCTTTGGTTTCTTTGTTAGTTGTTCAACATATGGAGCACATACTTCCACAGAAGTATTTCCGCATATTACTATTTTCTCCCACGAAATACCCTCATGGCGACAAATTTCCCTATAGTCTGTATGATACACAAACAATATATCACTGCAATGATCACATGTGATCCTGTTAATCTCTTCGAGCATACGTCGATCATACGAACGCATACCTGCTTCAATGTGGCCTACTTTGTATCCCTCTTTCTTAACCGACACAGCCGATACGACAGAGTTTGAATCCCCAATGTACAACACTATGTCAGGATCTAGATTTTGTTCATCTATTAGTTCGAGCAATCGTACTGATGCGTCTGCCGATTGATGATAGTGCTTCTTGCCGGGGCCGCCTATATTGAGGTTGTAGTCAGGTTGCCTCATTTGTAGATCATCAAAGAAGACATCACAGAGCATCTTGTCGTAGTGTTGTCCACTATGAACGATAGTAAGATTGAAGTTTTCATCTAGCTTCTTGAAGATGCATGGTAACCGGATGAGATCGGGGCGAATCCCGGCAACGAAAATGATATTTTTCATGAGTTACACTCCCGGCCTCAAAAACATATATCTAAGTTGATCTGAAAGGGAATTTATGTTCAGAGCATTCAAGAAAGAAGTATGATTCGTTTGCAAGGTTCTATCTACTGTGGAACCAGCAGTGACCGGCTCTATTATTACCTTCATGCTATCGCTCCGATACCCATTCATTTCACACAACAGTTCATACTTACTCACAGAGTCAGAAAAAAGATGATAAAGTCCCTTTTGTTCCCATTTACCAGAATCAATTATATTAGAGACACATGCAGACAGTTCCAAAGTTGTTAATCCATTCCAATAGTGGTTAGTGAAGCCTTTTGCTTCTTTTTGTCCCATAAACCACTCAAATAAACCAAGTTTTTCCTTTCTTATTTCAGGTCCGATTATAGAGGTTCGTAGCACAAGAGCATCAATAGGTTCACCCATGGCTTTAGTTCTGCCATAGATGTCTTCAGAATCCGGTAAGTGATTTTCTCTATATCCGCCAAGATTACCTGAAAACACACAGTCAGAGGAAATATGGATTAGATGGCATCGTTCAGAAATCGCAAATGGCAATACAGAATTCAACATAAACGTTGCCTGCATGTCATCCGGTGATGGGATTTTTGGTAATCTCTGTCTAATCATTCCACAACAATTCACCACAAGATCGTCTGGTTTCAGAGTGTCACAAAGATCATGGATTTGCGACAGCTTAGATAGATCAAAATGTTGCGAATTATACATTGTGCGATCATGGCCGCGAAGGACATTCACCATTTGATGACCCAACATCCCAGTAGATCCCAATATTGTTACCTTCATATTATCGCTCCTCTATTTCAAAACAATCGCTGAAGTAAGTGCAAGGCCATCTGTAATCATCGCCCTTTGCTTCTTCAAATGAACATGTTGAGTAAAACATTATCTTAGTATCAGCAATCAGATTTTTGAATCCATTAGCATAGCCTGGCGGTATCCACAAGACAGAAGGCACATCACTTGCCAAAATGTACCTGTCTGGAAAATCAAATACAGGAGTCATATGCTTATCAAAAGCCTTAAGAGGAACAGCAGCTACGATTGCAGATCCTGAAACTACTTGCACATACTTGCCCTCAAGTTTATGACCATGCCATGCTCTAGTAAAATGACTATCATGATTCTCAACCATGTATGCACGCTTGACGCCTTTAAAATCAAATCCATTCACACACGATAATGCTCCTCTGTCATCGATTATTTTTCGGCCTTCAATTAATCGCACTTCATCCATATCGTTTTATCTCCGGGTTAAAACCACCAGTCGTGTCACCAGATACAACACGATGACAAATGGCAATAATTTTCTCGTCAATAGCCCTTCTTAGTCTGGACCTCTCTTCGCACAGAAAAACATCTTCGGCTGCCAAAGCAGCACACAGTTCGGTATTACTTTTATTTTGAGCAACTTGATTCTTAAGTGTGTATAGCTTACAGTTCACTATAGAGAGTTTGTCTATTAAATCACCAACACTCACAAGAGACTCAATTGCATGATAATCGACTTTGCGCCTGGGATCGAAACTTTTCACAGTTGCTCTAATTCGTTTGTCAATTTCAGAACCTAGATTCATTGTTTTTCATCCAATCTATTACTTCTCTAACACTTTGATCAAGCGGTATTTCACACTTAATACCTAATATCTTTTCCGACTTTGATATGTCGGGAATTCTCTTTTGTACATCATATTTGTACGAAATTAAGTACGTAAAGTCAATATCTTTTTTCCCATATAGCTCATGATAAACTATTCTAGCAAGGTCTTTCACAGTGTGCGATTTCGGAGAAGAAATATTGAAATCTGAGTTCTCCGCTGCCGGTGATTCTATAATTATACGCAAAGCCTCGCCTATATCTCTACCATTAGTGTAGTTCCTAATCTGATTGCCACTCCCATGAATTTGTAATGGCCTGTCTGGCCCAAACCGCAAAGCCCACTTAACAAAGTCAGGCAGCACATGACTTAACATCATATCAGAATCACCGGCTGTCTGTGCCTTCATTTCACCCGCACCTACACAATTAAACGGTCTAACGATTGTATATGGCAAACCGTATTGTTCTTGTGCTCCTTTGCAGAAGTATTCGCTCGCTAGTTTTTGGAACCCATAGGTAGTAAAAGGTGGATATGTTGTGTTTATGTCAGACTCACGAGTCGGGAAAGACGTAGTACGCTCAAATACCATACTGCTTGATAAGACTACAATTCGAGATAACTGTCCCTTTTCCCAATATTTTAATGCGAGATCAAATGTCGAAGCAAGTATCCTCTCATTAGTAGCCAACAAATCGTAGGCGTATTTATGAAAATATTGAATACCACCAATCATTGCTGCTCCTGCAATAATGCAGTCTGGAGCGAATGACGCTGATCGCGCTATATCGTCAGGAGTAACATCGATAATGTCTTTTTCGATCAAAGTAAAGCAGGGATCATCATCGTGTCCCCGGACAACTTTCCCGTATTTGGAATAGTTATCAATACCAATCACATCATGTCCATGTTGTAATAGTTCACTACAAACATAAGATCCGATAAATCCTTGGCTGCCAGTTACAAGAACATTCATGCGAATTTCTTTCTAAAAATAGGGTGAGGATCAATTTCTTGAATTTTGCGTTTAACTTGATGAATGTATATAGGTGGATGTGGTAACGGAACGTCCAAATCATTCGCCAAAATGTCTTCCCATCCGGGCCATGTAGTTTCCCATTTCTCCTTAAACCATCGCTCATTAGTAAAATCCCTAATAGGCATTCGATCAGGCAAGTCTTGTTTCCGTCGTTCTTCCTGATTCCCCTCATGCTCGAAGTAACCAGTGATAGGCATAGAGGTGATATTGATTCCTTGTTCAGTTACTCTGATAATAAAATCACAATCAACATGAGCACCATTGCCATAATGCTCATCAAACCACCCTACACGAGCAATAATCTTTTTGTCGAGTGCTGTAATTCCACCTGAAGGCGTGATCGCAAATTCTGCCCCTTTTTCTTTGAATAAGTACCTTACGACATCAAACCACCCAGGCTTCGTAAAAACCACATCCGAAGCAGACATAATTATATATCTGTTGGGAGACAGCATTAATCCCAAGTTACATGCCTCGGTTCCAGTAGTCCTGTAAGAACTTTCACATACTCTTATTATACGCCCTTCGATTGCATTACATACATCTCGTAGTTTTCTGATTGAACTATCTTCACTAGAGGCATCCACGAGTAAGAAGTCAACTTCTTTCGGACACGTCAGATCAGCGTTTTGAATGTAACGGATAACATTATCTATACTGTTTCTAAACATAGTAAACAGTGTGAATTTATCCTCAAGTGTCATGTCTCATGCCTGCATAGCAAGTAGTTTTGTATTTTGCGTTCTCTTTCAAGAGCATGTCGAAGAAGTCTATTTCATAATCTTCACATATCTTGGCAAGAGCACGCGTGTCCTTTGGTAAACACATTCCACCAAAGCCCCGGAGATTTTCGTTACAGTCTAAATACATATCATAAATATGATCTCGGTTAACCAGAGCGTCCTTTACTTTCGTATAGTTACAACCAAATTCTTTACACAATTCATAGAAACTGTTAGCCAATGTTACAAGTGTTGCATTGTGAATATTGTTCATGTACTTCAACATTTCAGCTTCAGTTGGAGTTAACTTAACAGTGTGTCTTGGTAAGTATCCATGAGATTCTCTGACTTGGCGAAAAACTTCCTCAGACTCTGTGCCTATTGCACATAAATCATGGTCCTCAACAAAGTCGGCTACTGCAAACCGCTCTCTTAGGAACTCTGGAACAAAACATATTTTGTGGGTAGAATATATAGATTGAAACATTTTTGTTGTGCCAGGTGACACAGTAGACTTGATTGCGATAATACCATTATATGACATTGTTTTTAGAGAATGAATTACCTCTTCAACAACTGAAGTGTCACAGCTGCCATCCTCCAAAGATGGACTAGGAACACATACATAACAAATTTCTGAACTTAGAACATCCTTTAGATTGGTATCAAGTTTAATGTCATGAACGACAACAGTGTGCTTCAGTCTGCTCATGCCTTCTCGTACTGCATTACCAACTATTCCTACACCCACAATGCCTATAATCATGTATATACTCCCGCTGCTTTGTTAAGTTTAGCTTCCATGCCTCCGCAATGGTAACTAATCGCATCCAGGGCTTTTGCTATTTCTACACCACCAGCACCACATCTGTTAAAGAAGTTAGTATCACCCGTGATGTTATCAATCAATACTTTCGACATAGGGCCAAAACGATCCCACACATCTCTTGCCAAAACAAAAGGCATAGCATCAAGCCGATGACCATATTTACGGCCATCATCAACCAAATGATCAATCGTTAGGGCATTGCAAACTTCGTTAAATCCCTTCTGATTGAATTGTCCTTCTACTGTTGGACCCAAGTTGCAAATAGTGTGTAGAGTTCTGCAAGTTCCAGGCTCGATCAATCGACAGGTTACAATCCTATTAGGTTTGGCATGTTTCATCATATTAGCGAGCCAATTGGGAGCAAATGCATGATCAGTTGCGATAGGACAAACATAGTCAGCGTATTTAAACCCATGCTCGTAACCAGCATTCCAGCCTTTGTATAGATTCCACAGAAACCCCTTGCCCTCATCATAGCCTATATCGTGATACTCGTAATCATTAGCACTCAACCAATGATAGACTTCATCACTTGTTTTCCAGCATATGAACAGTAGCTTGTAGTCATCTCTGTCTAGCCCTGCATTTTTAATAGCACTATCTATAGAGAATCTTGCCATGTCTACATGTCTACCCACCTGACAATAAACAGCTACTTTTTTCTTGGGTGCATCAGGATTACAAGATGAACTTTTAGTTATTTTGGGAGTATATTCATCTGCCGTAATATCTTTTTCGCCTTCTTGAATATGATAGATAATAGAATTGAACACGGTAATGTGAGTTTTCTTGCTCATTACCGGATTAAGGTAAGTTAGATACTTATCACCACTTATTAAGACATCAGTTTTATAAGCACCTATTCCTCCCTTGCACATATTGCCCTCCGGATATCCACCGGAGCTAATAAAGTCTTTCTTATAAAAAGCACATGGACAAAATAATCCACCTTTTTTGTGCTCATCTTTAGCAATGCTGGATGCATACTCTATAAAATCTTGCTTCTTATATTCAGAAGGCGATCTCCCAAAGTCTTTTGAAATTGCATATTGACCTGATCGCAGTTTACCAGACTCTACGAGCAAAGAAACCGGAATAGTGTTTTGATTTAAGCATTTTAGTAGAGTCTCTAACCATCGAGGCGTAAGTCCCATATCGGAATTTATTATTACTGCAATGTCACCGCTGGCCGTGTTTATTCCATGATTCCAGGCTCTATAGGCCCTATTTATGTAATAGTCATCTGGTTTTGGATCATTGTAAACAGTATGTGGTATATTTTGTTCTTTCAAATATTGCAGAACTGCTGGTGACGCATCATTAGCAACAATTGTGTAATTTACGTCATACTCTTCAGATTTCAAACAGTATTGTTTGATGTTTTCAACCATAAAGTTGAGATATGCAATAGATTTATATATCATTCCTACTATTGTTACGGAAGGTTTTGAGTTTACTACTATTGGTCCGTCTTTTGTAGGTTTTGGAGTCTCTGTTATTGGTATTGATTTGTCTTTATCTTTATCTACGTATTCTTCCCAGCTGTTAAAATTACGATACTGGTTATATGTTAAAGGCTTAGGGGTTTCAGTAGTACCGTAATCGGGCGGCACATTCTCTTCTGGGTATAGATTTTCTGGAACTTTTTCTAGATGGAATGAGGATATTTCGTTTACTAATCTATCCAATGCCCATCCCTTCTGTCCAAACGACTTGTACATCAAGTATTTCTTGACGATGTTTTCTTCAGATGCAAATCCATAATGAATATTTCTATGATCATCCGTAAATGCTGCTGTATTCACCATACCAGACGGTGCTTGCTGCTGATGTAATCCGGGTTTTATATTCTGATAAGACAAATTTCCATTGTTCTTCCAAAATGACAGATATCGTAAATCATTATATTTGTTGTCTAATCTATAGAAGGCTGGGTGACGCCATAGATTCATATTGTGTATTGAGCCACTGTCGAAACCTCGTTTATCTAGTTCAATAATGATATCCTTACAATGATTGGTAATAAGTCTAGAAAGTATCGCATCGCCATCTAACCAAATAATCCAAGTCGGGTCATGAGACAGCGTAAGCTCTAGAAGTTTTTGCTTATTAAATAACTCGTTTATGAAGTTTCTTCCTGTGCCGAAGATGATATTCTTATCTTCTGTGTACTTTTTGTACACCTCAGAAGAATCGTCAGTGCTACAGTCATCATAGATGAATATCTCATCCGACCATTTAGAGCAGTTATCTAGACACCTAACCAGGTTACCATTTTCAGATTCATTGCGCAGTTGTAGAAAAGCTACAATTTTCATTTGTTTGCTCCAAGAAAATCGACATTAGAGTATTGATTACTCCTAACGTCTTTAAGTCTGTTCTCTTTTATGAGTTTGTAGATTTCACGGATGCCATCTTCCACCATATATACAGATTTCCAACCGTGCTTTAAGTATTTATCTGGTGACACTTTATAATTACGTGCATCCTCAAACTTCATTTCTTGGTATCGCACCTCAATATCAGGTATAACCATTTTTATCATAGTTGCAAGATCGCAAATTTTGTAGTTCTTGGAAGATAAATTGTATACACCACATATCTTATGACGAATTCCAAAATCAATAGCCATGGCAGAATCTTGCACGTGTAATAGTGGACGCCATTGATCACCACCGTAGATAGTTATAGCCTTATCGAGAGCTGCTGCTCTTGTAAGTGTGTTTACTACCAAATCAAATCTGACTCTAGAATGATCATCACCTTGTCCAAAAAGAGTACCTAAACGGAAGATAAGATACTTACGTGCATTGTTTACTATGTATTTTTCAGCCGCCAACTTTGTTACAGCATATACCGATAAAGGATTAGTAGAAGACTCTTCATGTAGTAAATCGTTATTTTCACCATATACAGAACAGGTAGATGGGAAAATGATCTTCCCTTCATAGTTGTCAACCAGCCATTTTACCGAATCTTCATTGACTGTTTGTGATAAGAAAGGATCAACTGCACAGGCCCCGTCTCCTACAATGGCCGCCAACCAAACCACAGCATCATAGTTTGGCAAAATTTTGAGCAACTTATCCTTGTCTCTAACATCACCATAAACAAAATCTACATCCTTCAGATATCTGTCTTCGTATACAAGACTATCATATACAGTAATATCATGCCCATCTTCACCTAGCATATCAACTAGACAACCTCCAATATAACCTGCTCCACCAGTAACTAGTATTTTCATCTTATATCCCTACTGGTCCATCACTCAAACCTGATACTTCTTCCGAACCAAAAGGAGCATCCAGAGGTAATACATCTATATCATTTAATTTAAGTTCGTCTATTATCTTTAAAACATCCTGTCTGCTGGCCCCGAATCCTGATCGTCCACTGCCAGAATTCTTCTGTAGATGATAATCGACCAGTGGCTCTTCAATATAACCAAGTTTACACTTAGCTATTTTAACTTGTGCAAAAAACTTGAAATCTTGAGCAAATCTATATCGTTCATCAAACGGAAACCGCTCCCATAACGATCTCTTGTAGAGAAGGACTGGACCATGTACCCCGATCTTCGGGTGTGGATGCTTCCAATGATTCAACTGGACTAATGTAGTACCAGTGCCAGTCAGAGTATCTATCTGTACGAATGACCCATACACCATATCATAATTGCCTGTATGGATCTTGTTATACATAACTTCTAAATGATTTGGTTTGGAGAAATTATCAGATGACACCCATGTGCAATATTTTGCTAATCCCTCGGAATGTCCCTTATTTAGCGGAGTGGAAATACCCTTATTTTCTTCCAAATGGTAAATACGCATTCTGGGTTCTGCATTGGCTACCTTATCCAACATTGCTCGTGTTGCATCTGTGCTGCCATCATTGACAACATACAGCATGAAGTCTCCGAAGGATTGGTTAAAGATCGAGGCAATTGCTTTATCTAGTGTTTCAGCCTGGTTATATGTTGGCATGATAACGTCTATTTCGGCCATTATTTATCCTCGTAAAATTCAGTATGTAGCCAATCATCTGGAACATTGATATAATCTTTTACCGACTCAGCTACACCTTCTTGCATAGTGCCTATTTTCTGTGATTCACTTATTACCGCATTGACAATATCACACGATGACATAAATGGTATTGCATTCGGTGCTCCACCATTCCAAAGACATCGCCTCCCTTTTAATCCCATTTCTATAACTGTATGAGGCAGAGCATCATGAGGCGTCAACCTCATACCAATAAAACATTCATCATATACTTGTGACATTTGGTCAAATTTATGATCACCAAAACGTACTTCCAGAAACTCAAATTCTGGCAGTCTTTTCCTTATTTCCGGGACCAGATGTGCCCCATAGAAATTAGGATTCCCCGGATTTATGTAGATGTATACCTTTTTACCCAAAGGCGTCGGTGTGAAATCATCATGAATTGCAGTACTGATAGGCAAAAGAGTGCTTTTTCTCCCTAAAGCAGCAAGGTCATCTACAATGTATTGTGATTGAGCTATATGTTTGAAACGATCTCCATCAATCATGCCCCTACACGCACCTGTTATCCATTCTGGTATCCTTGGATTTTTTGGCCCAAGTAATATGTTCTTAAAATCAAAAGCATCAGATCCACCCCAAAAGATAACGGCTAAACCTGCGTGTCCGTGAATATTGAATACATCGTTTAGTCCTTGATTGAAATTCGTAAGTGCATAACAGCCGAAGAAAATAGCAGGTTCTTGAGCATGTTTTTGACTATTATATTCCTTCAAATTATACTTTTGCATGAATCTAGGTCTAAAGAACCCTATAGCATCAGAAACTTTTGCCCGATCAATGCGCATGTATTCAATCCAATTTCATTAACTAGCGCATTATACACTATCTATGGAAAAAGAGGTGCCGCAGTCAGATTTTCCGATAAGCGACAAAGAGATGATGGGGACTTTTCTGGGGATGTTTGTATTCGGGAGAATGCTCTACATATTCGAGAAGTTTTATCGGTAAGTATTTCTGCATTTCTGTAAAGAAGTCTTTATAAAACCTTACACAATCAACAGGATATTGATGGAAGTCTCTACCAGGCAGGTGTGTATGTAAAACGATAATTCCACCAGGTTTTGTCGCCCGTGCGAAGTTTTCCAGGACAATTGATGGTCTACATACATGTTCAAGAAGAGCCTGTGAGAATACCACGTCAAATTGCTTCTCGTAGGTTTGCAGAATATTCAAATCGATGTCGTAATATTCTCCCCTGTCGCCATGTGTTTCAAGCAACACGGGCTTGCAGCCAGGAAATTCTCGTGCAAATGTCGGTAAGATCTCTTTAGGTTCAGCAATGATCCAAAAATCATTGCCTTGTTTGTATTCACGAACAAACTCGAATAGAATTGTCCAAAAAAAACGTGAGATATTCGGTGCCTGCATTATAGACAGAGACCACTTTATCATTCTAGTTCTCCTAGCCAGACATTAGCATTATACACTATTCTAGGCCAGTGAGAAGATTAGATGTGCTGACCACGTTCCTTAGTAATCTCAACTACCTTATCAAAAAACTTTGCTCTGGCAGGTAGTTTGGAACGAGCAGCCCGTGATATGGTTAAGACGCCGATTAGGTAATCCGTATCAAAATATTCAGGGATTGCAGCGTCTAACATAAAGTTCAATTGATGAAATCTGCCTTGAAGCATCATGCCATCAAGGCAATTGTACAGCTCGTCGAGTTCAGCATCGGTTGTCATTATGCACTCTTAACAACGACAGTCTGATTCATCATGATTACGTCGTTTGTTGTCTTATGGAATTGATGATAAACAGCCACGACCATAGTATCGGAGCCAGCCTCCGCCTGAATTATTTCACCGACTCTTGGTACGTTCTGAGATAAAACCCAGAACTGTTTTTGACTCCAGACATCTTCCTCATCTAAATAAACTATGTTTACCCACTGATAACCACTGGGAGCATCTTCTATAGGTCGTTCCATTTTATTTTTCATAAATATAATACCTCTTGATTTTCTTATTATACCCAACAATGCCCATCTTGTAAAGAGCAAAAATTAGACTACCCGCAGAACCGTGACAGGCGTTATGTTCTTTTACGGTCATCAGTTGGAGATTTGATAGTGTGTTGTTTTGACGATTGCCGTCAATGTGGTGGACAACTTCGGCATTACCAGTACGACGATTTCCGTTCTCAGAATTGAGTGCCCGTTTGATGTGATTTTCCATAACAACTATGTGTTCACGGATCGCTCCGCCGTAGCTTTTTGTATACGGGTGTGTTTTCCCCATGTATATTGTTACATATCCCTGTGAATCTATTCTTCGTTCCCCAATCTTCTTGTTGAGATTATTGCGAAATGTTTCCCGGCCCAAATCAGCACATCGAGTAGGATTATAACATTCACTGCAAAAATGCTTATAGTCTCTACCGAACCGTTTTGGGTCCATTTCCCCTTTGTGTCTGATAAATGCAGTCCCACAATAATCGCACGAAAGATGATAGGTGGTTTTTGTTCTCTTATACCTATGCTTATTGCCTTTTTTTGACTTCCTGTCAAACCACGAATCAAATGTTTCTGTCTTAATATACATATAGAACCTCCATTATAAAGGTTCTATATTCCTAATCTACCGCCAATAATCCTTCTTTTTATTACATTTGGGTTTCAGGCAGAGAAAGATGAACCGCAGCCGCAACTGCTAGTAGCGTTAGGATTATTGAAGACGAATCCTCGACCCATGATCTCATCCTGGAAATCCAGTTCCGTACCGTTGAGATATATATGGCTCTTGGGATCACAAATCACCCGAATGTCACCAATTTCAACCATCTCATCTGAATCTTCATTAAAGGTTTCGGTCAGATCAAGTGTGTAGCTGAATCCACTACATCCGCCACCTTTGACGCCGAGACGTAGATAGGCAAGGCTCTTGTCGAGTTCTTGCTCTTTCATAATGTTCTTGACTTCTTTTATTGCTGCTTCTGTAACTTTTAGTGCCATAATTGTCTCCTATAATGGATTATACATCGTTTGTGACAGCTTTTCCTGGAACAAAAAACCATGTTAGATTGTGGGAGAAACGCTTGGCCACACTAGTTTTTTGCTCCACGATTTAAACGGGTTAATTGGGCCACCTGCTTTGCAGCCACCATCCACCACAGGTAGTTCGTTTGTCAGTGTTGGCATCATTGTTATTTCTATTGTGCTTCTTCGACCAGCAGTCGGAGCAAAAGCTTCATGTTTTGTAATGGTAGGATTAAACAGTAAGAATGGATTGAGTCCGGTAATACTATCAAGAAGCACATGGTTGTTGTAATTTAGAATACGTAGACATCCGAGATCTTCAGTAATCAGCCCATCGAAGAACATAGATTTAATACTGTCTTTAGCTAATCCATCACAGTGAATATGTATATTAGAGTCAGTCTTTTTAGTAATCGGTGTGAACTGGTATGTTCTTATGTTACAAATACCGTAATGTGATCTAAAGTAATGTGTTAGAATTTTATCGAAACAGCTATCAAAAAGATCTCTGACATCCGATAGATGATGATCATCGAGAGACTCTACAAAAGTCTGATTAGTTAAAGGGTCGCCGTGATTAAATGTATAATTTTGTCGAATTGTAGATGCCTTGTCGGTCCATTCTCGTTTACCTTCTTCAGATAATGTTTTAAACAGAGAACTTAATTTTTTATTCGCTATATCAGTATGTGGTGTTTCTCCAATATAATACTGCTTGCGTTGTAGTGTATCTAATATTGTTTGTTCGGCAGCAGACAATTCAGGTAGTGGTTTTGTTATTCTATAAATAATTCGAGCAGTAATAATATAAGCCCCATTATAATATATCTGATCGAACCAATCCCGTTCCTGGCACTCCCCTGACTTGCGGTCGTCGCCGACGGCAAGCGGGCCCCCTTTTAACTCTGGAGGTGGCGGCAATTGAGAGATTTTGTTAATAACATCATTGAATCCAACAAGATCAGTAGGACACACAAAAGCATCGGGTCCAGGAAACTGGGGTAGTTGATTTGCTTTATTAAGCAATGCTTCTAATTCTGGCTGTACATCGCTTTTCTGAATAATTCCATGTAAACATAGAGTTAATTGTTCTAAAATATCGTTGGCTGTCATTATAAATCTCGTAATTAAGAATGTGCTGTTGCAGTATTTGTTACCTTAGCCTTGGCTCATCTGTTGTTCAACGTACCGTCCGAGACACAGCCACGAACAAAACTGGGCGTAATATCCACCCCCTAGACTAGGATGAGGATGAGTGAGCCGAAACCAGGTCAGATCGCCCTTCTCGGTGGTTTTGCCGCACGTACAACAAGGGATTTTCACCCCAATTTCAGCCGTTTGCTCACCCATACTTAACCAAATGTTGCCGTAGGTCTGATGTTCAGTACAGTCTTGGAATCATGCTCTCCAGACTGTCGCTCGCTTTCAGGCGGATCAATTACGAATCCAGCCAAATTTGCGCTGGGTACTCCTTCCGCAGCCAGGCGACCAATAACGGCCGTCTGAATATCTGCATCAGTGGGACTTGCAGCATCAGGAAGGTCGAGATCTGCCATGGCGAACTCGTAGAACCGTCCATCGTACTTAATCGTTACCCTCTCGTAGTAGCTTCCGCCAACAACCGTCATATTGCACCACCTTTCCGTGTCGATGCATTATACAGCAATCTGGAGATTTGTCAATGCTTTTTTGGTGGGAATTATAGAGAATGTGAATTGCAGACTAATTTCCACACAAGACCCTCTGGGTTTCGCCATAGACTGCTAGCCACGCCTGCTTCCCAGGCACAAACTCTATCCAATATTTGAGTCTTTCCCATGTTCATTGTTTGGATCTGGTAGGGCAGATAAAGCCCTCGATGGTCCTGCCCCCACATGAAAAATATGCCATCTTTGTTCTCATCCCAAGTAGTCTTGCCCGGCAAATAAACACAATCTTGTACTTCTATCAAATGAAAAGTGCTAGTAAATACCTTTTCTTTAACAATGTTTTTGTTCTTCAGGCTATCAAACAGAGAGTGTAAGACATTCTTAGCACTATCAAGTATATCTGTTAATGCCCCATCCGTTGTCTCTTTTAAAAAACCCTCACGAGCTATGTCCGTACCTGAACTATCAACGAGACCTATATAGAACCCTTTATGATCTGATTTTATTTCATTCAGAGAAGCGTCTTCTTTGACAATCGCTGTAGGATCAAAATAAGATGCCATCTTATCCTTTGCCCATATACCCATCTTTCCCCATTGATCAGGCATCAACATCGTGGTCCTCCGATTCCTCCGGTTCATCGTTTTTTCTATCTACCATGCTTTTACGACGACGCAAAGCATTGCCGGTGACATATTCGATGATACACGCTTGGCTGCAAAAGTGCTGATAGATATCTCGTTCACGCATTGGAATAACACCATCTTTGTCAGATACGCAAAATTGCACCCCAAACCAGTATTGGGGCATTTCCATATCGTCTTCTAATATAAACTGAACGTCACAAGAATCACATATGAACGTATATCGATGAGACATATTGCCCTCTGTATATTATACAGCATTTAGTACAATGTCTGATATCCTTTTAGATGCATTGCCCAAAATAAGAAATTCTGCGGCCTTTTTTTCATAATCAACGATATCTCGTATATTAGAGTGTAATTTATTCACACAATCATTAAATGAGTTTGATTCTATGGCAAATTCCTTGAAATATCCTTTTGGATAAAATGATGGAAAATCAAAAATCAAAACGGTTTGTTTTCGACAAGCAATAGCATCTAATACAACAGTTGAATCTCGGTGAGTAAGAACCCGACCAGACTGCGCAATCAAGGATAACGCACTATCTTGCACATCAGCAAATTGAGCACCAGGAAATAGCCATTTCAAAGCATTCACTTTGCCTTCTCTATAATGTGGGTGAATAAGCAAATTGCATACCTTGTCGAGTCCACGGAATCGTGGCAACAGCTTTTCAGAAACAGAATTGGTCCTGTTGGGTCCACTGGGCACTTTTTCTAAAAGAGCAGGTGGGGAGAAATATACATATTTACCCGGCTCTATTTTTAAGTCATTATATCTAGGACTGCCTACAGCAGTAATCCTTGATCTCCTGGCATAAGGCCACTTCCTACACGCATTAGCTATATTTTCACCCATCAATAAGGTGTGCGATGGAAGAAAAGGAGGGTTCTTTTTATTAACGGTATAAATCCACTGTCCATGCTGTAAAAAGAAACAGAGTATTTTATTCTCTAGACACCATTTGCATATATTCTGGCCGGTGGCCCAGAAAATGTCCCCAACCATGATAGCATCGAGTGGTTTGTGTTTGGATAGAAAATCGTCTACAGCTTCGTAGGATAGGACATCCATTCTGCTTCCAAAGCTGGCAAGGTCATCTTGCACAACATATAAATTACTGGGTGCAGAAGATGCAATCTTCTCAAAAGCCTCATTTGTGACTTTCAGATATCTTAGTAAGAGAATCTTCATACCATTTAACTGTATTAGATATACCTTGATCTAGAGAGAACTTGGGATTAAATCCTAGTTTCTTGGCTTTACTGATATCAATCAGCCTCTTAGGAATCATAGTTGGCTTATCAGCATTAAACTTAATATTGGCATCTCCGTAGTTTGCCGCTTTTAGTATAGTATTTAAAACATCTAATACACTACAGGGTTGTCCTGAAGCAATGTTAATAGGATCAAAGTTGTTTTGTTTTTCCATCACTAGCAACATTCCTTCAACAAAATCCTTCACATATATCAGGTCTTTTATGTCTTTTCCGTCTCCCCACACTTCAATGGGATCATGTCGTTCAACAGCTTTTTTTATCAATGCCGAAACTACATGAGATGTTTCCCACTCAAAATCATCGTACTCACCATAAAGATTACCAGGTCTGACGACTAGGGTTTTCATTGGGTTCTTGATTTTGCTGGCATACATTTCACACATTATCTCGGTGAATATTTTCATCCAGCCAACAGAGAAATACTTCTCAAACAACTCATATTTCATGTCTGATTCTTTGACTGGATGATCTGTTAGGGGATACACAGTATTAGAACTTATAAACAGTAACTTTTCTACGTGTGCTTCATGTGCAGCTTCTAGCATACGAGCATTCATGATAACATTCGGAGTTACATGTACAAGAGGTGTTGCGTCCATCACTGCGGCACCAGAAGTGTTGGCAGCACAGAGAAACACGTAGTCCATGTCTTCGCAGGCCCTTTGACAGTCTTCTTTATTTTCTAGATCTGCAATTAAGTAGTCAATCTCTGGGTGATCGAAGCCCCTGATTTGTGGCATTGTCCAGTGTATCGTAGCACGCACATTAGCTCCTCTTTCCAAAAGGGCTAATATAAGATTAGAGCCAATAAATCCAGCTCCGCCAGTAACTAGTACGTTTTTGCCATTCATTTATTTTTCCACGCATGTCTTATGTAGCAAGGTATTGGCCTATTACCAAAAGCTATAACCCATGCCCAATATCTGATTCTGCCTTCTATTAGCTCATATTCGAAATCACGTTTAGCTACTTTAACTGGCTTTAAATCTGATTCATTATCTGCCAAAAGAGATTCAGCCAACGCTGAGGGGCTAGGTATAAAACCAGAATCATTGAGCTTGGCTTCTTCTACTGATCGATAAGCAAACTTATTGTCTGGCAGGGTCACGCCAATTTCTTCCGGAGAAATAAAAATATAATCAGATTTTGCTTCATCTAAGAGCTTCATGTCTTCCGGGTCTATATCGAAATCACTCTCAGCATTTTGTCTTATGTGTTCAGATGTTAAAGATTTAGGTATTGCTATTACATTACCATGACTCACATTCCACGCAAGAGATATTTGGAACAGTGTCTTATTATACTTCTTTGCCAAGCATGTTATGATCTCTAGTGTTTTTCCTTCTGCTAAAAGTCCCTTGTCAAACGGAGTATGAGATATGAAAATTATATTGTTCTTTTGGCAATACGGGATTAAATGATCCTCCGGCCATCTCTCAAACAGGCTGTATTCTGATTGGACAGATGCTATGTCAGCATAAACTTGCATTTCTTCCAGCCATGCCAAGCTAACATTGCAGACGCCGATAGATAGTATTTTTCCATCTGTCTTCAATTTATTTAATGCAGAAAACGTTTCTTCCCAAGATATAGTCGGATTGGGCCAATGCATTTGATATAAATCTATGTAGTCAGTTTTGAGTTTCTTAAGACTGCGTTCTGCCGATGCAATAACT
>SDBT01004475.1_pt1 | contig 23721 bp, 23 predicted proteins | sample 2277101 | NCBI WGS metagenome assembly SDBT01 (sample SAMN10404973, study PRJNA504765) | marine sediment metagenome | isolation source: marine sediment core GS10_PC15, 103 cmbsf | place: Arctic Ocean: Southern Knipovich Ridge | collected 2010 | reverse complement strand
GTCGTGAAAAACGGTTCAAAAATCTTGTCTATGTTACTCTCCGGAATACCACAGCCGGTATCAGCCACTTCAATTGCCACTCGTTTGAACTGGCTAAAGGTGTCCGCCTCCAGTACAAAGCTATGTAAACACAACTCGCCGCCATCCGGCATGGCCAGCAGTGCATTGGTGCAGAGATTGAATATGACTTCCTGCAGTATATGCAGGTCTCCCCGTACCTGAGGCACTTTGCCCAATTCGGTGACTAACTGTATTTTCTGTGAAATACTCTGGTCCAGGAGTTGAACTACGGCCTCAATGGCTTCATTTGCATCTGTATCCTGCAGCGTGAGCCCGTGAGGTCCGGCAAAGGCCTGGACACTCTTGGTGGTTCGTTCGATTCTCTCCAGTGCCTCGGACATGAGTTGAACATATTGAGTCAGATGGGCATCATTCTTCACACTGCGACCAATAGTTCGCAGACAGTTTTCAATGCCATCGAGAGGATTAGAAATCTGATGGGCAATACCGGCTACCAACTGACTGATGCCAAGCATTTTTTCCTTTTGTCGGATAACCCCCTGGACCCGAGACAAATAATTGTGCACAGAGGAAGTGAAATAGACCGTGATCCACAGCGTGGTTGTCAGCGCAATGAAGAATCCGGCCAGATAGACTCCATGGGGTCCATTTCCGAGCACATTAGCGTGATAGGATCCAGGGTCCAAACTGAAAGCCGATCTCGGCGCATACCCCAGATATCCCAGCATCATCACCACGCCTGAAAGACACGAGGCCAGCAAAGCCAGCATGTAGGGTGCCCATCCAATCAGGAGCAACGCCGCAATGGCAATGTGGAATACAAAATAGAAAAAAAACGGATTGTACGGCACACCTGAGAAATACAACAGCAGGGACAGACTGAACTGATCCAGGATCATCTGCACTAGGATATGCTTATTCAAATTTAGGCGGCCGCACGCTCTGTACCGTTCGTAAAGTACAAAAAGAGTATTGTACAACAAGGTAATCCCGGCAAAGACATAAAGTGGCCCCGGACGTGTAACAACCTCAAGTACGGAAGATGTCAACCAGACGACCCCTATAGTACCAAAGCAGAAAATCCACCTGAGGTTAATAAGCCAACGTACCCTGTTCGACAAAATGGAAATCGCCAAGTCCACTAAAACACCTCTACGTATATAGAATTATTTTCAAGCAGAGCCTAAAACTCCTCTGTACAGCGGGCTTGATCCCCTGATGCAGTGCTGTGATTTTCACCGAATCGGTGACCTTTGCTACGTCGACATCCTGTTGGCACCTTGTAGTACACGTCTCACAGGATGCGCACAGCCACATGGTTTTGCTGTTTAGGACGAGATCATCCATGCCGAGACGCATGCCATGTATCAGTTGGGCAGGCGTATGGTCCATCGCGTATGATACCGGGCAGCCGGCGGCACACTTCCTGCATTGATAACACAGGTTCACATTCTGACCGTTTTCATTGAAAACCGCTTTGGCTGATTGTGATTGCGACTTAACTGTTAAATTAGCTTCTATCATCTCTTAGATCAGTTCCACTCAGGACTGTAGCGCACTGCGAGGACAGATTGTCACTTCTTGATGCAATCGATGTGCCAGACATGATCCTGGCAATAATATTTTTTTCTGGTTTTACCGTCATCGCTGATATATCTCTGAATTTGGAATCGGGTGCCGGAGCAGGTCCTTCGGTTTGAAAATATATGCCCTTAATAGATTTTAAAAATATCTGAAGAAGAAATTGGGGCAAAACAGGAACTGATACCTTTCCAGCGGTAGTTTTATGAGAGTCTCTAATTATCAACCTTCTTATCTGGTTCATAAATACCCTAAAATTAGGCTTTTGATAAAATATTCAACATCATCTTAATTTTAGATGTCTAATCTCCAGATAACGCACTTCCCTATTACTATTTTCTCTATTCTGAGAATAAAAAGCAAGGACAAAATTCTCAATATTGACACAAAAAGAGAATTAACTGTCCTGTCCGACACCATCTTCTCTGCTTAAGTCCAGTGAAACCAATAGCTTATGTTTATTGTAATGATAGAAGCGAGCGAATTCCTTTCGGCGGCTTTTTCGCTGTGCAGGCCAGATCTCCCAGTCGGGATGTTCGCAGTCGCAGGCTTGACACAGGAGTAATGTCAAAAGCGTATGAATCAGAGGAACCGTTACGGCGGGAGTGTATTTTTCCCCCCGACGCATCTCGCATGCCAGGAACCATGTGGCAATATGGGTCAAAAAGACATACACTTTATTTATCCAGCCCCCCTGAAATTGTCGAAGTAGTACTGATGAGAACGCACAAATCAGTATTATTCAAGGGCTTAGCCTTTTTTTGTGTGATCTGGACGACGTGCCTTTTCACAGGGTGCCGGTCCGTCGAGGTCGAGCAGCCTGTCTCAGAGCCGGTCTTTTTCCCACCGCCGCCGGAGGTGCCGCGCTTGCAGTTTCTCACGTCCTTCTCCGGCCCTGAGGATCTTGTTGTACGGGCAACCGGCGGCTTTGAGCGGTTTGTGCTCGGGGAGGCCGAAGCGATGGAGGGCATCGCCTCGCCTTATGGAATGGCGCTTTTCGAAGGCAAACTGTACGTGTGCGACGTGGGCAGGAAAATGGTCGCGGTGTTTGACCTGCGGAACCGCACGTTCGGCTATTTGACAAAAGACCGGCGATTGATGAAACCGGTCAATATCTTCATAGACGACAATGGCTGGAAATACGTGGCCGACTCGAGAGCCGGCCTCGTGTTTGTATTTGACCGCGATGACAACCTGATCACCATGTTGGGACAACAGTTGAAGATCAGGCCCGGCGATGTCGTCGTTCGCGGCGCGCTGTGCTATGTCACTGATTACGCCAGCAACCAGGTCGTTGTCCTGAACAAAGTGACGGGCCAAGAGATCATGCGCGTCGGCCTGAGACGATGGACGGAAGGACAAGTCCAGCCCGATGCCGAGCCGCCGCCGGGAGAGTTTTATCTTATCAGTGATCTGGCCCTTGATCAGCAGGGCAACATTTATGTCACCGATAAAGCCGGCGGAAGGATAACACAATTTGATCCGTCCGGAGTATTCAGGCGAACAATCGGGCGGTCGGGTGACAATATAGACGAGTTTGTCAGGCCCAAGGGCATTGCCATCGACAGGGAGAACAGAATATGGGTCGTGGATGCCGCGACAGAAGTTGCCAAGATATACAATGAGCAGGCGCAGCTTCTCTTATTTTTCGGCCTGCCCGGCAACGAGCCCGGCAAGATGAATTTGCCGGCGACGATTATCGTGGATTATGACAACGTGGAATTCTTTCAGAAGTACGCGGTTCGAGGGGCCAATATAGAATTCCTGGTTTTGGTCTCGAATCAATATGGACCAAACAAGATCAGCGTATATGGTTTTGGCACATTTCCCGTTCATGGCAGGGCGGTCGCACCAGCGGGGCGTCTGTCTCGCCAGCGCGGCCGCAGCGCTCAATGAGATCTTGAAACCGGCGTTCCGGCCAAAGCTTTCGAAAGCGAAGCGTTGTTTGGATCAAGCTTGCCGATGATCGTCGCTACTCTTCTGTCAATTGGAATTTCACATATAGACAATACAGTAACATCCCCAATCTCGTAGTGTTTCCGACCTCTTGGCGATTTGTGGGCAGTTTGTTTGATATTGCCCCTAAAAGAGCCGGGGCCTATACCGATACAATCAGTATAGACCCCGAACTTATGCAAATTAATTTAGCTCTACTGTATGGGATCCAGCAAAGCCATCACTTCAGACTTATTAAGGAGCGGGCTCCTGTGGCAACGTCTGCACATACGTCCCAATGTCCGCCACATCCAGGATTGTGCCGCCACCAGCGACCGAGCTTGGCATAGCCGTGCCGGGATGACCGAACTGGACCTTGTGCCGAAACTCCCAGGGATTCTCGTTTGAAAGCAACCCGACGTAAGCATCAAAATCGGGATGCCCGGGCGGTGGAATCAGCCCGAGTTGACCGTGGCACGCTGCGCAACTTATGTTCGTGCCGATACCGGAGTCGTAGAGCCTCTGTCCCGTCTCGACGCCCCCTATGAACGTCCCGTTGACGTCCATGATACTATCGGTGTCAATCAGCCCTTCAGTAACGAATGCGGCCAGATCCGAGATGTCCTCATCTGTGAGGCCGGCGGTTCCGTACGCGTGGTCGGTCTTGAGCAGGTCGAAGACCTCCTGCGCCGTCTTGGTGGTGCCGAAGATCCCCGCGATGCCGGTTCTATGGCTTCCGCCTGCATAGGCGCCGTCGACGCCCTTGTAGTCCCACCCGTGGCATTCCTTGCACCGCCACGTGTCAGCGCCGGTGCGAGAGTTGCTGGTTGTGTCAGGACGCGAGGCCCACAGTGGATTATCCGTCGTCGGCTTGGCGGCACCGGTAATGGCCCACCACTTGTCGTACATCGCACCGCCACGAATCACGGAGAATACGGTCCGAGCCGCAAAAAAGTCTTGAAAGATGTTCAAAACAGACAATAAGGTGTGACACCGCAATAACTGCTTATGCTTATTTGTGACATCTCTGCTGCATTGTGCTATTGTTTGCGCAAGTCGTGCTCGTGAGTTGAGAGTTCTTGTGATCCGGGCGAAGCATTTTAACCAAGAATCCTTCTTGCGGAAGAGTAGAACGGCGTCATCTTTGTCGTTAGCTAAAATCTTTCGGACCGGTCCCACCAGCCAACCTGAGCGCACTGGGCCTCGCCCCAAGTACCCACAAAATGGCTCCATTTTCGCGAGTCGGCGCCTACAACCGTTGTGTACCAAGATGCGAGGACGGCAGCTTATAGTCTATCGCCTTACATATTGTAGTGGTTATGACTACTAAAAAATCAGCATTTACCTGATTTTATATGGCGTGCCTATTGTTTACTATTGACTTAGCTATGGAGGGTAACGTAGTACGCTAAACACAGAGTAGTGTGGGGTGCGACGCTCCGGAAAATTCTGTAGTGTGGTTTCTTATGAAAGGTTACACCACCCCCGGCCTACCTTATTATGACAAGGCGAACGGTTGTGTAGTGCTCTCATAACACCGGATCCGAAAGAAAGAGACCGGGCAGAAAGGGAAAGATGAGTGGCGGCAAGTAAGAAGAAAGACATACAGGATGAACGTCAGGTTTCACTCATCCCGGTCATAGAGAGGGATGAGGAACAACTCAGGACGGAGCTGGAACGGTTTCGGCGCGAGGCGGAGAATCAGATCCGTCAAGCCGAGAAGCAGGCGGAACAGCACATCCGGGAAAGCAGGCAGAGTGTCTCGGAATTAGTGGAACAGAGACGGAAGGAAGGCTTCGCAGAGTTGCAGAAGCGGGCAGAACAGCTTAGCCGGTCTTCGAAAAAACGCAGCGTGCATTTGCGGCGGCAGGTAAAGAGGGATATGGCCGGGGCTGTTCAGAGAGTGGTCGACGCAGTGACAGTCATGGGAGATGAAACGTGATAGAGGCCATGAGTTTCGTCGAAATCGTCGGACCCAAGAAGGTGTTCGATTCCGTCCTTGATACGCTGCAGCAGATGGGGGTGATGCACATCGAAGAGATTCCTATTGCCGGTGAGAGCAAGACGGTATTTCTTCGCAAGATACACCTTTCTGAAGAACAAGCAACGCAAAGTCAGACATACGAAGAACTGGCCAAGCTGCTGGCCGAAGACGGCATTGCTCATATCCCGAAGCCGCTTGTTTCGCGTCTGATAAATTCCGAAGAATTTACCTCGCAATACCAACATTGGAGCAAGAGTGACGATATCGAGGTAGTGACAACAGCCAGAAAAGTGCGCGCTCAGGTTCGATCTTTTATGAGGCGCAGAAGGAACCTCGACGATGACGTCAGGATCCTGGCCGTATACGAGGAGCTTGCCGAAGCGCTGATCCCTTTGGTCGAAAGCAGTGAGCTGCCCAAGAACTACGAATTCGTCGGCGTGATTTTTGAGCGGAAAAATCTAAGTGCGAGAACGTTGCTGAAAGAGCATATTCATAAGCTCACGTCCGGCCAATGCCAGTTTCTCCATACTCAGTTCAAAGGAGGTCGAGTTGCCGCCCTCGTCGGTTTTAAAAAACAATATGGCCGGGAAGTGCGACAGTTCATTGCCGAGGCAGGGGTCAGTGAAGTACAAGGTCCGCGGCAACTCAGGGACAAACCGTTCGAAGAAGCACTTATAACCGTTCAGAAGGATCTGTCAAAACTTAGAGGCGAGCAGCGGGAGCTTTCGGGCCAAATGCAGGAGTTTTTCGCCACGAAGGCTTCACTTCTATTGGCGCTGAAAGCCGTTTGTGATGATCGACTCAGCAGGTTGAATACCGTCTCCAAATTTGCGCAGACGGACTATGCATTCATAATGCAGGGCTGGATTCCAACGGCACGTCTCGAAATCCTTTCCAGCCGGATACGGTCAATATCCCAGTCCCCCATCGTCATCCACCGGCTTCATTCGCGTGAAACAGTCAATACTCCGCCGGTTCGCCTCTCAAACGCCGGTCCTATACGGCCATTCGAGCAATTGCTTGCTCTGCTTCCGCTTCCGCGTTATGGAACCATTGATCCTACATCTTATGTTGCAGCGTTCTTCCCTCCCATGTTCGGAATGATGCTTGCAGATATCGGTTATGGATTGATTCTCGCCGCCGGGGCAATCTTCCTGCGATTTCGGCGACGCTCCGGTAATATAGCTCGTGCCCTTGGTACAGTCATGACATGGTGTGCATTTTACACGATCGTCTTCGGCTTTGTATTTGGCGAGCTGTTCGGAACGTTCGGGCATTATCTGGGACTCAAACCTCTCTGGAGGGAGCGGCTTGTTTTAAGTGGTCCGGACAAAAAAGGCGCACTTCTGGGCTATCTTATGCTGGCGATGGGGGTCGGACTTGCACATACCTTGTGCGGACTCGTTCTCGGCATATTAAATGCGCGCAGAACGGGCGAAAAAGGAAAGGCTATCGAATGCGCGGCCAGAATAGCCGGACTCATCGGCCTTTTCTTCATTGTCGCAAGGCTTGCCAGGTTGCTGCCTCCTGCTTTTACAACGGTCGGTATCGGAGCACTTCTTGCCTTTTTCGTCCTGATGGTCGTTTCCATGATCAACCACCCTTTGCACGGCATGATATTGCCTCTGGAATTATTGAGCACTGCGGGGAATGTTCTCTCGTACGCGCGAATCATGGCGGTAGGAATGGCATCTGCGGTTCTTGCTATGCTGGCCAATCAATTCGGCGGGGCCATTGGAAATGTTGTTTTGGCAGCTCTTGTCGTCATACTCTTTCATGCACTGAATTTGGTGTTGGGAATTGTAGATCCGACCATACAGGGGCTGCGTTTGCATTATGTTGAATTTTTTTCAAAGTTCTACTGCGCGGGTGGAAGAGTCTACTCGCCATTTAGAACGAAAGGAGACACGTTATGAAATTTGTCAAATGGGCAGGAGTGATAGCAGCGATTTCCTTAGTGCTTTTCTGCTCAACTCATTGCCAGGCCGCCGAGCACGAGTCGGCCGTCCAAACAACAGAGAGTGTTAAAAGCGACTTTGCCCTGGGATTAACAGCAGTTGCAGCGGCACTTGCAGTCGGGCTTTGTGCTCTGGCCACGGCGATAGCCCAAAGTCGAATCGGGGCCGCCGGCTGTGGAACACTGGCCGAGAAGCCGGAACTATCCGGTACAATTATTCTTCTGGTGGCCATTCCGGAAACAATGGTTATCCTGGGATTTGTCGTTGCGGTCGTCCTGCTCTTCACATAGGACAGGAGTAAAACAAAGATGCAGGACGATGTCAGGCAATTATTGGCTGCAATCAAAGAGATGGCAGACGCCGAGCAGGCCGAAATTCGTGCGCAGACCGAGCAGGAAATTGCTAAAATCAGTGAACGCACAGAAGCTCAGATCGAGCAGTTCCGCAACGATGAACTAGCCAGACTCAAAGACCAGCTCCGCATGGAATCCGAGTGCATTGTGGGCAGAGCGGAACTCGAAATACGTGACCGGCTCATTCATGAGAAGAATGAGGCCCTCAGGGAAGTCTTTGAGCTTGCGAACAGACAGATCGCCGCACTGGACGATGCCGAGAAAAATCAGGAGATCTTCAAACGACTCGTTCAGGAAGCCATCGGCAGAATCAACTGCGAAGATGCGCGTCTGCGAATCTCCAGGACCGATCTGTCGCTTGCCGAATCGTTGAAAGGCGACTTGTCGGCATCAATCCCGGTAGTGTTATGTGACGGTCCGAAAGGGACTGTCATTGTCGAAACCCATGACGGCTCACAATCTATCGACAACAGCATTGAGACCCGCCTGGAAATGGCACGAGAAGTCATGAAGCTGGAACTGGTGGAGCTTCTGTTCGATGCCGGAGCTTCCGGAGAGAAGGGTAAATGAGCGAGTACGACTATCTCAACGCCAGGATCAAAGGAATGCACAGCAGTCTGCTGGCCAGGGAATTCTACGAGCAGATATTGGCAAGCCAGGGTACCGCCCCGTTGATCGATGCGCTTCTGAGTTCATCTTACAGCTCCCATGTTCGGGAAGCATTGGAACGTGATCGAAGCACTGCCGGCATCGAATGGGGCTTGCGTCGCAACCTGTTTGATACATTTGAGAAGGTCCGGGAACTGGCTCCCCCCAAACCGCGCCGGCTGCTGAGCATTCAATTTCGCAAGTGGGACATGCAGAATATTATCGCTATCGTACGAGGTAAGGCCGCGGGCCTGTTGCCTGAAGACACGCTCGCCGGCGTTTTCCCCGCGGGCGAGTTGGGCGACGTAGAATTGGAGGAACTTGCAGCAGAGGACAATGTCAAAGCCGTAATCGATGCTCTGACGGCGTGGAATTTCCCCTTTGCTTTTGAGTTAAAGAAAGTCGTACGGGAGCATCCCGGCGAATCGAATTGTGCATTCATGGAAGCCGAATTCATGCGAATTTTCTTCGAATGGGCCCTGGATAACCTCTCCGTCGAGGACGAAGATGATTCCATACTGAGAAACCACATTCGAAACCAAATCGACCTGATCAACCTCAAGAGTGTTTTGTGGGCCGTCTCACAGAAACAAGCCGGTCGTCGTCCCGATCCCGTTGTTCCTATTCCCGGCGGCCGTATAACTGCTCGAATGCTTTCCAGAATCGAGCAAAGCTCTTCGCTCGAAATGAGCTTTGAAATTCTGGCTGAATCATATTTCAGACGTGCGATAGACAAGGGCATTCTGGCATTTGGTGAGTCCCGAAGGCTATCGGTCATGGAACGATTCCTTGAGATTGAGATCGTAGAAGCCGGCTGCAAAATGTTCAGAGCGGACCCGCTCGGAATCGGCGTGCCCATCGGCTATATCTGGAGGAAATACAACGAATTCACGAACCTCCGGATACTTTTGAGAAATAACTCATTCGGCAAGCCCGCGCCTGCCACGAGAGAGGAGATTTTCTTTGTTGAAAGTTCTGGCAATTAGTGAAAAAGAGCTCGCCAGAGGTTTTGAACTGGCCGGCGTCGAGACCTGGACGGTCTCTGATGCAAAGCAAGCCTCCCAGGCCCTCGCAAAAATAATTTCGAGCGGCGAATACGGTATTGTTATCATGGAGGAAAAGTTGTCATCCGGACTCGACAAGCAGGTTACAACGGCTCTGTCCCAGAGCGAGGGACCCATGCTCGTATCTATCCCGGCAGAACTTCGTTGGTGTGATACTGAAAAGCTCCCGGATGATGACTATGTGGCCCGTCTGATAAGACGTGCCGTAGGCTATCAACTTAATATAAAACTGTAAGGTTCAAGAGAATGACAGCTTCCAGGAACAGCGTCAATGGTGTCATAATAAAAGTCTCAGGGCCCGCTGTTATAGCCCGTTCCATGAGCGGCTCGCGCATGTACGAGATCGTTGAGGTCGGTGCCGCCGGGCTCATGGGGGAGATTATACGTCTGGATGAAGACACGGCGTTCATACAGACCTATGAGGATACCTCCGGAATATCCATTGGCGAGCCAGTAGTGGGAACGGGACACCCGCTGTTCGTCACCCTGGGTCCGGGGCTCTTGGGAAATGTTTTTGACGGAATCCAGCGCCCCCTGGAAATGCTTCGTAAATCAGGCGGCGATTTTATCGCTCGCGGCCTTACGGCGGCCCCTCTTGACACCGAGAAACGCTGGCTTTTCACACCCCAGGTCAAGGTCGGACAGAAAGTTGAACCTGGAGACGGTATTGGCCGGGTGGCCGAAACGAGCACTTTCACGCACACAATCATGGTTCCTCCTGCTATTGAAGGTATTATTGCCGAAATTAGCAAGGGAGAATTCACGGTGCTCGATACAATTTGCACATTGGATGATGGCCGGACGCTGCGCCTCGCCCAGCAATGGCCGGCAAAGATACCCCGCCCTGCGAAAAACAAACTCGACTGTACGGAACCGTTCATTACCGGGCAACGAGTTCTGGATTGCCTGTTTCCCATAGCGCTGGGCGGAACAGCATGTTTGCCGGGAGGATTCGGTACCGGCAAGACTGTGCTGGAACAGAGTCTTGCAAAATTCTCTTCCGCAGATATTATCGTCTATGTCGGATGCGGTGAGAGGGGCAATGAAATGGCCGATGTGCTCTCTGAGTTTCCTTCACTCAGCGACCCGCGAACCGGGGGGAAACTTATGGATAGAACGGTGCTGATCGTGAACACATCTAATATGCCCGTCGCGGCTCGCGAGGCGTCGTCGTACGTCGGGGTCACAATGGCGGAGTATTTCAGGGATATGGGCTATTCTGTTGCGGTCATGGTCGATTCTACCTCTCGGTGGGCCGAAGCCCTGCGGGAGATATCCTCCAGACTCGAAGAGATGCCGGGAGAAGAAGGCTATCCTACTTATCTTGCTTCCAGGCTTGCATCATTCTATGAACGGTCCGGCAGGATAGAATGCCTCGGCAAAGACGACCGAACGGGGTCGCTGACAATCGTTGGAGCTGTTTCTCCGCCGGGTGGTTACTTTTCAGAACCTGTCACGCAGAGCACAATACGGGTGACAGGCGCTTTGTGGGCATTGGATGCCTCACTTGCCCGCAGGAGGCACTATCCTGCGATCAACTGGCATCGCAGCTATACCCTCTATATCGAAACGCTACGAACCTGGTTCTCGAAGAACGTCGATCAATCCTGGTCCGGGTTGCGAGAGACGCTGCTCGAAATTCTCCAGAAAGATGCAGAACTGCAGGAGATGGTCCAACTGGTCGGACCCGATGCCCTTCCTCCACAGGATCGGCTGGTTTTGGATACCAGCAGAATGCTTCGGGATTGTTTTCTTCAACAAAACGCGATGTCGGATTATGATGCTTCGTGTTCGGTTCACAAACAACATAAAATGCTTGAGATACTTCTGGCTTTTTATTCAAAGTGTACCGATGCACTTTCAAAAGGATGTGATCTGGACAAAATGTTTGCACTGCCGGTTCGCGAGGACATCTCGCGGTTGCGCGAAGTTGCGGAAGATGAATGTGATGAGCAATGCAAGGCGCTTGAAGAAAAACTTGCAGCTTCCTTTGAAAGTCTGTCGTTGAGTGAGAACAAATCATGAAATCAAAAGAATTGATGAAGAAACATTATAGTGGTGTAAGCCGCATCGCCGGTCCGCTTATCTATCTCAAGAGTGCCTCGGACCTGCCTTATTCAGCCCTGGTTGAGATCACGGCGCCGGATGGGCAAAAATGCGGGGGGCAGGTGATTGAGGTCTCGGATACAATTGCCGTCATTCAGGTTTTCGAACAGACCATGGGACTTGACGTCGTCAATACACGTGTATCGTTGGTGGATAGAGAGGTGCGATTCGGGGTCTCCGAAGCGTTGATCGGAAGAATCTTTAACGGTTCGGGAAAGCCTATTGATGGCCTGGTTCCAATTATCGCGGATGAGTCGCTGCCCATATCAGGCACTCCAATAAATCCCGTTTCAAGAGAGCAGCCCAGGGATTTTCTTCAGACCGGCATATCGGCCATCGATGGTTTTAACACACTTGTCCGGGGACAGAAGCTTCCTATTTTCTCCGGTTCCGGTCTGCCGGCAAATGAGATCGCCGCCCAGATACTAAGGCAATCCAAAGCAATCGGAGAGGACGTGCGGTTTGTAGTGGTCTTCGGGGCCATCGGCATAACCAAACGCGAGTCCTCTTTCTTCCTTTCAGAATTCGAAAAAACCGGAGCCAGGAACAGGTGCGTAACATTCATGAACCTGGCGAGCGACCCCACGATCGAACGACTCTTGACCCCGCGTTTTGCACTGACAGCCGCGGAATATCTTGCTTTTCAATGCGGCTTTCATGTTCTTGTGCTCCTTACCGACTTGACAAACTATTGCGAAGCGATGCGTGAAGTGGCGACTGCACGGGAAGAAATTCCGGGCCGGCGCGGATATCCGGGCTACATGTACACAGACCTGGCGACACTCTATGAGCGGGCCGGCATTATAAAGGGATTGGATGGTTCTGTGACATTGCTTCCCATTCTCACCATGCCGGACGATGATATTACCCATCCGATACCGGATCTTACAGGCTATATCACCGAAGGCCAGATAGTGCTCTCCCGCCAGTTGTACCGACGGGGCATTTTCCCCCCGATTGATGTTCTCCGGTCGCTCTCAAGACTTATGAATAACGGAATAGGCGCCGGGTCCACCCGCGAGGACCACCGGGAACTTGCAAATCAGCTCTATTCCTGTTATGCTGAGGGGCAGGAAATCAGGCGGCTTACCGCAATTGTCGGCGAAGAAGCGCTCAGCGACCTCGACAGGAAGTTCTTGCGATTTGCCGAGCTTTTTGAACAGCAGATGATTCATCAGGCGGATCAGGAAAGATCCATCGAAGAGACGCTGGACATCGGCTGGAAGATACTGGGTATTATACCGAAATCTGAACTCCGGAGAATCAACAAAGAGCTGATCAGCAGATATTTTTCTGAATTGATGGAAGATGGCGTCAAGACACCTTTTTATTGAGAACGGTAATTGATGGAACAGGTAAGTCCCACACGAACGGAATTGCTTACACGGCGTGCACAGGTCCGCCTGGCCGAGCAAGGCGCCGAGATGCTCCGGTCCAAACGGGAGGTGCTCGTCAGGGAATTTCTAAAGGAAATCAAGAATTTCTCGTCGGAGCGGGACAAAATGCGCTCCGCCGTTGTAAAAGCAGTTCAGTCTTTATTGACCGCCGTCGCAGTCGACGGGACAGAGATGCTTTCGTCGGTTTCCTCTGCGACGCGCCAGCCGATAACAGTCGAGTTGAAGAAGCGGAATATCTGGGGCGCCAGTGTGATCGACGTAAAAAGCGACTATTCAGTTCGTGCCTCCGAATCGCGCGGCTATACGCCATATACGGTCAGCGCTCGGATCGATGAAACCGCAGAGCGCTTCGAGCAAGTCATCGAACATGCGATTCACGTAGCTCCGGTAGAGCATAAGCTTAACGTGCTGGCAGAGCATATCAGGAAAACATCTCGTCGAGTTAATGCTCTCGAGCAGCGTCTGCTGCCAAGCCTGCGAGAGCAGATTCGCTTCATCCGTGATACGCTTGATCAACGAGAGCGGGAAGATACATTCAGACTGAAAAGACTTAAGCAAAAAAAGATCCGAGGCAGAACCGAAGGCCGCCCCGAGCATGAAAAGGTTCCTTCGGGGCAAACATAAATGTGAGGTAAGATTGTGCGTTTGACCGAAATATTGCGAGAAGATATTATCAAAATCGATCTTGATGCGACGACCAAATGGGAAGCAATCCAGGAACTTGTTGATCTTCTTATTTCCGCGCATGAGTTGCGACTGACGGACAGAAACGAGATCATAGAAGGCGTATTTGAACGCGAACGGTCCCTCAGCACCGGACTTGAGCATGGCATTGCCGTACCCCACGCGGTGGCAAACTGTGTGGAGGATGTCATAGCCGCTCTTGGTACCTCCCGGGCAGGCATACCCTTCGAGTCGCACGATGGGAAACCTGCAAAACTGATTATCCTGTTGCTTATTCCACAGGGGGCTTTCCAGAGGCACGTACGCACCCTTGCCGGAATTGCACAACTTGGATCGAATCCTGAGTTGAGAAATCTGTTGTTTGATGCAAAAACCCCAACCGACGCAATGGATGTTCTTGTCCGGGCCGATTCCATGCACGGTGGGGTGAGTGGAAAATGATTAGGACTGTTATTGTGCATGGTGTATTTGGTATTCTTGTTATTTCGCTATTTGCCTCCGCCGAAAGTCCTTCGGCGGTTGATATGCAAAACAAGACTTGCGTCGATTACGATTGCCACGCCAACCTTCAGAGCAAGACGGTTGTTCACGGTCCCGTCAATGCAGGCAACTGCAATCCGTGTCATTTGCAGTTGAAACCCGAATTGCATCAATTTCAACTGACGCACAAGACAGAAGAATTATGTCAGCTATGCCACATTCTATCGACAAGAAACTATGTCCACCAGCCGGTTGTTGACGGTAATTGCGTCGGCTGCCATGACCCGCATCAGAGCGATTTCCAGTTCATTTTGCGGGCCGACCCTTCAAAGGATCTGTGTTTGATTTGTCACGCCGACGAGACTTTCATGAAAAAGCAGAACATACACGAACCCGTAGCCATGGGAGCGTGTATCTTATGCCACGAGCCTCACTCCTCATGGAAGCCGAAATTACTTGTAGCCCAGGGGAACGAACTTTGCATAAATTGTCACGAAGAAAAGATCCGGCTGGACAGACAGGCCCGCCATGTTCATCCACCACTGGATGACGATTGTGTAAAATGTCATGATCCACACAGTTCGGATTTCCCCGGACAAATGCTGGATGAATCGCGAAAGATGTGTGTTACCTGTCACGCGGAAATCGAAAAGCTCATTGCAGAAAGCAAGATTGTACACAGCCCGGTGAACCAGGGACAGCAGTGTGAGAATTGCCATTACGGACACTCCTCAGTTTTGCCCAAGCTCTTAAAGAAGTCTCCCCTTGACACATGTCTTACCTGTCATGACCGTGAAATCACTATGAAAGACGGCAGGAAAATAGAAGATATGGTAGCGCTGTTGAAAGAGAATCCGAATCACCATGGCCCGATAAGACAGGCTGATTGCTCCGCCTGCCACGATCCGCACGCATCTTCCCATCACAATCTGTTAAGGCAGGCATATCCGAAACTGTTTTATGCCCCGTTCGAACCGGACATCTATAAGTTGTGTTTCAACTGCCACAGAGCCGATATGGTTTCATCTAAAAATGGGCTGGGATTGACTCAGTTCAGAGACGGGAAGCTTAATCTGCATTATTTACACGTTAATAGACCAAATCGCGGTCGCACTTGCAGGGCCTGTCACGACGTTCATGCAAGTAAGAATTATGCTCATATCAGTGAAATGGTTCCGTATGGGCAATGGCAATATAAACTCAACATCGAGTTGAATGAGAATGGAGGCAGTTGCGATTCGGGCTGCCATAAAACCAGAGAATATGATCGAACAAAAACGACGCCTTTGGCAAAACCCGTGGATAATTCAAAGCCCAAGGAATAGATTGCACGCGATCGCCAAGGCGGAAAAATCGTAAAATTCAGGAAATTGACCATGCAATACTTTGTGAGCCATATACAATCCTACGCGTTCTTGATACTGTTGCTTGCCGCGAACGCAGACTCACCCGTCCGTGTCCTTTCTCAACTCAATCAATTCGACAAGGCGCCCGGTTTCATTTTGCCGAAGCTTGCCTCTCCGGCAGAGAACATAGATCTGCAGAAGCTTGATCGGCCTGCCATTCTGATCTTCGGGGAACCTTACCACCAGCAGACCCTTGGCTCTCTGGTGGAATTGAAGAAAGTATATGACGCCGTCGGATTGACTGAAGCCGATTTGCACGTCTTTCTGATTTTCTCGCACGCACCAAACGAGGAACAGATGACACAACTTCACGGAGAAGAAAAGATCAGCTCTGAAATACTGTTGGACAAGGACCTGAAGGCTTTTGGTGATTATGGCATTACAGTCTTGCCGAGTATCGTCGTGATAGACAAACAGGGCAGGATAGATCTGGCCCTGTCCGGCGTTCCGCTTTCGTTTACCGATGTGGTTATGGACGCGATCCTCCTCTCCACAGGTCGTATCACACGACAACAGTATGAGTCTTCCGGAAATGCGGCGCAGATAGTCAACGCTCAGCAGGAATCTGTGATGCGGGCTCATCGTATTGCCGGCCTTGCCGGGCAACTGGCGCGAAGAGGCTATACGGCACTGGCCCTGGAAAGGTATCGTGAAGCACTGGAAATGGACAACACCTACCTGCAGGCAAGCATTGGGGTAGCAAGATGTCTTGTAAAATTGAACTTTCTCCCGGACGCCATCGGAGAATTGCAGAAAGTGTTACAGGCCGATTCCGATCACATAGAGGCAAACCTCATCCTTTCACAGATCGGGATCGTGCAGGGTGGAGAAGGTATCGCGGAGGGCAAAATGAGACTGCAACGGATTCTAAGGTTGAATCCGAATCACCCTGAAACCAATTATCTCATGGGTACGGTTTGCGAAGCGCAAGGGGAAACTGACCATGCGCTGAACTACTACAAGAAAGCAGCAAAGAGGCTGCTTGAAATAGGAATGAATTGATTTGACCGGGCTTTCACACATAAACTTGTGCAAGCTCGTCACGAATTTGATATCGTGTTGGAAATGAGGCTCAGCAGTGTATCTGAGCAAACGTATGTGTCGAATAGCAGGTTAACATAAGACAAAAGGGGTTTTGCCATGAACAACGACAAGGACAATCGAATACAGAATTCTAGTGCTTGCCCGAAGGTGAATTCGCAGACTCCCGTTTCGGCCCGGCCGAACAGGCGGGGATTCTTTCACGCTTGTTTTGCCCTGATGACCGGTATCGCAGGGTTTGTTGTGGCATTCCCGGCTTTCTCATTTTTTCGCCTGCCAAAACGGATCAATACGGCCAGGAAAATTGAAGTCCCCATCGCCGACTTGAGCGAGGACCAGGCATTGTTTTTTAATCGGCAGGGAATACAAATTGCATTGATATACACCGACCGGGAGCCCAAAGTCTTCGATGCTGCATGTACTCATTTAGGTTGCCTGGTGACGTGGGACCAAAATGAACATATTTTTCATTGCCCCTGTCACGGGGCTGTCTTCGACGACAAGGGGCAGGTCGTAAAAGGTCCTGTTAATACACCACTGAAAAAAATCGACTTTGAAATCAAGAATGATGTGCTTATAATTTTGTAGGCTGCTATGGGCAAACTAATCGAACTACTAAAACTAATCAGGACCGAATTGGACGACCGTGTTGATCTGACTCCGCTTATTGAAAAGAACCTCACCCATAAGCACGTTCCCCAGACATTGAGCTGGGGGGGCTGTTTCGGAGGACTTGCATTCTTTATTTTCATGATCCAGGTGTGTACGGGTATTCTTTTATTGATGTACTACAAGCCGGATCCGGAGCGCGCCTGGGACAGCGTAACGTTCATCAAGAGCAACGTGCCTATGGGATGGCTGATTCAGCGGATACATTCAGTAGGCGCAAATTTGATGATTGCCCTGGTCTTCCTGCACATGGTGCGAATTGTGTACCTGCGAATCTTTCGCAAGCCTCGCGAATTGCACTGGATCAGTGGCTCTGTCCTTATGCTGGCCACGACCATGATGGCCTTCACGGGATATCTGTTGCCGTGGACGCAGCTTTCATACTGGGGAGCGAAAGTGGGAACTGAGATCCCCTCGGCGGTTCCGCTCCTCGGCGAGTTTATTGTCGTCTTGATTCGACGAGGGCAGAGTATCAGCGGTGAGACTTTGGGATTTTTCTTTGCCATGCACATCTGGGTTCTGCCCGGTGTGTCAGTTCTCATGATGGTGCTCCATTTTCTAATGATACGACGAACCGGGATCTCACGTCCTTTGTAGACGGAGTATCAGAATTAATGGGAGATTTATGAATGGGTGTCGACTACCGAGAGCAATATAAACCGGAGCATTTAGAGCCGTTCTTCCCGAATGAAATCATAAAAATGATTATTGTCGTGCTCTGCACTCTTGCATTACTGATATTTCTGGTTACTTTGCCAACTTTCCTGGAAAATATGGGCGTCCATGGAATTGCCCACGAAGAAGATCCCGCCGATCCTACAGTTACGCCTCCGCACATCCGTCCGGAATGGTATTTCCTCGCGGTGTACCAGTATCTCAAGTTAATGCCTTCTGAAGTGCTGGGGATCGGCGGCAAAGCTCTGGGAATGCTTACCCAGATTGTAGTTGTCGCCCTGTTGTTTCTCCTGCCCTTCTGGTATCCGCTGCGGGCGGCCCGCGTGAACAAGGACAAATGGCCTCTGGGTGTTTTGACTTTCGCTCTGCAATTACTGGTATTTCTCATACCTGCGGCGGTCTTATTATGGTTTCGCAGTATTATGCCCGATCCTTATCGTGACTTCATTCATCCTATGTTTACGTGGCCCGTGTTATGGATTGTCGGATACGTCGCTGCCGGCTTACTGATGTACAAGACCCGGCTGAGCAATGCTTTTGAATGGTTGAAACTGCTCAATACCGGATGGTTCTTAATGGGATTCCAGGCGCTGATATTCTTTGTGGTTCTGGGGCAGGGACTTTCGTGGGTAATAGGTCCAGCCGCCGGGTATTTCATAGGCCTGGTTTTCTTTCTGCCTTCGGCGATAATTATCCTTTGGTTCTTGATAAGACGCATCACCGGAAATGACGATAATCTCCGAACAAAACTGATGGCAGGTCTGATTACCGAGGGCATTGTTCTATTTTTGGGTCTGACGATCTGGGCAATGTGGCCGGCTGAGGGACTCTTTTCTTCTGTCGAAGGACCGCATAGTGAAGCTCGCAGTTTCATCTATGCTGTGGCCATCATAGCGCTTGCTCTGGCCGTTTTTTATGCCTTTTTATTTACCGAATTGCGGACGGTACGCCGCACTTTGAAACCGGAAGAAAGAGATCAATTGAAATGAAGCTTAGATTGCCAATCTTTTGCGGTTGTTTTGTATTCCTTGTATTGTCGCTACTGCACAACGATGTATTGGCCGACGACAATGCTTACAAAGACAATGCATGTGTGTCCTGCCATCAAAATCTGCCTGGAAAACTCAGCTCGGTTGTGCAGGAGTGGAAACAAAGCATCCATTTTCAGAATACCGTCACTTGTGATGGATGCCACGGGGGCGATCCTTCCATCAAACGAGATCAGTTTGAGAGTGAAGAAGTCTTCAAGGATCGGTCACATTTACACCGCGACAGAGAGTCTCTGCTGATATCTCGGAGCGGCAGCCTCTTTACCAGTGCGGCGAGAGGACGCAGCGTAAGCTATTTCTGCGGCAAATGCCATACTAACATCAAAGAAAAGCACCTGGGATCGCCACACGGCGACCTTGGCAGTCCCACGTGTTTGTACTGTCACGGTATGGGCTCTCACGCTATTCAGGAATCTTCCGCCGAAATCATCGATGCGAGATCCCACAGTGAAGGTGGGCGTTGTGCGATATGCCACCGGGCGGCAACTATGGAAACAGTCTCGAATGTCTATCACATAATGGTCAATGCTCAATTACAGTTGGAGAGTTCCTCCAAACTTTATAACTGGCTTGAAACGCATGGGTACAAGAACCTCGCGATGGACAAGATGTACCATAACAGCCGTAAAACGCTTTCACAATTGCGACAGACATTTCACAGCTTTAATATGAGAGAGATTAATGAGTTTGCATCGAGCATCGGCGCCAACGCAGAACTTACTCAGGACACGTACAACATGATTGAATCGTTGGAAATTGCCAAAGCACGCCAGGCAAAACTTGGGATTTCATCGGTATTATTCTTGCTGTGTTTTGCGGGATTGCTATTGATTTATCGCAAAAAATACCTTCACTGACCTCCCGGATAAAGTCGGCTCTAATTAACTCGAATTGATATAAGAGGCAAAATATAACTTGTGTTTACTATTGTCGGCTCTTGGCAGTTTCCAATTTCTGCATTGCAGCAACTCTGTTATTACGTATTATTTTTCCACAATCACAGCTATTCCCTGGCCGCCGCCAATACAAAGGGTCACCAGGCCCGGAGAGCTGTCGCGTCTTTGCATTTCATAGATTAGATTCACAAGAAGTTTGGCACCGGTTGCACCAATCGGATGACCATATGCTATGGCCCCGCCATTAACATTGACTTTGGATTCATCCCAACAAAGTTCTTTATTGACCGCTATGGCCTGGACTGCAAATGCTTCGTTGGCCTCTATCAAATCCAAATCGTTTACAGTTAATCCTGTTTTCTCCAGGACCTTTTTAGTTGCGGCAATGGGACCGGTTCCCATAATCGCAGGGTCTACGCCGGCACAGGCATAACCTCTTATTCTGGCTTTCGTCTTTAAGCCCAGTTCGCGGGCTCTTTTCTCAGAGACCAACAGAACCGCTGCGGCCCCATCATTAATGCCCGAAGAGTTGCCCGCAGTGACAGTTCCATCGGGTTTGAAAGCGGCGGGCAGGGCGGCCAATTTTTCCGCCGTTGTGCCCGGGCGAGGATGTTCGTCTGTCTGAAAAACGATCGGTTCGGCTTTTCTTTGCGGTATCGAGATCGGGACAATCTCCTGCTCAAACACGCCGCTCTCAATTGCTCTGCCGGCCTTTTGCTGACTCAAAGCGGCAAACTCATCCTGCTGCTGCCTTGAAATACCGAATTTCTCGGCGATATTCTCAGCGGTCATCCCCATGTGATAGTCGCCGAGAGCGCACCACAGCCCGTCACTGACCATTGAGTCCACAAGCTCGCCGGCACCCATACGGTAACCCCGGCGAGCTTCCTTCAGAAGATAAGGGGCCCGGTTCATGTTCTCCATTCCGCCGGCTATCACGATATCTGCATCACCCGATGCTATCGACTGTGCCGCCAGGGTGACTGCCTTTAAGCCTGACCCGCAGACTTTGTTTACAGTAAACGCCGGCACCTCCACGGGAACGTTTGCTCCAATAGCCGCCTGGCGTGCAGTGTTCTGCCCCAGTCCGGCCTGAATGACGTTACCCATTATTACTTCATCTATCTGTTCCGCCGGGACGCCGGTGCGCTTGAGAAGTTCTGCGATTACTTTCGCACCCAGCTCGACTGCGGGTATGTCCTTCAAAGTGCCGCCGAATCCACCGACAGCGGTTCGCACGCCTTCTACTATCAACACATCTTCCATAGTAACTCTCGAAATGTATGATTAATCTTTTATGGTCATCATTATTCTCTGGGCCTGAGGAGAACCGGCTCCTTGCACATCTGGGAAGCCCTTCGATTTTAGTTCACTTTGAATCCAGTGACAGAGGCGATTATAAGCGATTCATGATGTATGCTCAACTTATTTGTTTGGGTCAATTTTCGACCAAAAGCGATGGTAGCGCCGAACAAAAATAAAAAAGTTTGAATATTTTTTTATTCCCTCCTCAGTAAGCACTTACAGCGAAAAAGGTGTCTACAATTTTGTAGATTTTCGCATCAAACCCGCAGGTACGTTCAATAGTAGAGGCGCTGCTTTTTAGCCTCCGGCCAAAAGGCAATTGAGAATTGAAAATTGAGAATGGAGAATTCAAGGCACAGAATAAACATTCAATACAAAACTGGCATGAGAAAAATCGTTATTGTCCTTATCAAATCCTCACCGGGCCATCTACGAACGCCATAATTCTAAATTCTACATTCCACGCAGTGGGGGTGGTTGTATTACTTTCAACTTTTCCATCACGATTCCGGACAGGCTTCTATGGCCTTTCGTAGTTCTGGTGCTGTTATACCGCCGGGCCCGCTACGGCTACGTTTTCCGCCGGATACCGCTGACACAGGGAAAATACGCCATCGTCGATCCGGAAGATTTCCAGCGATTAAATAAATACAAATGGCACGCCAATAAGGCCAAAAACACCTATTATGCCATCCGGCGGATTCATATAGGTAAAAACAAGTGGAAGCATATTAAGATGCACCGCGAGATTATCGACCCGCCCGGCCATCTTTTCGTCGATCATATCAACCATAACGGCCTGGACAATCGCAAAGCGAACCTCCGGCCGGCGACACACAGCCAAAACAGCTACAACAGGATACACTTCAGAAAGAATCCATCCTCAAAATATAAAGGAGTGAGCTGGCACAAACGAAAAAAGAAATGGACTGTCCAGATACGCTATGCCGGCAAGAGCAAATTCATAGGATCCTTCGACAACGAAATCGAAGCCGCAAAAGCATACGACAAAGCTGCAAAAAAGTATCAAAAGGAGTTTGCAGTGTTGAATTTCCCGGAGTAGGTTCATGGATTCTATCCGGGGATAGAAAATTTAACCATTGACCTTATAACACAGTTTAATAAGATAATCGGATATCAGTATGCAGAACTCGTATTGGAGAATTAAATGGAATCCATAAATTTAGGAGTTGAGGCCTCGATAATAGCGGATTTTTGCAGGCGATGGAAAATAAAGCAGCTTGCAGTTTTCGGCTCTGCCGCCGCCGGTGTGCTCCGGCCCGACAGCGACATCGACCTTCTGGTAACATTTGATCCCGATGCCGACTGGACTATGTTCGACCATTATCGTATGGAAGACGAGCTGGTGGAGCTTTTTGCCAGAGACGTTGACCTCGTAAACGTTCGTGCGCTTGAAGAAAATCCAAACCGCATTTATCATCAGCAAATCCTCAACAGCGCAAAGGTGGTATATGCAGCGTGATATATCTATCGAGATCCCGAAACTTCTCAGTTTCCTGGAAAAACATTTGCCGGACGAATCAAACTGAAATAAGGAAGAAGGTAGGGTGAGACTTTACTCCACTATTCTTAAAAAAATCGTAATTCAAAAATCGTCAATCGTAAATCTACTTGCCCCACCGGTCTTGAAAAAATCGTAAATCGACAATCGCAAATCGTAAATGGTCTTGCCCCACCAGTTTCATAATCGGAACGATCATCAAAACAGAATTGTTGGCAACAAATCTGTTGGAGAATTTAACGTACTCAATTTTACGGAAAAAAGTGAAATTGATTGTCCCTTGTTTGCCTAAAATGTACCGGACACCTTTAATTCCCCTCCTTTGATTCTCTAAAATGTACCGGACACCTTTGATTCTCCCCATCAAACCAATCTAATTTTGCCTGTGCAGAATATCCTGTATTTTCACACCGAATGCTTGTTCTAGGATAATTAAGTAAGGACGAATAATGACCGCCTCTGGATAACTAGAGCAGTTTTTGCTTATCCGAATGCTACAGCTTGGTTTTTCACCTTTCCCTAGCCACATTATTACTTTGTCGCCGTGCAACTTTAAAATCTTATAATTTGGTTCGGTGAAATAATTCTCCAAGTCTTTCCACAACACATTTGGATAAGATGCCGATGGCTCGTGCAATTCTATAATGCTCTCGGGCGATTTTAACAAAGGGATGTTTTGAAGTTCAATTCCATTCGATGCTTGCGAGACCAAAGACATATTTTTATGGTCTTTGCCCAGACCGAGCTTAAATCGTAGATTATCATTTGAATCCGCTTCAAAATGAAGGGACGCTCTACGTAAGCACTCATCATAACCAGGATAACTCTCAAGAAGCATAACGATTTTCATTAATCTTTCTTCAAATCTAATATCAGGTTTGAAAATACTCTCCACAAGAACAAAGAATCTCTTCACTTCTTCCGCTTTTGGTTGTTCACTTCGGATC